>JAEEGG010002806.1_pt1 | contig 44407 bp, 40 predicted proteins | sample 9134161 | NCBI WGS metagenome assembly JAEEGG01 (sample SAMN16246543, study PRJNA631951) | gut metagenome | biome: gut microbiome; feature: rumen; material: CR-attached | host: Bos | place: Iran: Karaj | collected 2018-10 | reverse complement strand
CCGGTTACCGACGAGACCATCTTCATCACGGGCTGCCTCCAGACGAAGGCTGGCAACAAGGGTATCGAGTTCCTCAAGGGCAACCGCCACATTGGCGTGCCGAAGAAGGACCCGAACGCTGCTCCGGCAGTGGATACCAAGAACATGAAGGCCGGTGCCGCAAGCACTTACCGTATCGCTCTTGGCAACCAGAGCTGGGACGTGCAGGTTCAGACCCTCAAGTAATTTGTTGCGGCAATCGCCGCTCTACAAACAAATTAGAAAGAGCCGTGGTTCAACCCACGGCTTTTTCATTTACAAAAGTTCCCAGCAAAAAGCCGGGAACTTCTGTTTTTCTTTTTTTCGGGAGTTTATAACTAGAATACGAACTGTTTGCCGGCGAACAGAGTCAACTCCATCAAGTTTCCGTAAGCCGCCCCGCCGAAAAATCCGCTCGGATGAGTATAAGTCCACTTGATAGACGACGTCCAATCATCGATATCGCCCTTGTAGAAGATATCCATTTCAGCAACCAAGTTACCATATTGGCCATGATGTCCTAAGTACGAGCCGAGCCATACAGAAGAAACCGCGCCAACACCGTTATTTTCGTCAACGTTATTGATAAGGTTGCCTTCCTCCAGCTTTTCTCGCATGTCATCGTAGTCGGAACCGCCCTGGAACATCTGAACGCCCGCCGCGGCACCGAAAATGGCATAGCCGACATTAAAATCGGCGCCGACAAGAACGCGTTCCTGTACATTCCAGAAGCTATAGCTATCCGAGCCTTCATCAGATTCTAGCCAACCAGCATACTTTTGATCGAACGAACTGCTTTTATCGCAGTTACTGTTCTTATCGCAGCCAAACCGGAGCGAACCGCCAAAAGCACCCACGGCCACATTCGCAAAAAGCGGAGAGAGCATTCCGCCCAAGCGATAGGTTACACCGACGTTTCCACCGCCTGCATTCAGGTCTTCCACATTATAAGCATCACCGGTATGTCCATAAAAACCGGATGCAGCCAGCGAAATTTCTTGCGAGGCACTATCAGGATTCGCCCGATGCGTCAAGGGGGCAGGCATAAGCGTTGCTCCCATGGATCGTGCAGTTGGTTGAAGACACCCAGTAAGCGCAATCGCCATAACTGACAACCCCGCCAGCGGAATCATTTTTTTCATCATCATGTTTTCTCCTAAAAACGCGGCATGAACAACCCCATGCCGCAAAGAAAAATACGATTATCTATTAAAAAACGGGCCTATTTTACAAAGATTCTGTACACAAGACATTTCTCGTCGCCCTGGACACTTCTAAACACCAATCTAGAGGCAATTTTTCGGTGATTATGCGTGATTTTTGAATCTATGATATCCGAAAGCGGAATTTCCTTGACCATGAAATTTCCGCTAATCGTAGCGTTTTCACGAAGCAACTGCATTCCATATTCATAGGAATCAAAATAAACGCCTGTTCCCTGGCATGTTCCCGGCCAATAATAGACCTGAAGTGTGTTATAGAAATCAGCGCTCTTTTCGCCACCCAAATCCAAGTAGGCACCGCCATTAGGTTTTTGATAACGCAGAGCCACACCAGTCCCAAACGAATCCGTATAGGGACTTACCGAAACATACGAGGTCCAAGGAGCAAAATCGCTTGAAGCACTCGGATACAGATTTTCACTGATTTTATCATACTTCTTATCCGAACTTTCAACCGTTCTCGTCATTATAGGATTCGAAATCGTCACATTGCCACCGTCCGAATTCAACACCAAGCGAATCCAGTGATAACTCTTGAGCGAGCCCTCTCCCGCCGGGAGTTTCCAATGAACATGATGCGTCTTTCCGTCAACGGCAACAGGCACCTCTTGCAATTGAATTTGACCGGATCCGGCTTTGGATTTGAGTAGCAGGAGCTCCGCCTTCATCCAATTTCCTTTGGACTCGTTCACCTTGATATCCACCTGGAATTCGGTTCCCTCAGAAAGGTCATCGCCGTTATCAAATATCGCCACCTTATGCCATCCCGCCGGCACATCAAATGTCACCTTTTTGGTCTGTTCCGTGGCATCGGCCTTATAATCATAGCGACCGTAGGCGAAAGACTTCTTCTGGACATAGCCGTCCTTTTTCAAGAAATCCGGCATTTTTGCCTGGTCCATACAGTTGGCTCCTGGAGAAAAATACCAAGAGAGCTTCTCATTGCGGAATTCCTTTTTGGTCTCGTCGTAATCGTGATTTGCCAATTCACAAAGAACGCGCCACATATCCACCTGCAACCCGCCCACAACCAGGGAATCCGACTTAAGTTTCTTACTTGCAGGCAATTCAATATGCCTTCCGCTAATCGATTCCTTATAACGCGGGTGCGTCGCATCTACGGCATAAACCGCATCGGCAGAACTTTTGGAACCCGGCTTCGTGAACGGGAATCCGGACTGACTCTGCGTAAAAGCACAATTGTCCGTCATGGCAAGTTTTCCATTGCAATTCAAATCCATGGCGCTCGCCGTCGGAATAAAGGTGCTGTTCTTTTGCATCAAAGAATCTTCATCCCATCCTGTATCGATATCTACAGAGACAAACAGCACTTTCTGTTTCATTCCCTTAGGCATCGCATCGAGCATGCCATCGCGCAAGCCCTGATACATGGTTTCGGCAAACGGATACGTACTTCCCTGAATAAAATCATACGTGGCAACACCCTTGGGCGATTTTTCTACAATATCTCCTGGATATTCATAGACTCTATTCTTGGCAATCGCATTTTTCCCATCGGTATAGGAATAAAGCTTACTTTCGGCACGGCCAAATATGGAGCCATACTTTTTAGCATACCTGTTCAACACAAAATAGGTATCCGAATGCGTCGGGCTTTTTCCCTTAAGCTGTCCCTGAGCCACAAGCACAGAGGGAAAGCCCCTATACTCGGCCGCCTTGCGGTACGCACCGAAAAGGAATCGCTTGGTTGATGTATCGACCTCGTATGAATAATCCTTGCATTTAGAATTCTCACACTTTTTTTGGTGCAACAGCAAGCCGCTTGCTCCAGGGCCATCAATCATGTCCTTGAAAGCTTCCGCTTTGGCCGAACCACCTTCTTCAGCCCAGTAATTAATGGTATAGTACAGCGACAACGGCATGATCGCCCCTTGATGCGGAGAATCTAGGGATGCATAAAGGCGAACGGGAGCGTCGGTCTTTTTATTCCGCTGTTTGTCGTATAAATACGATGCATAGCGGCCCAAAATACCGCCCTGGCTTACACCCAACACCACAAAGCCATCGGTCAGCTTATTTTCAAAGCCGAAAAGGGCATTCGAATTCATGATTCGCAAAACATTCGAAAGCGTTATCGCATTTTCTTCCAAGGACTTCGTGACCGTTTCCGTAAACTGGACAAGAATTGGCGTGTACCCCAATTCCACAAGCGGATCAACAATGCCGAAACGCTCCACTTCTTCTTGCATTTCACTTAACGTCCGTTTACTGTCCGTTCCAAGGTAAATTCCGTCAATAATTAAAAACGGGCGAACCAGATTGAACCTGTACTTTTGAGACATGTCTATCTGAGGGTTCAAAACTCTAACATTGGCTTCTATCTGCGTAGGCATGCACTTTTCGCCCATTGCATCTTTGAACGACAGCAAGAGTCCATCTCTTTTTACAACGCACAAATTTTCTGCACTATGTTCCTTACCCTTGGTAAAGAACAAGTCAAAGTATTCTCTCGCCTCAGAAAGCGACACGCCCATCAACAACGACAAGACAAAAGACATCCATTTCATTACTTCACCTCCACCAATAAAGTCTGGTTAATGTTTACGCCGCCTTCAGAAAGTCGAATACTTATAGGCTGAACCCCTGCCGATTCAAATTCTACCAGCAATTCGGACTTCGGTTCAAGAGTCTGCCATTTTTTATTGGCCAAGATTTCCACCTTAGGCAAGGCATTCCTATTAGTGCATACAAAATAGGGGTCGTAGAAGATTTTCAGAAGAGAACCGTTCACACTTGCCGAGGGAAGCCCCGCCTGCAAGATTCTTGCATTTACCAGTTGCACCTTATGACAAGCGCTGTCGTTACACATACGGTATGCATAATCCACATTGCCGATCAAGAGAGGCATTTCTTGCTTGTCCATTTCTGCAGCAGCCGCGTTTGCCTCGTAAAACAAGCCCTTCGGATTGGCGATAACACTATCCCGCAAGCGATTCCTATCCACAAAGTACATGTGACGGAACCAGCCATCTCGGGATTTCTGTGGAGTCAAATCAGTCCGTGTCGGGAATTCTTCAATCTGGCGATGTTCTATTTCGCTCAGCAAAAAGTCTACCTGCGTCGAATCCGCAAGCTTACGCCGGGTTTCTTCGGAATAGGCAGCCGTTGTCATTGCCGTAGGTGCCGCTAGATATTTGCCTTCACGGTACGGATTCTTGGGATTCATGTCACTGTACGGATGCAACCTTTCAGTTCCGGCAGATTCTCCCGACACCGCACAGCTGAAAGACACATCGTCAACAAACAGGGTCGTATACTGATGAGCGGGTACGCCAAAGAGACCTATACCGACCTTTTCTACAGTCTTCGCTGATCCGCCAACGAGTTCTTCCACAGGAACCTTCAGCGAATGGGTTTTGTTTGCATCAAGGTCAAAGAACTTGACTGCGCTATTGCCGAACGCGCCCGTAAGCCAGATTCCGAACTTGCCTTTCTGCGTAGAGCGCACCTTGAAAGTCAGGTTCCCGCCCTGGACGGTTACAGGCATCTTGTTCAACGAGAGTAAACCCGCCCAGTCCCCCGCCTTATCCTTCATACCGGACAAGCGGATATAAGGCGGGGTAAGCGCCTCCATTTCGCCCCAGTTGGCGCTCCATTCCGGCGCTTCCGGGAACGTCATGCCCGCAGTTTCCATTTTACCCGTTTCACCGTTTTTATACAGCGAAACATCATTACAGACCTGTGCAAAACTCGAAAGAGACAACACGGCCCCTATCAAGGCTGCACACCTTGACATCCTAATTCTCATAGGACCTCCATTTGAAAGATGTTTGATAAACTCCCTAGCGTTCGCCAGGCAGGATATAAAAAGCCATATAAAAACGGGAACGCAAAACAGATAAAAAAATACACCTGTGGCTAACAGATGTATCTAAAAACTATTTATTGTTCCACACGGAATTATAGATAAAGACTTTTTCCTTGTAAAGAGATTCCTCTATACATTTTGAAAAAAGTGTATACGGCGTTTACACAGAATCCTTTTTCAGTTCAACCTTCAATTCCGTCTTATAGGCATCGCCTTCTACGCCAGCTTTATACTGGTAGCGCCCGCTATACATAAGCTCCAAGCGCTTCTTGAAAGTAGAAAGTCCAAGGCCGCTCGCATTCGGCTTGGCCTTACGCGGGAAGTTGCTGTTTTCGCTGACAAAAGTAAGTCCATTACCCTTCTGCACAATCTTGATATGCGCAAAGCTGTTGCCTTCCGGGTTCACACAATGCTTCATCGCATTTTCCATCAGCGGCATCATCAACAACGGTTCCACTTGGCAATCCGGATTTTCAAGTTCATATTCAAACTTGAAATCAAAGGAATCGTCATGTCTCAACTTTTCAAGCTCCGCATACTTTTCCAAGATGCCCACATCTTCTTTAAGCGAAATGTACTTATCGCCGGTCTGGTAAAGCATCACGCGAATCAGCTGCGAAAGTTTCGTCATACTTGTTTCGGCAAGGTCAGGATCTATGCGGATTAAACTGGTAATATTGTTCAAGGTGTTAAATAGGAAATGGGGCGAAAGCTGATTCTTCAGGAATTTAAGTTCATATTCCAGTGTCGAGCGTTTCTTTTCACGTAAGATAAACGCCCTGATAATCAACCTCATAAACATCGAAATCAAAATGCAAACAAAGCAAATGAACGCAAGCGCAATCACAAACACAAGTACGGTCCAAACAGAAAAATGCCCGCGCACAGCACCCGCACTAAAACAATAGTTGCTAAAGAAATCTACAATTCCCTCACCCGCCTTGCGCTGAATCAGGAAATAAAAAATTTCACGACCAAGCAACGAGATAAAAAGAATCAAGGCATTACCGGCAAAAAACACCACATAGCGCTTTCTAAAGAAGCACTTTGGAACAAGGTAACGCTGGTTTACCAAAAAGGTCAAGAAGGTCGCCAAGAGCGGCAAATAATAGCCGGCAAGATTAATAACCGACAATTGTGTCATCGGATACGTCGGATCAAGCAGCAATATCAGCGGAAACAGCAAAATAAACATCCAAATCAAAATCATCAGCACAAATGTCGGAATCGGGTACTGAGCATCACTCTCATCACCCATGATTTCGATCAATTCTCGCTCACTTTTTTCGAATTGGGCCTCCTGAAGTTCCGCAAAGCGTTCATAATTGCGGCGTAAAAAGGCCCTAAAAGCGGATTTTGCGTATTTAGTTGTCATGATTTTCCTCTCTCATACACAAAAATAGGTCTTATTTCAGCAAAAAACAGGGGTTTATGACAAAAACGTGACAAAAGTCGGCTTTTCCTTGACGAAATTCACAAACAACTTTTGCGAACTAAGGCTTAATCTGTGACACTTCAAATTGAAAATGGAGGTAGATTTACGAATGTAAACGAAACAACAAGCAACGAGGTTGATATGATTAAGAATACGCACGTTCGTGATGACAGGGATGTTTATTTCCAGTACCTGAACGATATTTCTAAATACCCGCTGCTTACCAAGGAACAGGAAAAGGTTGTTCTCGCTAAAGTCCGCGAAGGTAGCCGCGAAGCCATGGACCTGTTGGTCAAAAGCAACCTCCGCTTTGTAGTGAACATCGCTAACCTTTACAAAGGTCAGGGCATCGACGTGAACGAGCTCATCAACGAAGGCAATATGGGCCTTATCGAAGCCGCTCGCCGCTTTGACCACTCCCAGAAAATCAAGTTTATCAGCTACGCAGTCTGGTGGGTTCGCCAGAACATCACCCGCGCCATCGCTGAACGCGGCCGTTTGGTCCGCATCAGCGCAGAAAAGGAATTGATTCTCCGTCGCTTCGCCAAAAAGGGTGGCCAAATGCACCAGGTTGTGGGCGGTGGCCTTATGCTCGACCCCAAGAGCCTCGAAGGCGTCAGCAAGTACAAAGCCGACGACATCGAAAAGATCTTGATGATGGGCAACAAGTCTACCTCTTTGGACTCCCCTGTTGGCGAAGATGGCGACATGACTCTCGGCGACACCATTGCGGCCAAGGAATTCCGCACCGACGAACTCGCCGAAAAGAACAACCGCACCAAGCTTTTTGACAAGGCGATGAACAATAGCCTTTCCGCTCAGGAAAAGGAAATCATCAAGCTCTATTTCGGTTTCAAGATGGATTCTGACCTGAACCTGAAAGAAATCGCCCCCATGGTCGGTCTTTCCAAGGAACGCACCCGCCAGCTCAAGGATTCCGCTCTTGAAAAGCTCCGGAATGAACAGCTCGCCCGCGTTTTGAACGACGCCGCCTAATTTTGACCTTTTTTCTCTCTCTCCTTATAATTAAAAAACCGGTCTTTTGACCGGTTTTTTCCGTTTTTGGCGTTCCGTCAAACAAATGAAATTGTATTTTTAAGGCATGAATTTCAACATGCTGAATTTTCGAACCCTCTTTGTAGCCGGTCTTTCGGCTCTTTGCATCACGACGAGCCCCTTTGCGGCTAACAACGACAAGAAAGATCCTCCTGGCGACTTCTACAACGAAGTTTCCCGCCTGAACAAGGTGCTGTCCGAAGTCAACCGCAAATATGTAGAAGACGTGAACCCCACGGAACTCACCGATGCAGCCTTGAACGGCATCCGTAACATCTTGGACCCCCATACCACGGTATTTTCGCCCAAGGACTACGAAAGCCTCAAGGTTTCCATGGAAGGTAAATTCGGCGGCGTGGGCATTACCATTAGCCTCCGCGACAACATTTTGACCGTCATCTCGCCCCTGTCCGGCACCCCGGCCTTCCGCCTGGGCATTCGCGCCGGCGACCGCATCCGTAAAATCGACGGCAAGGACACCAAGGGTCTTTCCCTTGACGAAGCCGTGAACAAGCTCCGCGGCAAGATCGGCACCGACGTGACCGTTTCCATTGAACGCGAAGGCGTGCCCGACCTGATGGACTTCACCATTACCCGTGCCGAAATCATTGTGCACGCCGTGCCCTACTACGGCATGGTTTCTAAAGATATCGGCTACATCAAGCTTGCCACCTTTAGCGACAAGACCACCAGCGATGTGGAAAACGCCCTCAAGGTTCTGCAGAAGAGGGGCATGAAGAAGATTATTCTCGACATGCGCTACAACCCGGGTGGACTTTTGAACCAGGCTATTGAAATCAGCGAATTGTTCCTGAAGCAGGGCAATCTGATTGTGAGCACCCGCGGTCGCACCCAAAAGACCGAAAGTCACGCCCGCAAGAACGGCATCGTTAAGCCGGATGTTCCGATGGTTGTGCTTTTGAACCAGGGATCCGCCAGCGCCGCCGAAATTGTATCCGGCGCACTCCAGGACTGGGACCGCGCCCTGATTATCGGCAAGACTTCCTTCGGTAAGGGTTCCGTGCAGACGATTTTCCCGCTGGACAACCAGGGTAACGCCCTCAAGCTCACCACGGCATTCTACTACCTGCCCTTCGGCCGCTGCATCAACAAGCCCGAAAACGGCATCAAGGGCCTTAAGCTCATGGAAGAAGAATACGCCGCCGACGAAGGCGACGAAAAGGCCGATTCCACCAAGAAGGACACCGCCAAGGTCGATACCTTCTACACCAACAACGGACGCATGATGTTCGGTAGTGGCGGCATTTCTCCCGACGTAGAAGTGGAACTCGCTCCTATGCCGTGGGTGGTACAGGTCCAGGAACGTATGGCCATGTACTTCAAGTTCGCAGTCAAGATCCGCCCGGATCTCGAAAAGAACAACGTGAAGATTGACCCCAACTGGGAAGTTCCCGACAGCCTGTTTACGCAATTCCGCGACTTCTGCATGAAGGACACGAATTTCACCAAGATCAAGAGCAACGCTCTGGTAGGCGTGGACCAGCTTGAAAAGAGCATTATCCGCGAACAGAACTACATGGGCGACAGCGCCAAGACCGTAAGCGATTCCGCCCTGGCCAAGCGCCTCGAAGAAATGCGCAAGACTCTTGAAAACAACCGCAACGCCCAGTTCGACGAGAACAAGCAGTACATCAAGGACGGCATCAAGCGTGAACTCCTGACAGCCTTTATCAACGACTCCGTAAGTACCGCCTTCTCCCTGAAGCAGGACAAGCAGCTGAACGAAGCCATTAAGTACCTGAGCGACATGAACCTTTACAAGAAGGCCATTAGCGCACCGGACAAGAAGGCTTCCAAGAAATCCAACAAGGATTCCAAAAAGAAGTAGGCGTCCTTGATTACCGTCATGAACAGAATTGCAGAAAGTCTGGGGAAGTTTATCCGGAAGTTTCTGCATACCGTTGCAAGCTACCTCCACTTTGTCTGGCAGCTATTCAAGAGCATTCCAGGCGCATTCAGCAATTTCCACACAACCGTGGAACAGATGCAGCATGTGGGGCTTACCAGTATTCCCGTAGTGGTGGCAGCCTCCCTTGCCACAGGCGCCATTATGGCATGGCAGCTCGCCTACCAGTTTGCAGACATTATTCCGCTGATGTTTGTGGGCATGGCCGTGGGTAAGTCCGTGATGGTGGAACTTTGTCCAATCCTTACGGCAATGGTACTTGCAGGACGAATTGGGGCCTCCATGTGTTCGGAACTGGGCACCATGGCAGTTACCGAGCAGCTCGATGCATACAAAGTATTAGGTTTAAATCCTTACAAATTTTTGCTAGCCCCCCGTTTGATAGCAACCATCATTATGCTTCCGACCCTTACGATTATCAGTATCTTTATCGGTATCGTAGGCGGTTACGAAGTAGCCCACATTTACAAGGATGTGTCCTTCGCCGTATTCTTCTACGGCGTGCGCATGTTCTACCAGAACTGGGACTTGGTGGTAGGCCTTATCAAGGCAACCCTTTACGGCTACTTTATAGCAAGCTACGCATGCTTCTTTGGCTTTACCACCCATAGCGGCGCCGAAGGCGTGGGTAAGAACACCAAGGCTACCGTGGTGGCCGGCATGACAAGCATCCTGATTGGCGGCTTCGTGCTTTCCAAGCTGCTGTTGCTTTAATGAACAATCCCACTTACAAAAGGCGCGGCAAGCCTGTTTGCGGCAAGGATCCTGAAGATATCAGCGTGCTTTTGCAGATGGTCCTGGACAAGACCCATATCACCGACGAAATGGCCCTTGAAAAGCTGTCCGAAGGCCTCGAAACTATCGTGGGTCCATTAGTAAAACCCCATGTTCAAATAGCCAAATTCGACAAGAATATTTTGACGCTAAAGTGCGACAGTTCCGCATGGAAACAGGAACTATTCTTGCAAAAAAAAGCTATTATTGACAAGTGTAATTTATTGCTCGGGAAGCCCTCTGTCAAGAACATTCTTTTCGTTTAAAAGCATGTTAAAAAGGCCCACGAGCATCAAGAATTTAGAAGAAGAAAACAAGGTAAAAAATGGCAGAAGAATCTGAAGAAATGAAAAAGGCCGAAGAAGATTACAGCGGTTCTAGTATTACCGTTCTGGAAGGCCTCGAAGCCGTGCGTGTTCGCCCGGCAATGTATATCGGTTCAACAGACATTCGCGGTCTCCACCACCTGGTTTGGGAAGTGGTGGACAACTCCGTGGACGAAGCCCTGGCCGGATTCTGCTCTCACATTGAAATCGCCATTTTGCCGGGTAACGGTATCCGCGTGACCGATAACGGCCGCGGCATTCCGACAGACATTCACCCCAAGGAAAAGGTCGGTACCATCCAGGTCGTGATGACCAAGCTCCACGCCGGTGGTAAGTTCAACAACAGCTCTTACAAGGTCTCTGCCGGTTTGCACGGCGTGGGCGTGAGTTGCGTGAACGCACTTTCCAACAAGCTGATTGTTACCGTGCGCCGTAACGGCCGCGTGGTGCAGCAGGAATTTGCCCGTGGCGTTCCGTGCGGTCCGCAGGTGGACCTCGGCGAAAGCGACGGTACGACCGGAACATCCGTTGAATTCTATCCGGATGACACCATCTTTAGCGAAACCGTTTACGTGTACGACACGCTCGCTACGCGTTTCCGCGAACTCGCCTTCCTCATGAGCGGTCTTCGCCTGACGCTTACCGATGAACGCGATCCCGAAAACAAGCAGACCGATACGTTCTGCTATCCGGGTGGCGTGTCTGAATTCGTGCGCTACGTGGACGAACACCGCACCAAGCTGTTCCAGGATCCGATTCACCTGGTGCTTCCCGAAGGCCAGTATCCGCTGGAAGTGGCCATGTGGTACAACGATGGCTATCAGGAAAACTTCTTTAGCTTTGTGAACAACGTGAACACCTACGATGGCGGTACCCACGTGACGGGCTTCAAGACGGCCCTCACCCGCGTCATCAGCAAGTTCGCGCAGGAAATGCCCAAGGGCAAGAAAGACATCACCATTACCGCCGACGATATTCGCGAAGGCCTCACCGCCGTGATTGCCATCAAGGTCTCGCAGCCGCAGTTCGAAGGCCAGACCAAGCGCAAGCTCGGCAACTCCGAAATCGCTGGCTATGTCGCCTCCGCTTTCGGCGCCAAGTTGGAAGAATACTTCCAGGAAAACCCGGCCGCGGTCAAGATTATCTTGGACAAGGTCTACAACGCCGCCGTGGCCCGCGAAGCCGCCCACAAGGCCCGCACGCTCGCCCGTCGCAAGAACGTTCTTGAAAGTGGCGGACTTCCGGGCAAGCTCGCCGACTGCTCTAGCCGCGACCCCAAGGAATGCGAACTGTTCATCGTGGAAGGTGACTCTGCAGGTGGTTCTGCAAAGATGGGCCGTAACCGTGAATTCCAGGCCATTCTCCCCTTGCGCGGTAAGATTTTGAACGTGGAAAAGGCAAGCCTTCACCGCGTGCTCGACACCGAAGAAATCCAGAACCTGGTGAACGCCATCGGTTGCGGTCTCGGTACCGAATGCAAACTCGAAAAGCTCCGCTACAACAAGATCGTCATCATGACCGATGCTGATGTGGACGGTTCCCATATTCAGACATTGCTCCTCACCTTCTTCTTCCGCTACATGCGCCCGCTCATTGACGAAGGCCACGTGTTCCTCGCCATGCCGCCTCTGTTCAAGCTGAAGGTCGGCACCAAGGAAACCTACTTGTTCGACGAAAAGGACAAGGACGAAGCCATGGCCAAGCTCGAAGACAAGAAGAACGTGACGGTGAGCCGATTCAAAGGTCTTGGCGAAATGTCTCCGGAACAGCTTTCCGAAACGACCATGGACCCGAACAAGCGTTTCCTCAAGCAGTGCTACGTAGAAGACGCAGTCGCAGCCGACCAGATCTTCAGCATGCTCATGGGTGAAGACGTGGAACCGCGCCGCAAGTTCATTGAATCTAACGCCTACAAGGTCTTGAACGACCTGGATATCTAACGGTGAATTTTTAATGGCTCCGACCAAGGCAGAATTTCAGACCGTGCTGACGCAAGCACGCGCACTTGTCCAAGAACAGTTGCAGCTCACCGAAAAGGTCATTTTCGGAGTAGCGAAGAATGCCCCCGCCGGCATTGGCGAGCGACTGGAATCCCTGTTCCAGCGCAAGGGCAAGCGCATCCGTTCCACGCTCCTTTGCCTAATTGCTCAAAGCGGCACGCAAAAACCCGACTCCATGCGCGTGGCTCACGCATGCGCAGGCATCGAACTTTTGCACCTTGCAAGCCTTGTGCACGACGACATCATCGACGGTACAGACATCCGCCGCGGACAGAAGACCGCCCATAAGGAATGGGGCACGCAAGTCGCCGTACTTATTGGCGACTACGTACTTTCGCAGGCTATGCAATGCGTCATCGACGAAGAGTCCCACGACATTCCGACGGTGCTTTCCAAAGCCGCAGACAAATTAATTGCCGGCGAAATTCTGGAACTGGATCAATCCGGTAATATGCGTCTTTCCTTTGAAGAATACGACCGCATTATCGACGGAAAAACAGCATCCCTAATCGCTGCAGCCGCCCGTATCGGCGCCATTCTCGCCGGATTCGACAAAGAGAATATCGACAAGTGCGCCCAGATGGGTAGCCACTTCGGCATCGCCTTCCAGATTGTAGACGACCTTCTGGATTACGGCTTCGGCAGCAAGAATCTGGACAAGGCTAAATTCACCGACTTGGGCAACGGACTGATTACGCTTCCGCTGCTGTACTATTTCGAAGGTTGCAACGCTCAGGAACATTCCGACATGGAAGCGTTGATTGCAAAGGCTGACCAAGCCGGCGTTCCCGAAATGATTATTGAAAAGCTGAACGAAAAGAACGCCTTCAAGAAGGCCAAGGCCAACGCCCAAGACCATCTTGAAAAAGCACTTGAAATTGCGCAGGGTCTTCCCAGTTCGCTTTTCACCGAAGAGATTATCCAGATGTTCTCTTCGATGGACAACCGCGGCAACTAGTCCGAAATGGCTTAACTTGCCAAAGAGCGCAAAATATGTTATATTGCGCCTACATCCTGGGGATATAGCTCAGTTGGTAGAGCGACAGGTTCGCAATCTGTAGGTCATGGGTTCGACTCCCACTATCTCCATAAAAAAAGCAGGACTGAGTCCTGCTTTTTTTCGTTTTTAAATTTCCCACTTGAAACCGACTTTGATTTCAGAAAGAATGCTATTTTCTGGATAAACACCCTTATAATATTTGGGCAAGCTGTAATGCTTATAGGATTGTTCAAAGCCCAAATAAAGCGTTATCGCATTCGGTTTCCAATAGAACATGGTTCCCCAAACACCGCTGAATTTGCCCATCTTTTCGTAATCGCTATCCGGACCATCCAGGACAAATCCATAGAACAGGTTGAGCTTCGCTTCCAAAGTTATGTTGCGCCTGAATTTATAAGACACTCGGGAACGAAGGGTAGGGCCTAGCCATTTGGCAAAATACCTGGGAATCGGCACATCAATAGAAGATTCCGTATTCTTGGCAGCATTCTGTTGAGCCCAATAGACAGAGTCCATCTTTCCAATATTCCATCCATAACATTCCGATCCATATGCCTCTAGGCAAGCTGCCATCGGATTCTGCCAGCTTCCATACATGGGATAATATCCACCCCAATACGAGTACTCCGGTTCCCCTTCCTCTTCTTGTTCCAATTCTTCAACAGCTTTCTTATACGACTCGATATAGCTCACAAAATCCACCGCGGAATCTGCCTCGAAACGGGCGCCCGCATAAACAGACCAATTCAAGCCGTAAGGAATCGTCCTGTGCCAGGCGCCATACAATGCAAAAGACAGCGGTCCATCGGGATCGTAATAGCCCCAAACCGCGGCACCGACACGTTGCTTTTCAAACCGGTAAAAATCATATTCTACCCACGTATAAAAATTGGGCGAAACATAGGCACCTTCAACCACCTTGATATCGGCACCTACATCGAGCATCAGGGATTTGCCGACCAAAGAATATTCAAGCCCCACCGAAATGTTCCAGTCGTTCGTATCGAGTACAGGCATGTCGTCGTTCGCCACAAACCAGTCACCCGAAAACCCTAATCCGAAAGAATGAATCCAGTCGCCGGTCGAATAATCAACAAAGGGCGTCAGCGAAAAGAAGATATCGCCACCGGTTTCGCTGACTTTCTCTACGCCGCCATATTCATTGTAATGCAAACCGTAAAAACCGATATCACCTAAAAAACGAAGCGACCACGGACTTTTTGCATCCGTAGTCGTACCGAGAGCTTTATAATACTCGTTGATAATTTCGCGAATTTCTTCTGTATAGGGGCCCGGAATCTGTACCGCTTCTTCAAACGCGGCAAGGGCTGCCGACACATTGCCCGCTTCTTCGGCCTTCATGGCGCGATAGTACACAGATTCTTGCGTCTCGGCATAAAGCAAAGACGTAAGCAACAAGAGCACTACTGCAACGAAGCGCATCTAAGGATGGGGATGATACATCGGCCCCATTGGATACATGGGATTCATTGGAGCCGGCCCCGGACCATGGGGCATTTCTCGCATCGGGTTCATTTGATGAGACTCAGGTTGCTCATAAAAAGGACGACGTTCGCGAGATTGATTTTTCGGGATTCCCCCTTCAAAGCGAGTCTTTTCGTCCCGTTTTTTCGAGACTTCCTGGCGGATATTTTTCTTTTCGGCGGCGGAACTATTGCGCAAGTCCGTAAGAATTCTCTCTCGGGCAGCACGACGTTCTGCGCGCAATTTTTGCCAATCTGCGCTTTCCTTTGCACCAAGATTGGGCATTTCTCGCGAAATATCCATATTCTCGGCGGGGGTCGGGACAGAAGACTCCGGACGCGCAGAAGACGGTGCAGCGTAGCTAAGCGCTGCAGCCATCATAATTGTCGTTATGAGAGTAGTCTTTTTCATACTAATCCTCATGCAAATTCCGTGCCAACCGTCCTTTTGGGCCTATGCCAGCAATTTCTTGCCAGCCAGTACCCAAAATATATAAAACTATTTTTTATAGTCTTCCTTTTTCATTCCCAATCTTTCCATGATTTCGCGGAGAACCTTGCGGTCAATCCCCAAAATCGTCGCTGCAAGCGTCAAATTCGCATTGCTGTCGGACAGCGCCCTGCTAATGACTTCGCGTTCCACAACCTCGCGGGCTTCCTTGAGCGTACGCGGCGATTCCTTGGCCTGCGCCTGCACATCGCCCAACCCCAAATCCGCCGGCTGGATGACGCCATGCACCGCCTGCACCAAGGCCTTCTGGACCTTGTTTTCGAGTTCACGCACGTTGCCCGGCCAATGGTAGCTCAACATCGCTTTTTCGGCATTGCGGCTCAAGTGGAACTTTCCACGGCCGTACTCCGCCCCATAGCGGGTCAAGAATTCTTCGGCCAAGAGCACAACGTCTTGTCCACGATCCCTCAAAGGAGGCATTTCAACCGGCATCACCTGAATACGGAAATACAAGTCTTCCCTAAAGCGTTTTGCCTTGACCGCCTCTTCCAAGTCTACGTGCGTTGCACTAATGATGCGCACGTTCACGGGAATTTCGCGGTTGTCTCCCACGCGGGTAATATGCTTCTCTTGCAGAACACGCAAAAGCTTCACCTGCATGTTCATGGGCAGTTCACCGATTTCATCCAAGAAAATCGTTCCGCCATCGGCTTCTTCAAAAAATCCTTTGCGGGTTTCCAGCGCACCCGTAAACGAGCCCTTGGTATGCCCGAACAAAAGGGATTCCATCAAGTGTTCCGGAATGGCGCCACAGTTAACGGCGATAAAAGGCTTGTCAGCACGGGGGCTATGCCTATGGATATAGCGGGCGATAACTTCTTTACCAGTTCCCGTTTCTCCACGGATAATCACCGGCATGGGTAGTTCCGCTAATTTATCTGCAAGGGCAATCAAGTCGGCCATCACCTTGCTGGAATACACAATGCCATCCTTGCAGATGACATTGCGCAAAATGTTTAGCGACTCCTTGTCGCGCAAGCGGTCAAAGGCGGCAAAGGCAAACTTTTCGCATACCATCACGAAGGAATCGAACAAGGCGCTGTCATCGTCCGTGAAAGGCTCCTCGCGAGCGGCACGCTGCAAATACAAATATCCCGCTTCGCTTTCCGGCGTGCGGAACGGCGACACCATAATGCTTGTCAACTGGTTTTGTACTATCGATTTCGAGAGGTCCGCAGAATCGTCATCCAGTTGATTCCACACGACCGCCTTCTTTTCACGCTTCGCCTGCTTTACAGCAGAAATAGAAATGCTCACATTTTCGGGGTTACTCAGGTGAATCGCATTTTCACCACCGGTATCCAAAACAGCGGCATCGGCGTGCAAGACATCCTTCGCCACTTCAAGTATTTTCACGAAAAGAGATTCCGGCTGAACTTCGTCCAGCAAGATTCTTACGACATCCAGCATTCTCTCTGTCGCTAGCATCGATTCTGACTTCATACGAAACCTCTTTACAAACTATTCCATTGCGGGTGTAGGCAAGTCCTTCAGCATCGCAGGAGGCACAGAATCGACAGTCGATTTCGAATCATTTTCGACACCCGTCTCTACCGATTCCAGACTTCTGGATTTTTGAAGTAACAAGTTACCAGTTTCATCTATGTCGGGACTTTTGGTTCCAACACAGACCACATACACCAATGCAATTAATATAAGTCCAAAAAAGGCTAAAATGCCGATTTTTATGCTAATTTTTTTGTTTTCTTCGCCGCATTTTCGATAGGGGAAGTCCGATTTTTCAACCGTCGGGAATTTTCGCCCCGTTTTTTCGTCAAATAATTCCTTGGCAAATTTCTGCATCGCCGTCTGGGCGGTCACCTCGCCAACCCCCATGGAATCCAGGGCGATTTCCAGGAGTTCATCCAATTCGTCAAAATCCTCGGCACGGTCTTCGGGACTTGCGCGCAAAAGAGCTTTCCATAAATTGGAAAGAGCCGAAAGCTCCTTCGCACTGCAGCAGTTGATTTCGTACAAACGAGAAGAAACGTCTACCGAATCAATCGCCATGGCTTGGACTGCAAGTTCATTATAGTCCTGCGAGGCAAGCAAGTCCGCCCCCGCAATCCAGCGGAACAAAAGCATACCCAAGCTGTAAAGGTCGCTCTTGGTGCTGGCAGGCCTGCCTTGAAAACGTTCCGGCGCCGCATAGGCCAAGGCTCCGGGGCCTACAATACCGCAGTCAATCACAAGCGGCTGCATACTATTGCCGGACTTGCAAAGCAAGATATTCGAAGGATTGATGTCACCGTGATGGATATCTTCTTTATTCAAGACATCCAGCGTCTGTACGATTCCGCGCAAAAGTTTCAACGCCACGGACACCGGCATTGCAGGTACGTCGGCAGAACTTACGCCATCGGCAAAATCGTAAACCAAGTATGGCGTATTATCACGAACGCCCGATTCACGGACCCGGTAAAGCCCGGGAACATTCAAGTGTTTAAGACGATCTACGACGGAGCCTTCAAAACGGCAACCGGGGTGGTACCACTTCAAAGCATAGCGATTTTCACCGCAGGAGAGTTCATAGACATCGGCTTCGCCTCCTTGGTGCAACAAGTCACAAGCACCAGCCTTGTCTAGAATGCTTGCCGCAGGCTTTTCGCTTTTTACGCTCATAGTCTACCCGAAAGCACCATCGACTTCAACGAATCTTCGGCCACCTGCGTCCAATAAATCAGGGACCTGTTTGTAGGCGCCTTCTGCAAGCCAGCAGACCAAGTATCCCAGGCCGATTCCACATCGCCTTCTTCCCAGTATATATTTCCGAGGTTAATGTACGCCGAAATGAACCCTGGTTCCCGCGTCACGATATGGATGAAAATATTCTTTGCGCTATTCAAGTCAGCGGGGGCATTACTTTGAGCAAGAATCAAACCCTTCAAGTTATAGCTAAAATAGTTCAAACTATCCAGTTGTATAGATTTATCCAATAAGGGCAACACATTTGCAGACGCATCTTGATTCAACGTGGCGCGGGCCAAGTAGAACAAGCAAGTCGAATAATTGGCATCGATGCTTCCGCTACTGTCAAGTTTTGAAAGAATTTTGAATTCGCGGGCCGTACGGCTCCAACGGTTGAACGAAGAATCGTTGAAACGGTCCGCCTGCTCCGCCTCGGCATAGAACGAAAGCGCAAGCCCGTAACGGGCATCGCGGTTAGCGGGTTCTACATCGAGCGCTCTAGAGAAATTGGCGATGGCGCGTTCATAGTCGCCAATGCGCAAGGCGTCGTTACCGCGCTTGATGTCGTCTTTAACACAAGACATCAATAGCAAGGTGAACAACAACACCCCTATGTAGCACACACGCCTAAGCATAGCCTAAATATATAATAAAATCAATAAAAAAAGAACCTTGGCATAAACCAAGGTCCTTCAAATTCAATCAAGTAAGAAATTACTTGTCGAGTTCGCGCTGAGCAACAACGTTACCTTCGGCGTCGAGGGCGCGGACAACGTTTTCATCGCGCTGGAGGGTCAGGACGGCCTTTTCGCCAGCAGCGGTGGTGATTTCAGCAGTCATAGAACCGTCAGCGTTCTTGACAGCAGTAATAGTGTTGCCCTGAGCGTCCTTTTCATAGTAGGAGTCGCCAGCAGCGAGCGGGTTGGAGCCAGTCCAGAATTCGACAGTGTTGAGGACGAGGATGTCCACGAACGTAGCGATACCGTAAACCGGGATCACCAACATTGCGAAGTGAACGATGGAGTTGAGCCACTTGTTACCAAGGGTGCCGTTCCAAGCGAGCAACTTGTTGAAGCATGCGTACTTGCCGTAGCAACCGGAAAGAACGATCATGCCAGCGCAGAGAAGGGTAATGATACCTTTTTTCATTTTATTTACTCCTTAAGGGTTGATTATCGTTTTCTTACGATGCGAAAAATATAACTAAAAAATGATTCTTTGGTGACATTCCTCTTAAAAAATCTCTTTTTTTGATTTTCGTCACATTCCATTCATAAAAGCTCTACCAGACCCATTTTGTTTACTTTAGTTTACAAATAAGCCTGATTATGGCCTTTTTATTCCATTTTGGAGTATATATAAAGGTGGTCGCTACCGTGATTTTTTTCACTTTTCTCTTTTTTTTATTATTTTAATGTTCAAATCATCATGACGATACGATAAGAAAGGAGAGTTGTTCATGGGTTTGAATATGAATAGGATTATGAATTCCATTCTTGCGGTGGCGCTTGCATCGACTGCAGCCTTAGCCGCACCCAAACAGAAGCCCTTAACTGTTTGGATTATGCCCAATGGCGCCTCTCCGCAAGAAATCCTCGAAAAAAGACTTGAAATCTACACCAAGAAGACCGGCATTCCGACCAAGGTCGAAGTGCTTGACTGGGGCGAAGCCTGGAACCGCATTACCGCAGCACTCTCTGGAGCCCAGCAGGCCCCCGATGTCTTGCAGCTTGGCACCACCTGGATTCCGTACTTCGCCTCCCGCAAGGAAATCAAGCCGCTCAACGAAGAACTTTCTAAAATTCAACCCAACCGTTTTGTCCCTGTCAGCTGGAACACGACCCATATTGACGAAGACACGACCATCTACTCCGTTCCTTGGTTTATCGATATCCGTGCCATCCTTGCAAACAAGCGCATTCTTGCAGAACACGGCATTACCAAAGATTCTATCAAGACCTACGAAGGGTTCAAGAACGCCATCCGCAAAGTCAACAGCAAAGACGAAGTTCTTGAAGACGGCGCCCACGTACGCGGTTACGCATTCCCGGGCAGGAGCGACTGGAACCTTCCTCACAACTTTGCCCCCTGGATCTGGAGTAACGGCGGTTCGTTCATCAAGAAAGACGCAGACGGCAAGTGGCACGCCAACATTCTCTCCGAAGAAACGCTCCTCGGCATCGCAAGCTACCTCCACTTTATTATGGATACGCTCGTAGCGCCCGAAGCCCTGCAGACCAATACGGCACAGATTGCCCAGCAATTCAACAATGGTGAACTCGCCTTTATCGTGAGCACCTCCGAAATCATCATGCAGACCCGTTTCCACGGAAACATGGGAGGCCTTTCTAACGCCCGAATCGGTTCCGACAGCGTCATTGCGGTTCCCATTCCTAGGGGCAAGGTCGGAAGCGTCAGCTTTATCGGCGGCTCCAACCTCGCCATTCCGGCAAGCAATAAACGCAAAGAAGCCCTTGACCTTTTGCTCTTCTTGACCGACGACGAAAACCTGGACGCCTACACCAAACAGATTGGCCTGTTGCCGCCCTCTAGAAAGGTTTTGCAGACTTGGGCCGAAGACGAAGAATATCGAGTGTTGGTCCGCGCCCTTGAAACCGGTCGCGCCTACGTGGCCATTCCGGAATGGGGCGAACTGGAACAGCAACTCAACACCCTGTTCAGCTCCATTTGGGAACAGATGGAAATTCCGTCGCTCTATTCCGAAGACAAGCTGTACGAGATATTCAAGGACCTCACGGTCGAAATCGACAAAAAGTTGAACTACCCGACAACCAATATTATGACGGCTGCCGAATTCAAGGCCGCCTGGAACAAGATCAACGAAGAAAGCCAGCCGAAGGTTGAAGTCGCCAAGGACTCCACAAACGAAGCCGTTGACAGCAATATAAAGAAGGCTCCCTTCGTATTCATTGCAATGCTCGTCTTAGGGTTCCTGTTCGCCTTCCTCCGCAAGCGCAAGAAATAACTAGCTTACCGTGGTAACGCCTATGCCAATGCATACAATATCCGGTTTTTCACGAAGCATCGTCTTCAAGGTGCTTATCGTATTGATAATCTCCATGACACTTGTGGTCGCGGGGAGTATCTTCATATTTACATCGAAGCAGACGAACCTGATGTTGGAATGGAGTTTCAACAACAACGAATCGATGTTGAAACAAATTGGCTACATGGCCTCCAGCGAAATGAAGCAGTTCGGCGATCGCCTGACGCTTCTTTCCAAGACTTCGGAAATCCAAAGCCTGGATCCGACAACAGCCGCCAGTTACCTCAAAAGCTACAGCGTCTCGTCATTGTTCATTTCGGGCGAAACAGTTACCCTGTACGATAGGGAAAGCAATTTCGTCTGTGACAACTCCATGGTAGGCATACCAACGGAAAGTCCCTATCCGATTGAATTTTCGCGCATTACGCCGCACCGTCCTTACATGACGCCCTGGTTCAGGGAAGCAAAGGATGCACCCCCGAAGCGCCTGTTCGGCATTAGCATTACAAACAAGTCTAGTTCCAGCGGATACCTGCTTGCAGAATTCTCACTTCGCAGACTTTGGACGAACTTCCCTAACTATAAAATCGGAAAGAACGGATTCCTGGTGGCCATGAACGGCCAAGGCGAAATTCTTTTCCACCCCGACTTAAAGCGTTGGCTTACAGATACACACAAGATCAACGAACTTGGATTTACAGAAATTGATCCTCGCAACTATGATGTCAAGAAAGCTCAGTTCCAGAAGCTTTACGACAACGAGCAGTATCTTGTTAACTACTACTTTGATTCTAACACCGATTTTGGTCTCTTTGCCTTCCAGCCGAAAAGCGAAATTGACGACCTGATTTCTTCGGCAACGCAGGCAAGCATCGCCATTCTCGTGATTTCAATTCTGATAATCTTCCTTGTCGCAGCATGGATGTTCTACATGCTGGGCGTTCCGCTGAACCGCATTACCAAGCACATCCGTAGAATCACTGACGGAGACCTTGATATCGAAAACATTGACGTGGGTAGCCGTAAAGACGAACTGGGCCAGTTGGGCAATGCATTCAACTTGATGCACGATACCATAAAACGTCAGATTAAGGAACTGAACGCCCATAGAGAAATCTTGGAACAGGAAGTCAAGGAACGCACCAAGGATTTGGAACTGGCCAACAAGAAGCTGGAACTGATTTCGAAGACCGACGAACTGACCGGACTTCCGAACCGCCGCGAAATGAACGAAACCATCGCAAACGAAATGGGTCGTTCTGCCCGCACTCACAAACCGTTCTGCTTTATCTTTATCGACATCGACCACTTCAAGAATATCAACGACACCTACGGTCACGCTTGTGGCGATATCATCCTGAAGTCGGTAGCCCAGACCATTCGTGGTCTGTTGCGCAAGTACGATGTCTTTGCCCGCTACGGTGGCGAAGAATTCTTGACGCTGTTGCCCGAAACGGACCTTGAAGGCGCAAGAGTTGTCGCCGAACGTTTCCGCAGGCAGATCGAAAAGATGACCGTTCGCTACGCGGACTTCACCATCAAGATTACCATTACGCTCGGCGTCGCCAAGTTCGACGAACGCCTCGGTGCAGACCGAAGCATTCAAATGGCAGACAAGGCCCTTTACCAAGGTAAGGAAGGCGGCCGTAACCGCGTAATCGTGTGGAAGCCCGAATGGGTGACCGAGGCCGACTACGAGGCTGCCGCTATCGAACTTGCCGCACTGAAGAAGGATGCCGAAAAGCCCAAGGAAGAAAAATTCCAGGTAAGCCTCGACTATATCGAGGACCACCCGCTATTGGTCGGCAATTCCGAAGATGATTCTGAACGCGACGAAAATCGCGAAGAAGAAGAACAGAGCTAAAGCCCTACGACAAAACCATTAGAAATAAAAAACACCGCTTTTAAAGCGGTGTTTTTTATCGGGATGACTGAATTCGAATCAGCGACCTCTTGAACCCCATTCAAGCGCTCTACCAGGCTGAGCTACATCCCGTTGGTTCATTGGTGGGTCAAAATTAGATAAAAGTAGGCTTTTTTGCAAGGCTAACGCCTCAAAAAAGCCGTTTTTTTACTTCCAAAAACCCACAATCAGCACGTCAGGGGTTGCCTTCGGGTACTTTTTACTCTTGAAAGAAACGATCTTTCGGATACTCTGCTGCTTGAGTTCCCAGCCTTCGCGGGTGAGCCCCTTGGTCGAAAGAGTAATCTTAAGACCGGGAACCTTGCCACCTTCCTTGATCTGTTCCAACTTGTCCACATTCAGCATCACAGGTTTGGCGGACATGGCAAACTGCTTGGCAGATTCGGGAGCGAGAGTCAAATCGGGACGTTCCTTCTTGTCGGTACCCCATACATAGAAAGTCCATTCACGCTTTTCGCCCTTGGCATAGTAACCGGCGTCAAAGAGTTTTTCACCGAAGAAGAACGGGACCTTCACGATGCCGTCCATATTGGCAAGATAGGGCTTGCCGGTGGTATCCACCAACACCACAACCGGTTTGATCTGACCTTCCATTTCGGCAGAATTAAAGTCAAATTCAATCTTGACCGTGCCCTTGGCAGGAATCTTGTTCGGGAACTTGAAGTTCGACATACCGTTGCCCTGGCCGAACACGTTTTCGAGGACGATTTCTTTATCCGTCAGATTGGCACCTTGCAAAACGATATGCTTGGTATCGCCCTGATTCAAGACGCCAATGGGGTAATTTTCGGGAACAAAGCGGATGGCTTCGTCGGCAAAAGCTGCAGTAGAAAGAGCAAATGCCGCAGCCAGAACTGTAGGAATCATTTTGAAAGTCATGGTATGAATATAGAAAAAATACTAGCCGGAGATTCGGGCAAGCAATTGGCACATTTCCGCATAGCTTTCGACCGTATTTTCGGGCTTTAACGGGAGTAAATTGTGAGGTTTTCCAAAGCCACAAAGGAGCGTAATGCAATCAACCCCGGCATTACGGGCAGCAAGAATGTCCGGCTGGTCATCGCCCACCATGACGGCCTCTTCGCGAGAAACTCCAGCCATTTCAAGAATCTTGAGCAGGCCAGCGGGGCTCGGCTTGCGTTCGGGCGTAGTATCGCCGCAAAGAATAAACTCAAAGCGGTCGCGAAGCCCAAAGTGATCGAGGATTTTTTCGCTGGGGCAAAGCGGCTTGTTCGTAAGCATGGCTACGCGAGCCGAAGTGCTACGCAAGAAATCGACAACGCCCGGATTCGGGAGTGTGCGTTCGGTGCAATGTTCCCAATAAAAATCCGAATAGACCTTGTGAACCATCTCGATGGTCACACCCGTACGTGCCATATTTTCAGGGAACGCGGCCTCCCCCATGCTACGCTCGATAAGCTTCATGGAACCGTTCCCGATAAAGGTTCGCACGCGCTGTTCGTCATGTTCCGGGAGCCCGAAATGATGCAGAGCAAAATTCACCGCCACGGCAAGGTCACCGAGCGTATTGAACAGAGTCCCGTCCAAGTCAAAAACAATGAGGGATTTCTTTTTGAGCATAGCGCGCCCAAATGTAGAAATTTACCGAATGAATTCCATCTCGACGAGGAACCGGTAAAAGCAAAGCGCCGACACTCCCAGAATAAACACGACAACAATAACAAACTGCACCGGATGTTCGTGAAAATCATAATCTGCCTTGCCGTAAGAGAACTTTCCACGGACAATGGCGCTGATAAAAAGAGCAAGAAATAGAAGAGCTAGCAGAAGGGACATGAAACCACGCGCGTTATCGGGATTCCAATAGTAGCTTATTATTTTCCTGGAGGCCTTCGTTATCGAAGCGAACAGTCGGATTCTTGCCGTTCTTGAAGGCATCTTCGCTTTCGTAGAGGGAAAGTGCCACAGAAACGCCTGGCTGGGTTACCTCATTCGCCACACCAGTTGTCTTAAAGAAGAAAATCTGCGAACTACCGTCCTTGAAGGTCGCCTTTGGAATGCGAAGCGTCTCGCCAATTTGCGCAAGTGCCTTGCCCGTAGAGTCCACGAGTTCCGCCACCATATAGACATCGAAGAAGCAGGGCGCCACGCCAGTGTTCTTGACGGTAATGTTCAACGTACTCGTGGTATCTTTGACACCTGCGACGGTCACTAGTTCCGCTTGCGTCACCGTGAAATTGTACCCGATGACCTTACTCATGGAATCTGCAAGGGCCTTATTGTCATTGTAGAAATTGTAACCGCAATCGTTATCTTGATCCAGCACGTAGTAAGTCAAATGAGCCGTAGTAATCGCGTCCACCCAGCGCTGCGGAGTCCACTTCTGGTTACCCCCGGGAATCAGATCGTCGTAAGTAAGCATCGTCTTGTAACCGGCTATATTTTCGGCAATAGTCGGTAGGTTCGCATTGTACGCTCGCAACAAAGTATCCGGCCTGCCGGGAATGCCAATGAACCCATCGTCTCGCTTGGTAATGCCGAGTTCAAGCGCATGCGTATAAACATCGCCAAAACCGTTAGACGGCAGAACCAGCTGGGTTTTCTTGAACAGGGAGGCGTAATAGTCCAGCATGTCAATCAACACCGAATCGGCAGGCATTTCGCTTCCCAATATGTGAGACGTGTGCCATTCGCCCCATTCGCCAAAAGTGCGGACATCGATGTATTCGATACGCGGGTCGCCATCATATTTTTCGGCCAGGGCCTTCGCGAACTCCTTCGCCGCCCAGATATAGATGGAATCGTCCCAGACGGGAGCATACGCATGGAATTCCGTTCCACGCAAGTCAATCTGTATCTTCTTCGCCCCCATTTCGTAGACAAAAGGCGGAGTCCAATCGTATTCCTCTTGGGGCGGAAAATCGCTCTTGATAAAGGACGGCGTATACGGCAACACGCGCAAGGCGTAGCCCATGTTGTGCTCGGCCAATGCATTCAAAAGTTTTTCCAGTTCCGTCCAGTCGTAAACACCTTTTGCCGGGTTCAACTTGTTCCACTGCTGGTAACCGGAACCGTATGAAACAAGGTCCCATGCCTTGTTGTTCAGGGAACCGTAAGGGCCGTATTCGAACTCCGGCACGAATACCCAGGCGCCACCCGTCGGGACCGTGAAGCCCTTGTGGGGGTTAGAAAGCGGGCCATCGAAAGGCTTGAGGGAATAGGTGATTTTGGTGGTGTCGGCAGCAAGAACCGCGGAAGTGTCTGTGCTGCAGGAGCTTATGTTGCTGGAATCTGCAAGCGAACTGCTAGACAAAACATCTGCCGACGAACTCGACTGAACAACAGACGAGGACAATACAGAATCCGAAGAACTCGATTCTTCAACCGCACTGCTTTCGCCGCCCTCCGGGCCAGCACTGCTACCATCATCGCCACAAGCGACAAACAGCACCGCTGCGGTCATCAGAGCAATTTTTCCAAGGTATTTGCAGAAGGGTTTCGCCATAATTTAAGTATAGCAAAAATATTTTTGCGAACATCGGGACATTACAGAATTCCCTGCGACTCAGCTATGACAATTCATGCAATCACAAATGGCGATTTTCGTTTAAAAACGTCACTTTTTCAAGAATTCCATTGAAAAAGTGTATTAAAGCACGCAAAAGTGGGCCGAAAAAGTGCATTAAAGTATTGATTTATCACTTGAAAAAGTGTATATTTAGAGTATGTTCAAGCGAAAAATCCTGAAGGAATTCGAAAAATGGAAAAATGGCGGGGGCAAGAAAAAAGCTCTTGTCGTCAAAGGTATGCGCCAAATCGGCAAAACATCCAGTGTACTTGAATTCGCCAAGAGCCACTACAAGCATGTGGTCTACGTAAACTTTAAAGAAAATGACAGTGCGCGCAAAATTTTCGATGGTGACTTCAATGTCAATCGAATGACTATCGACCTTTCAGCCCTGCTACCCGATGCACGCTTCGAACCTCAAAAGACCATCATCATTTTTGACGAGATTCAAGAATGCGCAAACGCCCGCGCAAGTATTAAACCATTCATGGAAGATGGTCGCTACGATGTCATCTGTACGGGGTCACTCCTAGGAATAAAGGGGTACAACAAGAAAAAAGGCAAGGGCGTTCCCACCGGATTTGAGCGAATCATTTACATGAAGCCCATGGATTTCGAAGAATTTCTGTGGGCAAAGGGCATTGACGAAAAAGTCATTGATTATCTAAAGGAATGTTTCAACAACAAGAAACCCGTCAGCGAAGCCACGCACAACGCCATGCTGCGCTATTTTAGGGAATACCTCTGCGTGGGAGGCCTCCCATACATCGTTTCCAGATTTGTCGAGACAAACGACATGAACGTTGTTTGGCAGGAACAGCAGGACATTCTCGAAGAATACAAGGACGATTTCGGCAAACACCTTGACGAAGATGAAAACGAGGAAATTGACAGGACGCTTCTAGGAAGAATCAACCGAGTATTCGATTCCATTCCGGCACAACTTGCCAAAGAGAACAAAAAATTCACATATTCCTCATTAGAAAAGAAAGGTCGTTCCGAAGCATACCAGAACGCAATCCAGTGGCTTTATGACTGTGGCATCATCAATTTATGTCACAACCTCACAAACATATCCACTCCGCTGGATGGTTACAAGATTGAAAACGCGTTCAAGATCTATGTACAGGATTCCGGACTTTTCGTCGCGATGCTCGAAAAAGGATGTGCGGCCAAAATTCTTAGTGGAGACTTGGGATTTTACAAGGGCGCTATTTACGAAAACATTGTCGCTGACTGTTTTTCGAAACAGGGACGTAACCTGTACTATTTTCGCAAGGATTCCGGCCTTGAAATTGACTTTGTAGAAACAATCGCTGGCGAAACAGCTTTAATTGAAGTCAAGGCGACCTCGGGGCGAACCAAGTCTGCAAAAACTGTCTTGCAAAACGAGAATTACGAAGTAGACATCTGCTACAAACTTTCAGAAAATAATGTTGGCGTTGTCGGGAAAGTTGTAACTCTGCCATACTATATGACGATGTTCTTAGAATAAAAAACAATGAAAGCAATTCTTTTACTCATACCGTTTTACATACTACTAATCGGATGTGCAACCGGTTCATCCAATTCCCATATCATTACAGAATCTGACAATAAGAAAATCGTCACAGTCAAATCATTCAATCTTGATATAAACAGGTATTCATATCCTATGGCTTTCGAAATGAAAGATGATAACGACAGTACGCATGTATATAGGAATCATGGATTTTGCTATGACAACAAAAGAGACGAAATCATCATGAGTCCGTTAGAAGGATGGGACGGAAATTCCAAAAATCAAATTATTGCAGTCCATCGAGAATCTATCAACATTTGCAAGACAAATAAAATTAAAAGTCCTGATGTCATCACTGAAGATAATGGATTAAGAAATGGTATTATCGGCTTTGGACTGGGATTTGGAATAACATTTGGTTCAATCTGTTCAATTAACATTGGTGGTGCGTTACTTTTGGGAGGTCTAGTAGGAACAGGAACCGGAATTATTGGACTAGCCACAGGAACCCCTGGCGACATTACAGGAGAACATGAATCTTGTGTAGACAATTTTGCCAACGAACAAGAAGAACTAGAATTTTTGAATAATTATCGCTGTCTTTAATTTTTCTATCTTTGCACCCATGAAAAAATACCACTTGGCCACATACGGCTGCCAGATGAACGAGTACGACTCGGCGATGATCGCCCAGGAACTCGACATGTGCGGTTGCGTTGAAACGAGCAACCAAGAAGATGCCGACTTCATCATCGTGAACACCTGCAGCGTACGCGAAAAGGCCGAGGAAACCGCCATCGCGAACATCAGCAAGCTCAAGTACCTGAACAAGAAGAACCCCGACGTGAAGGTGGTCGTGTGCGGCTGCATGGCAAAGAATCGCGGGCCGGAACTTTTGAAGCGTCTCCCGAACGTAAGCTACATCGTGGGCCCGGACCAGTACAAGAAAATTCCGGAACTGCTGCTGGGCGACGCCAAAAGTCCCTTGCACCAGACGCACCACAAGATGTTCATCGACGAGGACCTGAGCGAGAACTACCTGGGCGAATACGCGAAACTCCAAAACGACTTCACCACCTTCGTCGCCATCCAGCGCGGTTGCAACAAGCGCTGCAGTTACTGTATTGTGCCGTACCTGCGCGGGCCGGAAAAGTACCGCGACATGGAAGATGTTCTTGCCGAAGTGCGCAAGGCGGCCGACAAGGGCATTACCGAGGTGACGCTCTTGGGCCAGACGGTGAACGCCTACAAGACGGAAGGCGGGAATTTTGCCGACCTTCTCACGAAGGTTTCCGAAATCGAGGGCATCCGCCGCATCCGCTTTACGAGCCCGCACCCGAGGCACTACACGAACGAGCTCATCGACGTGCTGCTGAACAACCCGAAGGTCTGCCACTACGCGCACATCCCTATCCAGAGCGGCTCCGACGCCATGCTCAAGAAAATGCGCCGCCAGCATAATATGGAACAGTACCTCTCGATTATCGAACAGCTGCGAAGCAAGGACCCGTTCTACGGAATTTCGACGGATGTGATTTGCGGTTTTGTGGGTGAAACGGAAGAAGATTTCGAGCAGACGCTCAAGGCTTTTGAAACGTGCCAGTTCGACTCCGCCTTCATGTTCATCTACAGCCCGCGCAAGGGCACGGAATCGTACAAGGAAGCGGAAACGCTCACCGAGGCCGAAAAGAACGAGCGCCACACGCGCCTGGTGGAACTGCAGAACGCCATCACGCTCAAGCGTAACCAGATGATGCTCGGCCGCACCGAGGAACTGCTGGTGGAAAAGAATTCCGTGCGCGACGAGACGGAACTGCGCGGCCGCACAGACAACTTCAAGAAGGTCGTTTTCAAGCCCGAAGATGGCCGCATCGTGAAGCCCGGCGACTACGTGAAGGTGAAACTGGACGATATCCGGGGCTGGACGATTAGAGGGAAGTTGGTAATTGATAATTGATAATTGATGATGGATAATTGTGGTATGAGGTAATGAAGATGAAGTTTTGGAATGTTCGTAAAGTTGCTGCAGTTTTGCTTTCTGCTTTTGCAGCAAATGCGTTCGCGCAGACAAAGGCGGATGCACAGAAAGCCTATGTCGCAGGCAAATGGCAAGAGGCCGCGACCGCCTACGAGGCCGCATGCCCCAAGGAGCCCGACTCCCTGAAGGCCGAATGCTACCTGTGGGACGTTCTCGCCCTTTCGCAGACGGGCAACGCCCAGTCGTTCAAGATTGCGGGCAAGCGCCTCGACAGCCTCATCCAGAAGACCAACCCGCAAAAGCCCATCTACGCCGACCTGTTGATGACCAGCGCGCAGTTCAGGCTCTACATGGGCAAGTACGACCTCGCGGCCGAAGACCTAGTACGCGCCATCGAGACCTCGCACCCGAACCAAGTGACCGTCCTACAGAAGGTTTGCGCCGCGGTACAGCCCAAAGTCAAGAACGAACGGCTTTCCGAAGCATGCGGCAACCTGGGCAAGCCGGCTCCGGCCACCGCCGAAAAAGCCCAACCGCCTGCGGCAGTTCAACCCGCAAAAGAAGAAAAGGCGGCCACCACCGAAGTTGTTCCGGAGAAAAAAGCTCAGCCCCAAGACGGCAACTGGTACCTCCAGCTCGGTGCCTTCGGCGTAAAATCCAATGCGGAGTTCCTGGTGAACAACCTGAAAAAGCGCGGAATCGAATGCACAATCGAAGAACGCGTCGGCGAAACAAAAACTTTGTACTTGGTCCAATCCAAAAATTTTGAAACAAAGGAAAAGGCCATAGACTTCGGCGCCGAAAAATTGACGCCCCTAAACATCGAATTTAGGGCCTATTCTCGTAAATAATCGCCCAAATTTGGCTGTTTTTGCATATTCAACCCTACAAAAAACATCCAAATTGTGCTATATTTGAGTTGCTCCCTAGCCGGGGTGGTGAAATTGGTAGACGCGCCGGACTCAAAATCCGGTACTTGCGAGAGTGTGAGGGTTCGATTCCCTCCCCCGGCACTAAAGGAACGGAAAATGAGGACTCAATGAAGAACTGGTGTAAAATTTTGTCTACGTTGCTGATTGCGGGCTCTATGGCTTTCGCTCAGTATGGCTACGATGACGACGAAGCCACTGAAAGCGCCGACGAACCCAGCTATTCCTATGGCAGCGACGAATCTGCTGTTGACGACGACGAAGCCGATGTAGGCAAAGCCAAAGCCAGCGGAGACGAGTGGGAAGGCTTCCGCTACGAAGAAATGGGGCTTACCCAGTGGGAATTCCAGCAAATCAAGGAAGCCGGTATTTCCCGCGATAAGCTCACCCGCATCGTCGAATTGGGTGTCCGTCCCTCCGAATACCTCCAGAAGCCCTGGGAAAAGATGAACATCACCGAAGACGCCTGGCTCGCCCAGCGCTCCGAGGGCTTGGAAGACGCCGATATTGACCGTTCCTACCGCAACAATCACGGCGACCAAAGCTACGCTTACCTCTCTCTTCTGATTCCTAGCCTCTACCAGTGGAAAAAGGACTACCTCGTCAAGGCGACGTTCATCGACGCCGTCTGGCTCCTGGGTGTCGCCACGACCGTCTACCTGAAGGTCGAGAACAATTCCAGCTGGTTCTACGCTCTCATTCCCGTTATCGGCGCCCACATCTACTCCTTTGCAGATGCGTTCTTTGGCACCCAGTGGGATAGCAACCCGGACGCGAACCGTTTCAGCTTCGGCGTAGTCCCCACTCCTGACAAGGGCGTCGCCGGAATTCTCCAAATGAAGTTCTAAGCGCACCATGCAGCTGGAATTACTCAAAAGCAAGATTCACCGTGCTACCGTGACCGATGCGAACCTCAATTACGAGGGTTCCATCACTATTGCCCGCGACCTGATGGACGCGGCGCACATTCTCCCCTACGAGAAGGTCGGCGTGCTCGACGTGAACAACGGCAACCGCCTCGACACCTACGTGATCGAGGGCCCCGCAGGTTCCGGCGTTATCTGCCTGAACGGCGCCGCAGCAAGGCTCGTGCAGCCCGGTGACCTCGTGATTATCGTGGCCTACGCGACCATGAGCGAAGACGAAGCAAAATCGTGGAAGCCCACCGTTATCCACGTGAACGCCAAGAACGAAATCGTTTAGCGTTTCCACCGCCCTTTTGCTATATTCATAACATGCGGTTATTGTTGCTGACAATCGCCATGGTATCGCTTGCCCTTGCGGAATCACCCGCAAAAGCGGATTCCGCCGTTTTTGCCGTGGCCGCAGTCCCCGACACCGTCGTCGACACGGTCTACGTCATCATGGACGACGGAATTCCCTGGAACCGCGAGCATTTCGACCCGGAACGGCTGCTGCGCCGGGAGCCCATAGACCCCGCATTGAGTGTTGCCTACACATACTCCCTCAGTTTCTTTTCGAGCCCTTGGCTAAAAGTTAGCCAACAGAGCTACCTTGCCCATTTAGCCTACGAATTTACACCAGACCTTCATTTGTATGCAAGTTTGGGCCTTTGGATGCCACTGTACGTACACTGGGACGGTCCCAAGTCCATCGCCAAAGAAGACGTTCGCCAGGGCAACGTCCAATTCATTCTGCCCGATGTGGAACTAGAATACAGGCCCACCGAAAACACTTCGCTGCACCTGATGTTCATCAGCGAAAGCGACGCTTTCAAGGCTTACGGGCCTTGGCGCGACCCCCTCCGTCCCTACGACCGCCGAAGATATTCTACATTTAGGCGTAGATGATCAACAAGCCGCTTTCCATAGCCTTCGTCTTTGCCGCCTTGCTCCTGGCCGGTTGCGAGGAAGAAAAGAAGGAGGAAGTCCTCGAAGTCCGTCATTACAAGGGCGACGTGGAGGTACTGAACAGTTGCGGCATACCGGGAGCAGCCTCCAAGATGACCGCGTTCCTCCGCAAGAACGGCTTTGACGTAGTCATCTCGCGCAACGACCGGCTACAGAACTATGACGAGACCATCGTCGTCTTGAGGGATTCCGTCCCGTGGGAAGGGGCCGAGGCCCTGGCGAGGACGCTCAAGACGAAGAACGTCATGACGATCAGGGACGACCGGCGGAACTTTCTCGTCGCGTCGATCTACATCGGTAAGGATTTCAAAAAGATAGTAGAACCCGAACAGGGAGAAGAAGAATGACAACTCAGACCAAAGACCTGCCTCTGTCCGTACAGATCGGAGCCGGCATCCTGTTTGAACTGCGCGCCCAGAACGTGCAGCTGATGGACCTCCGCGGCATCAAGGATGTAACGGACTTTTTCCTCGTGGCCACTTGCGAAAGCGAAGCCCAGATGCAAGCCATCTTGAACGAACTCCGCAAGGAATTCAAGGCAAACAAGCTCACGTCCGTGGGCGTGGAATACAAGGAAGGCGTACGCTGGGCAGTGTTTGATGCAGGGCTTGACCTGATGGTCCACCTGTTCGAAGAAGAAAAGCGTAACGAGATTTCGCTCGACCGCCTGTACGCCGACGGCAAGATTGTGGAACTCGACGAAGCCGACTTTGTGAAGAAGACCTCCAAGAAGAAGAGCAGTGAAGATGAACTCGTTTGAGCAAGAAATCGCAGAGGCGCTCGCCGCCACCGGTTCCTTCGAGAAGGAAGCCGCTTTAAAGCTTATCTCCGTGCCGCCTGACACCAGCCACGGCAACTTCACCATCCCGTGTTTCTCGCTCGCGAAGGTGATGCGCAAGGCCCCGAAGATGATTGCGGAAGACCTCGCCGCCCAGGTGAAGCTCCCCGCAGGCCTCTCGAAGGTCGAAGCCGTGAACGGCTACCTGAACTTCTTCATCGACCGCGGATTCCTCGCGAAGTCGACGCTCGAAGAAATCGCCGCGAAGGGCCTCGAATACGGACATGCCGCTCCGAATGGCAAGGTCGTGTGCATCGACTTCAGCTCCCCGAACATCGGCAAGGAACTCGCCTTCCACCACCTGCGCTCCACGATGATTGGAAACTCGCTTTCCCGCATCTACAAGGCTGCCGGCTACAAGGTGGAACGCATTAACCACCTGGGTGACTGGGGTACCGCATTCGGCAAGCTCATCGTGATGTACCTGCGCGAAAACCGCCCCACCGACGACGCCACGCTCGACAGCCTCACCGTGAAGGAACTCAACATCCTTTACGCCGCCTTCTCCAAGGCCTCTAAGGAAGAGCCGGGCCTCGAAGACGAAGCGCGCGCCGCATTCACCAAGCTCGAACAGGGCGACGAATTCTACCGCAAGCTCTGGACCGCCTTCCGCGCTGCAACGCTCAAGGAACTCATGCGCATCTACGACATGATGGGCGTGGGCTTTGACCACTACACCGGCGAATCCTTCTTCGAAGACAAGATTCCGGCGATTCTCGAAGAACTCCGCGAAAAGAACCTGATGGTCAAAAGCCAGGACCTGGACGTGGTGATGCTCGACGAGTTCGACCTGAACCCCTGCCTTATCCGTAAGAGCGACAGTTCTACCTTGTACGCTACCCGCGACTTGGCCGCCGCCTGCTACCGCAAGAAGGAATACAACTTCGACAAGTGCCTTTACGTGGTGGACTTGGGACAGGCTCTGCACTTCAAACAGGTGTTCCACGTCTTGAAAAAGATGGGCCGCGAGTGGTACAAGGACATGTACCACATCCCGTTCGGCGTGATTCTGCAGCTGGTTGACGGCAAGTGGGAAAAGGGCAAGACCCGCACGGGTACCGCAAGCCTGCTTCGCGACGTGATTGAAGCCGCCCAGAAGAAGATTCTCGAATTCATCGACCAGAAGAATCCGGGACTCGAGAACAAGGAACTCATCGCCCGCCAGATCGGTATCTCGGCACTCACCTTCAACGACTTGAAGAATAGCCGCTTGAAGGACGTGCGTTTCGATTGGGATGCCGTGATGAGCTTTGAAGGCGATACCGGTCCGTATGTGCAGAACGCCCACGTGCGCCTGTGCAGCATTATGCGCAAGGCTGGCATTGAACGCGCCGACCTCGCCGCCGCAATCAAGGACGTGAACTTTGCCGAACTCAGCGACGATGCCGCATACAGCCTCATCAACATCCTGTCGAAGAAGGGCAAGAAGATTCTGGACGCTGTCGCCGGTGACGAACCGAGCGTGCTCGCCCAGTATGCACTCGAAATCGCCGAAGCCGCGCACAAGTTCATCCACGAAGACCGCGTGCTCGGGAGCGCCGAGGAAAAGTCCCGTCTGTTCCTGGTTCAGGCCACGCAGATTGTGCTCGAAAACGTGCTCGACCTGCTCGGACTCTTCCCTATCAGGCAGATGTAAAAAAAACGCAAGCCCTACGGGCTTGTGTTTTTTTCAATTGAGAATTGATGATTGAGAATTGATGATTGAGAATTGATGATTGACAATTGATAATTATCAATTATACATTATCAATCATCAATCAATTTCCGTTGATGCAGCGGACGGAGTAGGCGTTGTTCTTTGCGTTGCTCGGCACGAGCTGGCGCACCATCTGGTCGCTCATGCGGCCCATGGACCAGAGCCAGATGGTTTCGTTACGGCCGTTCTGGGCGCTCCAGAAACCGGCGTATTCACCCATGTCTTCGTAGCGCACCGTAGACTTGCCGATAACTTTGCGGTAACCGGCGGAGAAGACGGAGAATCCGTATTCGTCGGTGCCACCACCGCCCTGCCAACCGGTAGTAGCCTTGAGCTTGCTTGCAAACTTTTCGCACTTGTCGACACCGTCGTAGCAGCCGGTGAGGCCCTTGAGCATGTCGTCCCATTCGCGGTCACGCGGCAGATGCCAACCCTGCGGGCAGGCCTTGCGGGCGCCTTCGAGGTCGTACAGGCGGCCACCGCGGAGGCAGTAGTTTTCCTTGTCGTCGTAGCACCAGGAGTGGCCTTCGACATTGTAGTTCACGTTCTGGGCGAACCATTCGCGGCCTTCCACCTTGATGGTGCGGTACACCTGGCCGTCACGCGGGTCCGTGAACATACCGGACTTGTCGCGGATATCGGAGCGGTGTTCCTGTTCGGCCTTGCGGAATTCCACAAGCTTTTCACGCTTGTATTTCTGGTAGCCTTCAAGATTCTTCTTCCAGTATTCCTGGGCCTTGGCGTTAGCGAACTTTACTTTGAGGTCGCCCAATGCAAAGAGTTCGTTGCCGCAAGCGAGGTCGACACCGGCGATATCGACAATCACGGAGTCGCCGTCAAAAACCATCGGCTTGTTGAAATACGAAACCCAGGCTTCCTTCGTCGTTTCGCAGACCTTATAGAAGTTTTCCTTCTCTATCTTTTCGGCAGGGACGGTCATGTTGCCCGAAACAGAGAACACGAACATACCGTCGTTCACCTTGAACGAAACGGGCTGCACTTCCTTGTAGTGCGTGTACTTGCCCATGCGGATATTGCCTTCAATCTTGGCGGCGGCGTAATCGCCCTCCCCTTCGGCATTGAAAATGGAATCCCAGGACTTCTGGATGATGGCAAAAGAGGTTTCCCCCATCAGCGCGACAGCACAGGCAATCGGCAAAAATTTCATTCTTGACACACTCAACCTTCTTTTCGAATGTTGTTCAACACGCTAATGTTAGCTTTTTTTGCTGGACTTCTCAAGGCTAACCCCCGCCAATTAGCTACATTTTACATATGCCAACCAACCGTTATATACTTCAAATCCATTGTCCCGACCAGAAGGGACTCATTGCCGGCACCACGCAGGTCCTTGCGAAGGCTGGCGCCAATATTATTGACCTTCAGCAGCATACCGCCAAAGATATAGAGACCTTCTTCCTGCGCGCCGTTTTCGACATGGAATCGTCCGATATCCAGGAAGTTTACAAACACCTGGAAACGCTCGCCCCGCGCCTGGAGCTCAACTGGAAACTCTTCGACACCTCCAAGACGGAGCGCGTCGCCATTTTCGTCTCGAAGACCGACCACTGTCTGTACGACCTGCTCCTGAAGCACCGCGACGGCGACCTGCCCTGCGAATTCAGCTGCATTGTCGGTAACCACCCCGACCTGGGCCCCGTGGGCGGCACCTTCGGCGTCCCGTTCTACTACGTCCCGAGCAACCCGGACAAGAGCATTCCCGAGAACCGTTTCCGCGAAATTATCGCCGAGACCAAGACCGACACGATTGTCCTCGCCCGCTACATGCAAATCTTGAGCGAGGCCTTCACCGAGGAATTCAAGTACCGCATCATCAACATCCACCACGGGTTCCTGCCCGCGTTCAAGGGCGCAAAGCCTTACCACCAGGCCTGGCACAAGGGCGTCAAGATTATCGGCGCCACGGCACACTTTGCCACCGAAGACCTAGACCAGGGCCCCATCATCTGCCAGGACATCCAGCGCGTGCCCGAGACGGCAAGCATCGACGAACTGGTGGAACTCGGCAAGGATATCGAAAAGCGCACGCTTTCCGCCGCGCTTAAACTATGGCTTGAGCACCGCGTATTCGTATACGCCGGAAGAACATTTATCCTCTAGGAGCACAATATGTCCGAAGAACTCAACAACGAACAGCCCATCGAAGAACCGGTCCAGAATGTGGAGCCGGAAACCGCCACCGAACCCGTGCAAACCGAGGTTCCGCAAGCGGAAAGCGTAGAGCCCGCCTACACGCCCGACATGACCCAGCCGCAAGTCATCGTTCAAAGGGAACGCGGATTTGCCCACTATGTCGGCTTCGCACTGCTCTGTGTGCTCTGCATCTGCTTCTTCTTTATGCCGGGCATCGCCATCACCTATGGCGTGAGCCGTCTTGTCACGCTCAACGGGGCTGCCGCCTGGATCTTCAGCGCCATCCTGAGCGTCATCGCCTGGGTCATCTTCAAGATCAAGATCAAGGGCTTCAAGAAGTCGTTCTACTGGTACATCGGGCTTTGCGTGGTGGTCCTCGCCCTCCTCATCTTCATTGAGGTCGTCACCGAAGCTAACGTATTCGCGAACATCATCGCCCTCCTCTGCGGAGCAGCATAACGACAACCACTAATTTCATTTGCTATGAACACCAAAGATCAATTCGTACATTTTCTCGTAGAAGCGGGCGCGCTCAAGTTCGGTAACTTCGTCACCAAGAGCGGCCGCGAAACTCCTTATTTCATCAACACCGGAGAATTCCGCACCGGAGCCACGCTCTCGAAGCTTGCCGAATTCTATGCGGCGGCTTTCATGCAGCATTTCGACGGCAAGGCACAGAACCTCTACGGTCCGGCCTACAAGGGCATCCCGCTGTGCGCCGCCACCGCGATGAAGCTTAGCGACGTCTACGCCAGGAACCTCACGTTCACCTACAACCGCAAAGAAGTCAAGGACCACGGCGAAGGCGGTTCGCTTGTCGGGTACAAGTACTCCGAAAAGACGAACGTCGTCATCATCGAAGACGTGATTACCGCGGGCACAAGCGTGAACGAGACGATGCAAGCGCTCTCCCAGATTGAGAACGCGAACGTCATCGGGCTGCTTATCTCGGTCGACCGCAAGGAGAAGCTCGATAACGGCAAGTCCGCCCTGCAGACCGTGCAGGACGAATACGGCATCGAGGCCCACTCCATCGTGAACATCGGCGACATCATCGCCTTCCTCGAGAACGAAGAGAACCGCAAAGCAATCAACGCCCCGGAAGGCATCCTCGACAAGGTGTACGCCTACCGCGAAAAGTGGGGTGCCTAGCTTTAGCTAGACATTCCCGAGGGGAATAGCGGTGTTTAGGCTTTTGGCAATCGCATGCTTTGCGGCTTGCATCCTTATGGGGTGCGGCCATAGCTACCATTGGTCAAAATCCCACCCGCTGTACAAGAAGGCCCCTTACGGCAAGCTCGCCGTCGCTGGCACAAGCGAAGCGTTCGTGCTCACGCGTTCCGCATGGTTCGCCAAGAAGTTCGAATGGAACCCGGACAGCATACAGCTGAAGGCAACCGCGTTCTGCGAGCAGGTCTTTTTGGACGAGCTGCGACGCGCCTACCCCCACTTTGTGACGATTCCGGACCAGAACTTCAGCCACTTCCCGGAAGAGAGCCAGAAGCTCGATAGCAGGATTTTCATGAAGGGGCGCCTGCCCGAACAGGGCGTTACCGTCAAGGACAGCGCCGGAGAAATCCAGCCCTACATCCTGATTATCCACGAGTTCATTGTAGGCACCGACTTGAAGCGCGAGACGTACTTCGACTACGCCCTCATCCACAACGAGAGCTCGGGCAAAAAGACGTCTACGCACATCAGTGCCATCGTGTCGTACACGCTGTGGGACAACGAGAAGCAACGTCCGCTGTTCAGCGCCGTCGACGAGGTGCAGAGGCCCATCACCAAACCTACCCCAGACGATTTGGAAGCCTTGGTGCGGTCTGCGGTCAAGCAGATTCGCATTAACTTGTATGGAGGAGTCTCGTGATGCGCCATAGACTTTCCATACTGATTTTTGCGATTACCGTCGTCGCGCTTTCGGCGAACGCGCTAGCGCACGACAAATTCTTCAACGAGCATCCGACTCTTTGGAAAGATGCGGACATCCTTATCTGGAGCCTAGACAAGGAGCCCGTCATAGACCCCAAGGAATTCTGCCTTTCCCTAAAGAGAATCAATTCCGGAATCGGCGAACCCAAGTGCCGCCTGCAAGGCGAATGGATGCGTGACTCCGTCGCCATGCGCTATGCCGCCTGGCTCAACGCGAACATGGACCCCGCACTAAAACCGGAATACCTGAGGGCCCGCCACCCCGCCATGCAGGCCAAGTTCCAAGCGCTCGAAGACCAGATAGTCCTCTTTGTCGCAAAGAACGGCAACATGGTGAACATCGCGTGGTTCGACGAAACGGACTCGGAACCGAAGGCCGCGGGGAAAATCCTCTTGAGCCCCGACAGGGTCTCGATGGGTGACGAAATCGCAGACATGTTCTTTGACGCGACACCGAAGCGCAGGCTGTCAAAAGACGAACGCAAGAAAATGCAGACCGAACCGGACGAGTACTTCCAGGAAGTTCCCGTTTTCAAGATGTGGGCCGGCATTGGCATGGGCTACTCGCAAGCGCAAGTCCCGCTGACTCCCGATAACTGGTACAGCAGCCACGTCAACAGCCAGGTTCGCAACTACCGCGTGACCAAGGATTCCTTGAGCCTGTGGAACTTCCTCGACGATTCCGACCCGTACTTCACCCTTTATCTGGGCGCTACCTGGTACGACTTTATCGGACTTGAACTAACATACCACTACGCCAAGCACCACGTAAAGACAGACCCGGCCGACACCGTGTACCAGGAACTGGATTACTGGGACTTCCACCAGCACGAAATCGGCCTGAGCGCCATGTTCTCGCGCAACTACAGGCCCGCCTCCTGGGTAGACATCACCCCGTTCCTGTTCGTAGGATTCCAGTACAGCTTTTTCGTGGAAAGCATCGAGTTGAACGACGACGTGAAAACGCCCTCGAAAGCCTACAAGGCGAGAATCAAGTTCGAGGACGCCTACAAGGGCGCGCTCGTGGGCTTCGGCAGCCATTTCATATTCCTCAAACACTACGGAATCGGGCTCCGCACGGGCATCTCGAGCCGCGGGCGCAATACGTACGTGGACCCGTCCCCCGACGCCGCCGCCGAATCCACCATCATAGGCGGCTCCACCATAGACTGGTTCATCGGGGCGGGTCTGGAATACCACCTGTACCTCTTCTAGTAAATAAATTTCTAAATTTGCGCTCACTATGAGCGAAGAAATAATTGAAGAAAAGAAAGAAGAAAAAGTCAACCCGTTTCTGACCCCCGTCAAAATTATCGAACCCGAGCACAAGCTCCCCGACTACACCTTCGACATGCTCCCCGAAGAGCAGAAGGCAATCCTCGCACAACACGGCTGGACCGACCTGATGCCGGTACAGAGGAAGACAATCCCCTACATGCTTGCCGCCCGCGACATGCTCGTGCAGTCCAAGACCGGTTCGGGCAAGACCGGCGCCTACGTTCTCCCCCTCTTGCAGGTTATTGTCCGCGACCACGTTTTTCCGCAGGCACTCATCCTCGTGCCTACCCGCGAACTCTGCCTCCAGGTTGAAGACGAAATCGAAAAGCTTTCCAGGGGCACGGGAATCCGCTCCGTTGCCATCTTTGGCGGCGTAAGCTACGAACCGCAGCTCAAGGCTCTCCGCGAAGGCGTGCACATCATCGTCGCGACCCCGGGCCGCCTGATGGACCATGTGCAACGCGGCCACGTGGACTTCCTCGACATCCGAGACCTGGTGCTCGACGAAGCCGACGAGATGCTCTCGATGGGTTTCTACCCCGACATGCAGAAAATCCGCAAGTACCTGCCCAAGCAGATAGCCTGCACGATGTTCAGTGCGACCATCCCGCAGACCGTGAAGAGCCTCGCCCGCGAATTCCAGCGTCCGAGTGCCGAATTCCTTTCGCTCAGCTACGACAAGGTCATCGCGAACAACCTGGAACACCGCTGGTACCCCTGCGACGTGATGGACAAGGACTCCATGACCATCAAGGTGCTGGAATACTACAATCCGGACAGCTGCATGATTTTCTGCAACCGCAAGAGCGACGTGAGCTACCTGGAACAGGTGCTTGCAGGCTATGGTTTCCAGGTCGGCGCCCTCAGTGGCGACGTGGCGCAGTCCATGCGCGAAAAGACCTTGAACGCCTTCCGCGACAAGAAGATCCGCATTCTCATCTGCACCGACGTGGCCGCCCGCGGTATCGACGTCGACCACGTGACGCACGTGATTGTGTACGACCATCCCGCCGACCACGAAGTGTACGTGCACCGCAGCGGCCGTACCGCCCGTGCCGGCAAGAGCGGTCTTTGCATCTCGCTCATCACCCCGGTCGAAGAAATCGACATGAAGCAGACCGCCGCCGACTTCGGCATCAACTTCATCAAGATGGATCCGCTCACGAACGAAGAAATCGCGAAGAAGGTCAGCGAACGTACGCGCGCTCGCCTGGAGCAAGAAAAGAACCACTTTGGCGGACAGAAGGCGACCGAGCGCATCAGCCGCATGCTCCCGCTTGTAAAAGAACTCGCAAACGGCACCACCGACGAGCAGATGCTTCTCGCCTACCTGGTAGACCGCTACGCATGGAAGAAGGCATAAAATGGCCAAGATCAAAGTAAAATCCGCAAAGGAAATCGAACTCATCCGCGATGCGGGCGCACTTGCCGCCGAAACGCTCATCCGCGCAGGCGAAATGTGCAAGCCGGGCGTCTCCACGCTCGAAATCGACGAATTTATCGGCGACTACACCCGCCAGCACAAGGGCATTTCGGCCTGCATGGGCTACCACGGCTACCCGCGTTACGCCTGCATCAGTATAAACGAAGTTGTCTGCCATGGAATCCCGAACGCCAACACCATCCTCAAGGACGGCGACATCGTGAACATCGACATCACGACCATCCTTTCGGGCTACCACGGCGATACGAGCGCCATGTTCTGCGTAGGCAAGGTATCTGACCTCGCCCGCGAACTCGTCGACACCGCCAAGTTCTGCATGGAAGAAGGCATCCGTGCGGCCAGCGAACAGGGTGCGCACTGGAACGACATCGGCTGCGCCATCCAGGACATCGCCGACGAGCACGGCTTTAGCGTGGTGGAAGACTACTGCGGTCACGGCATCGGACGCGGATTCCACGAAGAACCCACCGTATTGCACTTCCGCAACTACGAACGCTGCCCGTTCATCGAAATCGGCAACGTCTTTACCGTCGAGCCCATGATCAACGTCGGGCGCCCGGGCACCAAGACGCTCAGCGACGGATGGACCGCCGTGACCCGCGACGGGAGCCTCAGCGCCCAGTGGGAACACACCGTCGTGAAAACGAAGGAAGGCATCGAGATTCTTACATTACCTAGGTAATACATTCACGTCATTAGTTTTTAGTCATTAGTTGTTAGTTTAACGTTAGGCGGCATAGCCGCGATTATAAAAAAACAATGACCATTGACCAATAACCAGTCGCAAATATGTCTCTGCTCGGTAACTTACGCAACAAGGCGGTCGAGGCCTTCGTCAAGAACCACGAACTCGTAAAGCGGTTCGGGGAAGTCCAGTCCATATCCATCGATTCGGATAAAGGAACCGCCGACGTAAGCGTATTGTTGCACGGGGAAATGTTCCCCATCAAGTTCTGCGGGTACTACTACTTTACGGATTCTGACTCCGGTACGGACATCGTTGTCCGTAAAATTACCTGCGAACGCCAGTGGATAGACCAGGCACTTTCGTACTGGCTCGAGGGCAGGACCCTGCGTTACAACATCCCGGGCATCGCCGGCGGCATCGCGAAGATTATATTCTAGTTTCCTCGCCCCGCCCCCATCATTCCATACCTCATAATAATGTATATTAGTCCCGTAAGGAGACTCTTATGAGCGACTGCACCGACGAAAAAATGGAAAAATTCAAGGAGAAACTGAGCAAGCTCCTGTTCGAGCTTATTACCGACATTCCGGAATCCCTTTATACGCCATCCGAGGATTCCGACGAAAAAATCAAGAAAATCATACGCCAGTCCGCCCTAAAGGCGGCAACCGTCAGTGCGACACTCTCCGTTCCGGCCGGGGTCACGGGAGTCCTCACCTCCATTCCGGATATCGCCGCCATCTGGCGCATCCAGGCGCAGCTCGTGTCCGACATCGCCGCGACATACGGCAAGTTCGCCCAGCTCAGCCGCGAGGCCATGGTCTGGTGCCTGTTCCGCCATAGCGCCGCCCAGCTTGTCCGCGATATTGCGGTCCGCACCGGAAGCCGCATCGTGGTGCAAAAGCTTTCCTTCGCCGCCCTCGAGGCGCTCCTGAGGAAAATCGGCCTGAAGGTCTCGACCAGGTTCCTCGGCAAAATCGCCTTGCGCGCCATCCCGGCCATCGGGGCCGTCGGAAACGGGGCCTATTCCTTCTACGACACCACCGAAGTCGGGAAGACGGCCGCAGCCTATTTCAAGGCTTTGGCCGACAATCCTGAGGAACCTGCCGCCGAAGACGCCGAAATCGTCTAATTAGGCCCTCATCCAACCTTAGAGCCCTTGAGAACAGGGGCTTTTTTTTCTATCTTTGGGCGCAACTCAAACAAACATCAACTCCATTTGTGGAATAAAAAATGAAAAACATTCAAAATCACAGAAATATCGGTATTTCTGCCCACATTGACTCGGGCAAGACTACCCTTACCGAACGTATCCTCTACTTCACAAAGCGTATCCACGCTATCCACGAAGTTCGTGGTAAAGACGG
>JAEEGG010002804.1_pt1 | contig 44445 bp, 21 predicted proteins | sample 9134161 | NCBI WGS metagenome assembly JAEEGG01 (sample SAMN16246543, study PRJNA631951) | gut metagenome | biome: gut microbiome; feature: rumen; material: CR-attached | host: Bos | place: Iran: Karaj | collected 2018-10 | reverse complement strand
ACCCCCACACCTTACCTCGATCTGTTAACAGCGACTTCAGCTCACTCTCAGCTCATGGCCTCTGGCGAGGATGTTGGTCTGCCCGATGGTCAGATGGGTAACTCTGAGGTGGGTCACTTGAATATCGGTGCTGGTCGTATTGTGTATCAGGACCTCGTTAAGATCAACCGTGCCTGCAAGGATGGCTCTATCATGGAGAATCCTCAGGTAAAGGCTGCTTACACCTACGCCAAGGAGAACAACAAGAAGCTGCACCTGATGGGATTGACCAGCGATGGTGGTGTGCACTCAAGCCTCGACCATCTGTTCAAGCTCATCGAGATTGGTAAGGCATACGGTCTGAAGAACCAGGTGTTTGTACATTGCTATATGGATGGTCGTGATACTGACCCCAAGAGTGGTAAGGGCTTCATCGAGCAGGTATCGAAGGTTTGTGCTGAGAACGATGCTGCCATCGCCAGTATCGTAGGTCGTTTCTACGCTATGGACCGCGATAAGCGTTGGGAGCGTGTGAAGGAAGGTTATGACCTGATCGTGAATGGTACTGGTAAGCAGGCAACTGATATGGTTCAGGCTATGCAGGAATCATACGACGAGGGTGTGACGGATGAGTTCATCAAGCCTATCCACAATGCCAACGTCAACGGCTGCATCGAGGAGGGCGATGTGGTGATCTTCATCAACTTCCGTAACGACCGTGCCAAGGAGATGACCATCGCACTGACTCAGGAGGATATGCCAGAGCAGGGCATGAAGACCATTCCTGGTCTGCAGTATTACTGCATGACCCCATACGATGCTAATTTCAAGGGCGTTCACATCCTCTTCCCCAAGGAGAACGTAGAGGATACCCTGGGCGAGTATCTGAGCAAGCAGGGCAAGAAGCAGTTGCACACCGCTGAGACTGAGAAGTATGCTCATGTAACTTTCTTCTTCAATGGTGGTCGTGAGGCTCCTTATGAGAACGAGGATCGTATCCTGGTTCCATCGCCAAAGGTGGCTACCTACGACTTGAAGCCTGAGATGAGCGCTTACGAGGTAAAGGATAAGCTGGTTGGTGCTATCAACACCCAGGAGTACGATTTCATCGTGGTGAACTTCGCCAATGGCGATATGGTAGGTCATACTGGTATCTACAACGCTATTGCTAAGGCTGTTTGGGCTGTTGACAATTGTGTTCGTGAGGTGATCGAGGCTGCTAAGGCCAACGACTACGAGGCTATCATCATTGCCGATCATGGTAATGCCGATAATGCCATCAATCCCGATGGTACACCCAACACTGCACACTCACTCAACCCTGTGCCGTTTATCTATGTAACGAATAACAATAGCGCTACAGTAAAGGATGGTCGTCTGGCTGACGTGGCTCCCTCAATCCTGCATATCATGGGATTGGAGCAGCCTGCAGATATGACAGGTGAGAACCTGATTACAGATTAACTAATCTGATATATCAAAAGGCGCGGCTCGTTATGAGTCGCGCCATTTTTATTTCTTGTGGTATGTAACCAGTCCTTCCATGGGACTCTTGGCAACCTGTCCAATGATAAAGCCTTCTGCACGGGCAGCTGCTTTCAACTGGTCGGGATAGTGTTGAGCCATGCTGCCCACGAAACTGACAGGTAGGTCACGACGACCATAGGGCATGATGTTCCGCTGGAAGAAATTGCGGAAATTATCAACCACCAATTGTTGCAGAAGCGGGTTGTCAAGATGTTCACCAATATATAAAGAGGTGGTAGCCAGGAAGCGATTGGCCATAGGTTCGTGATAGACCTTCCTGATAACATCGGCTTGTGTTAGTTTCTCTTTGCCCAGGTACTCGTCGCGGATGCTGACAAAGTCTGGATTCTTGAAGATAGCATTCATGAACATTCGTCCCAGCACGGAACCGCTACCCTCATCGCCCAAGATATAACCCAGTGCTGGGGTGTTCTGCACGATATTCTGTCCGTCGTACAGACAACTGTTGGCTCCTGTTCCCAGGATACAGGCAATACCCTCCTCCTGTTGGCAGAGGGCACGGGCAGCCCCCATCAGGTCGCTATATACCTCCACAGCCTGCGTTGAGAGGACACTCATCAGCAGCTGACGCATGTGGGGTGCATGGACTGGTGTACATCCGCTACCATAGAACACCACGTTGAGGTTTGACAGCAATGGCGTTTCCAAGACGCCGGAGTCTATCAGACGGGCTCGGGGGAAGGATGACAATTGTTGTACCAGTTCCTGTCCGATGATCTGCCTGATCTGTTCAGGTGTCTGGTGGATGGGTGTGATACCCTGAGTATGAAACGTGGCTATTACGCCGTTACCATCACGGTCGGATGGGTTAAGAAGCGTCCAGTCTGCCTTTGTGCTACCACTGTCAGCGATTAGTATGAGGTTATTTTTCAACATTTTGATAGTATAATAAGTAATTTTCAACGGCAAAGATACAACTTTTCCTTGAAACCACAAAAAAGTTTATGAGAAAAGATTGTTTGAAAGATGACACGGATGTCCCAGTCTTGAAGATTTTTATTTTTTCTTGTAAAATATGATGTTATTCGGGATAAAATGAGTAACTTCGCAGCCAAAATAGTTTTGAGATGAATGTACAGATAGAAGAAACTTGGAAGGCCCATCTTGGCGCAGAGTTCGAGAAGCCGTATTTCGCGCAGTTGACGACTGCTGTGCGACAGGAGTATATGCAGACCACCTGCTATCCTCCAGGAAAGCTGATCTTCAACGCTTTTAACCTCTGTCCCTTTGACAAGGTGAAGGTGGTGATTATCGGACAGGATCCTTATCACGAGCCAGGTCAGGCCCACGGATTGAGTTTCTCTGTGCAGGATGGCGTGATGTTTCCACCTTCGTTGCAGAATATCTTCAAAGAGATTCAGGCTGATCTGGGTACACCCATCCCCAGCTCAGGCAATCTGACGCGCTGGGCAGAACAAGGGGTACTGTTGCTGAATGCCTCGTTGACAGTTCGTGCCCATCAGGCCAATAGTCATTCTACACTGGGTTGGCAGAAGTTTACCGATGCTGCCATCCAAGCCTTGGCTCAGCATCGCGAACATCTGGTTTATATGCTCTGGGGTGGCTATGCCCGTTCTAAATCGTATATGATCGACAAACAGAAGAACTTGGTTCTCGAATCTGTCCATCCCTCACCGCTCTCTGCGAATCGTGGTGGCTGGTTTGGTCAGCACCAGTTCTCGCGCTGTAATGCCTATCTCGAACAAAACGGTATGACTCCGATTGAGTGGTAACTTTTCATTTTTCACTTTTCATTTCTTATGACTCTTCCTCCCATTATCCAAGTAGGCGATGTACTGCTCTCGTCGGAGATTCTGACGGAGAAGTTCTGCTGCGACCTTAGTGTCTGCAAAGGTGAATGCTGTGTAGAAGGTGATGCAGGAGCCCCTGTAACGATGGAAGAAATCGCAGAGATCGAAGATTGCCTGGATGAGGTTTGGGGTGATTTGTCTGCTTCTGCTCAAGCTGTGATCGACAAACAAGGTGTGGCTTATACGGATCAGGAGGGCGACCTTGTGACAAACATTGTTCGAGGTAAGGATTGTGTGTTTACTTACTACGATGAGCTTTTTGGCATAAAGAATTGTTGTCTCTGTGCATTAGAAAAGGCTTACAGAGCAGGGAGAACCCGTTTCTGCAAGCCTGTAAGTTGTGCGCTTTATCCTATTCGTGAGAAGAAACTCGGAGGCGGACTTGTGGGTCTGAACTACAACCGCTGGGATGTCTGTAAGATGGCTATTGCCAAAGGCATCCAGGAAAACCTCTATCTGTATCAGTTCTTGCGCGATCCGCTGATCCGACGCTTTGGAAAAGCGTGGTATCAGGAGTTACTCGATACCGTCGCAGAACTAAAAGCGCAGGGATACCTATAGTTACCACGTTTTAACGTTCTGCGTCTGACCAGCCTTCAGCTTCACCGTTTTCTGCTGCCCATTGTATAATAAGGTGACAGTTCCTGCGTTCTTCGCCTTGATGGAGCAATCGCGCACCTTGCCGTCTTTCCATTCAAAGCTGACTTCATAACCACCACGGGCACAGATGCCACTCACAGCACCATCCTTCCATTGCTCAGGACATGCTGGCAGCAACTCGATTTGACCATTGCCGCTCTGCATCAGCATCTCGCAGACACCAGCTGTACCACCAAAGTTACCATCAATCTGGAAAGGTGGGTGGGCATCGAAGAGATTGGGATAAGTGCCTCCGCTACGACGACGACCAGGTCCGCGATACTTATCTGGTGAGACATAGGTCAGCAGCTTCTGGTAGATATGATAGGCCTGTTCTGGCTTGTGCAGACGAGCCCAGAGGTTGATGCGCCATCCTGTGCTCCAACCTGTCGTCTTGTCGCCTTTGATCTCCAGTGAGCGCTCAGCAGCCTTCTGTAGGGTATTGATTTCTCCCCCTGAGTAGAGGGGGTTAGGGGTGGTCTGAACAAGGTGATTCCCTGGATAGAGTCCAATCAGATGACTCTGATGACGATGCTGGAAGTCCCAGTCATCCCAGTCATAGTACCACTCGTTGATGTCGCCCATGTGTCCGATGGTGTAAGGATGCAACTTGGCCAGTGCCTGCTCCATCTCCTTGTTTCTCTCGCCCAACACCTTACCTGCAGCAATGGTGTTGATAAAGAGCTCGCGGATGATGGCGAGATCAGCCGTACCACCATAACACGTCATACCATGATAGCCCTTGTCCGTCTTATACTCATTCTCTGGCGAAGTACTGGGGGCTGTAATCAACTCACCTGGCTGCTTGGGGTTGTCGATAAGCCAAGCCAGACAGAAATCGGCAGCACCCTTCATCAGCGGATAGGCAATGGTCTTCAGGTACTGCTTGTCTTGCGTAAACTGATAGCGCTCCCAGAGGGTGTTCACCAGCCAAGCACCACCCAAGTTCCAGTTCGACCACTCAGGCTTCTCATTCTTCTCGCCTACGGGGTTGGTCATCGCCCAGATGTCGGAGTTATGACTGGAGCACCAACCTTTACCTATATTATAATAGTTCTTGGCAGTAAACTTTCCGTTAGCAGCAAGCCCAGCGACGAATCCGTCGAGTGGTTGCGCCATTTCAGCCATATTAGCCACGAAGGCAGGCCAGTAGTTCTCTTCAAGATTGATATTGACGGTATAGTTGCCACGCCATGGAGAGAAGAGGTGGGGCGTCCAGAGGCCCTGTAGATTAGCAGGTACATTCTCTGTTCTCGATGAGGAGATGAGCAGATAGCGTCCGAACTGGAAATAAAGTTCTTCGAGATAGCGACTCTTCCCTCCGTTATCGGTATAGTCGAGCAGCATGGCATCTGTATTACCCTCATAAGCTGTGGCCTGGTCAGAGAGACGAATCTTCACACGATCGTAGATGGTCTTATAATCTGCCAGATGACGGGTATAGAACTCGTCGTAGCTTAGGTTCTGTGTATGCCAGAGATCGTCAGCAGCCTTCTCTAAATAGGGAGCACCTTCTTTGACAGGGTGCTTGTCGAAGCCATTGAAGCTGGTCTCGTTGACGATGTAGAGAATGGCTTCCTTGGCATTCGTGATCGTCACTGACGAGTCGGAGGCAGCCACTTCGCCATCTGTCTTTACACTGAGCATCGTACAGAAATGGATGCTCTCCTGGGCATCGCCTGTGGCATAACCCGTCATGGTGAGTTGCGAAGGGATGGCCTTTACCTGATGGGGCACCTGGGCTGTCAGAGCAATGCGGCAGTTAATATCACCCTTCAGTCGGATGGCAATGAGTTTATCAGGATTCGAGGCGAAATACTCTCGTTCCATCGTCTTTCCGTCTCGCATATACCTATCTTTAATAATAGCCGAGTCGAGGTTGAGACTACGATGGTAACCAGTGATGGCTCCAAGTCCCAGATCTTTGATATGCAGGGTGCCAAGGGGTTGGAAATGCTGGGAGTTAGGGCCCTGGACATGCAATTGCAGGGAGTCGGCAAGGGCATAGTCCTCATTGAAAAGCGCCTCACGGATGGCAGGTATCCACTGGTGGGCATCAGCATCGAGGTTACGATCTACGGGCTTACCCGTCCACAGGGTGATGTCGTTCAGGTAGATGATATTATCATCCGTTCCGCCATAGACGAGCGCCCCCAGCTTACCATTTCCGATGGGCAGCGACTCCTCGAAATAAGTGGCGGGTTTGTCATACTGAAGTACCATTGGAGCCTGTTGTGCTGTTGCAGTCAGGCAGAAAAGCGCAGATATTAGCAGATATTTCCTCATAAATATTGTTTTTAGTTGTTTTCGTTTGCAAAGATACAAAAAAGTTTGTATATTTGCAGCATAAAACCTAAAAAATATATGTTATGCAGTCAATCAGAAATCTGAACGATATGATCGTCTTCCTGCAACAGCGAGGCGACAAGAAGCGTGTAGCAGTCGTTTGTGCCAATGATGCCTCAACGCGATATGCCGTTGAGAAAGCGCAGGAGATGGGATTCGTCGAGCCCATCTATGTCGATGGCGACGATAAGGACGAGTGTGCCCGCAGGGCTGTGGCCCTCTGTAAGAGTGGTGAGGCGGATATCCTGATGAAGGGTCTCATCAATACTGATGTGCTCCTGCGTGCCATCCTGGACAAGGAGAATGGTATCCTCCGTCCTGGCCATGTGCTCACCCATGTAGCAATGGCAGAGATTCCCAAGTACGAGAAGCTGCTCTTCTTTACCGATGCCGCTGTGATCCCTGTGCCTACAGAGGCTCAGCGTCGTCAGCAGATCCATTATGTAAATTATGTCTGTCATGCCCTTGGCATCGAGGAGCCACGCATTTCTCTCATCCATTGTGCCGAGAAGGTGAGCGCCAAGACCTTCCCCTATACTGTCGACTATCTTGAGATCATCGCCGAGGCCCAGACGGGTAAGTTCGGACGTTGCATCATCGATGGTCCGCTGGATCTGAAGACATCGCTCGATAGTGTGAGTCTGCGGGAGAAAGGTATCCGCTCTGTCATCGATGGTCAGGCTGATGCACTGATCTTCCCAGACATCGTGGCTGGTAATGTGTTCTATAAGACGCTGACCCTCTTCGGCTATGCCAAGACGGCTGGTGTGCTTCAGGGCACCCAGTGCTGTTGCGTGCTCCCCTCACGTGCCGATAGTCCCGATTCGAAATATTACTCTTTGGCTCTCGCCGCCATCTAATGATATGAAGATTCTCGTAATCAATCCTGGTTCTACATCGACGAAGATGGCTGTATTCGACGACGAGACACCTGTGCTCGTCCGTAATATCGTACATGCTCCTGACGATCTGGCTGGCTTCGACGATGTCATCGAACAACAGGATTATCGTCGCCAACTGGTCATCGACGAACTCCAGAAGGCTGATATTCCCATCCGCTTCGATGCTGTAATAGGTCGAGGTGGACTGGTAAAGCCCCTCGAAGGTGGTGTCTATGAGATCAACGACCTGATGATTCAGGATACCCATAGCGGCATCGCCCTCCATAACCACGCTTGTAATCTGGGTTGTCTGATAGCCCATGAGATAGCTGCTGGCATTCCTGGTTGTCGCTCGTTTATTGCTGATCCTGGTGTAGTCGACGAGCTCAACGACTATGCCCGTATCTCTGGCTCGCCCTTGATGAACCGCATCTGCATCTGGCATGCCCTGAACCAGCGTGCCATCGCCCGCAGATATGCAGCGGAGATCGGTAAGGAGTATGAGGATCTGAACCTGATTATCTGCCACATGGGTGGAGGCATTTCTGTGGCTGCCCATGAGAAAGGCAGGGCTGTCGATGCCAATAATGCCCTCGATGGCGAAGGTCCGTTCTCGCCAGAGCGTGCTGGATCATTACCTGCTGCCGATCTGATCCGCCTTTGTTTCAGTGGAAAGTATAACGAGAAACAACTCCTGAAGCGTATTGCTGGTAAGGCAGGACTTAATGCCCACCTGGGTACTAACGATGTGCGGGAGATCATCCGTCGTATCGAGGACTATGGCGACAAACATGCGGAGCTCATCCTCGATGCGATGATCTATCATGTGGCTAAGAATATCGCTGCTGAGGCCGCTGTGCTCTGTGGTGAGGTAGATGCCATCCTGCTGACTGGTGGTCTCGCACGCTCAGAGTATGTCGTCAGTCGCCTTCGTCGTCGCATCGACTTCATCGCCACCGTCCATTGCTTCCCAGGTGAAGACGAGATGGAAGCCCTCGCCCTCAACGCCCTCGCCGTCCTCCAAGGCAAGCGCCAAGCCAAGGAGTATGTGTGATATCGTGTTTTGCATACTTATGCGCTCCAAGAGAGGATGTCAATCCGAGGGACTTTACTCCGACTAAAGTGGAGGTTTACTCCGAGTAAAGTCCCACTTTATGACGTCTAAAGTCAGAGCAATCTTTTAGACTGCATATATATGCACAATGGGTGTATTTGTATGCAAGAAGTTGAGTTGTTTAGGAGTTTAGAAGTTTAGGATTTAAGATATATGATAATATAAATAACTTATATTTTTTATTCTTTCTTATAAAAACCTAAACTTCTAAACATCTAAACTTCTGGGTAGGACAGCTAAAAGGGGGATGATGAGGCTTGGGACGGACAAACTACTCTACTGGTGAGAATCTGTAAATAGATGCTGGATCAAGTTTCTTGCCTTGGGGATCGAAGACCCAGAGGCGGAGCATGCCACCATTGCTGTCGAAGTAGCGTACCTCGAAGTGGTGCAGACCAGCCTTCAGGGCTTGCTGACTGATCTCCTCGTGAGGGCTTTGCGGACGGTTGTTATCCACCACCATATTTCCATCAATTTTCAGCCAACTGCCATCGTCGCTCATCAGTGAGAAGGTATAGACACCATCCTCTGGCACATTAAGATAACCAGTAATGATGAGGCCGATATTACCTTTAACACCTTCAGGAATCACCACATCCTGAATGGGATAGTTGCCATTGAACTTCCGCAGATGGATATCGCGGCAGGTTTCTCCACGATAGTCGTACCATGCAGCGTTCAGACCAGGGGTTAGCTTTGAGGGATCTGTATTGACAGCCTCCAGCAACCCTTGTTTGATGAAGTCGGCCTTGATCATCTCGCCAGCTCTGCCTGAGGGCGAGAAGGTGCGAAGGATGAAAGGTGTCGTTGAGTCAACCTTCACAGGTCCTGTATAAAGCTGGGAATCCTTGTTGGGGAACGATCCATCGGTAGTATAGCGAACGGTGGCTTGCGGATCGGCACAGGTAACAGCCATTGTGCCCTCCTTGGTGAAGGCATTGACACGATAGACACCATCAAGACTGGGCGTGCGGAAAGGCACATCGAGTTTGTGAAGCATGGCAAACTGCTGGGGTAATCGACTATAGAACTTGTCGTAATCCTTCTGTTCTGGCTTTGTCCAGGCAAGTTCAGAGAGGGCCAGGATGCGTGGGAAATAATGGAAAAGCATACTCTCACGAGTGGGGATATATTCGCACCAGAGGTTTCCTTGTACACCAATGACGTGCTGCTTCTGCTTCTGGTTCATCGTAGCAGGTTGCACATCGTACTCATAGATACTCCGCATGCTGGTTTTCTCCTCTGCCTGAGAGAGATACATCGGAGAGCCAGGGCAGTAGATGACGTCATTACCCTGAGCTGTAACTTGTTCTGGGGCATCGGGCACCCATGTACGCCACCAGGTAACAGTGGCCGTCTTCGAGAGTCCGCCTTCAAGAATCTCATCCCAGCCAATCATCTTCTTGCCGTTCTTGTTGATGAATGCCTCCATCTGGTGGATGAACCACGACTGTAGCTCTTCCTCGTTCTTCAGACCATTATCCTTGATACGCTTCTGACAGTCAGGACATTCCTTCCAGGTATCCTTTCTTACCTCATCGCCTCCTACATGTACATATTCGTAGGGGAAGAGTTCAAAGATCTCTCGCCAGATATCCTTGCAGAAATCAAGCACTTTCTGTTTTCCAGGACAGAGTGGGGTAGTGAAGTACTGTCCCCAGCCGATGGTTGGGAAACAGGCCAGTCCGTCGTAGTTCTCGATGGCCGAAAGGAAGTGCCCAGGCATATCAATCTCAGGGATGATCTCGATGGCGCGCTGTTTGGCATAGCCTACGATGTCGCGAATCTGCTCCTGGGTATAGAAGCCACCATAGAGTGTATCGCCATTCTCCACCTTCGTATTCTTCTTAGGTACCAGCATATCAGGATTATCATCGCGGGCAGCAAGTTGCCAACAAGCGGTATCCTGATCATTGTAGATGCGCCAGGCTCCCTTTTCCGTCAGCAATGGATACTTCTTGATCTCAATGCGCCAACCCTGATCATCCGTCAGATGCCAGTGGAAGCGGTTAAGCTTATAGAGCGCCATGAGGTCGATGACCTCCTTGACCTCGTCTACTGTAAAAAAATGGCGCGATACGTCGAGATGGAAGCCTCGCCAACTGAAGCGAGGCGTATCCTTGATGCTCACTGTCTTCAACTGCTTACCATCCTGAAGCACGATCTGGTTGAGTGAGGCGATAGCTGCGAGGATGCCACCATAGTCGGCTGCTGCTATGCTGATGCCGTCGGCTGAGATATCGAGCTGATAACCATCCTTGGCAAGTCCTTTCTTCAAAGCGATGCGGATATCTCCTTGCTGTCCGTTGGCGATGGTTGCCTCTGTATCGGCATAGCGTCTCAGACAAGTCTGAAGATATTCTGCAGCAGACTTAAGTGCTGGTGATGCATAGACAATCGAGGGCTGCTGAGACAGCTGGTACTGGCTCTCTCCCCATGTGATGCTTTGCGGTGCAGGCACAAGGTCTGCCGCATTTAAAGGTAAAAAAGCAAAAAGGCAAAACGATAAAACACCTAATACCTTTCTTAATACCTTATTTATATTATTATTTCTCATATTAATCACCTTTTTACTTTCTCACCTTTCCTTAGAATTGCCAACGACTGGGCAGCTGGCGCTCAGGCCACAGATGCTTGGCGTATTTGTAGTTGTAGAGCTCGAAGAACGAAGTCAAGCGGGTCAGTCGCTCTTTAAACGCCTCGTAATCCTTACGCTCTGGTTGTGTCCACTGCACCTCTGAGAGTGCCGACATACGTGGCAGAGCCTGATACTCAACCAATCCTTCTGTCAGCAGATACTCAGCCCAAAGGTTTGCCTGTGTGCCGAGGATATGGGCCTTGGCTTCTACGGATAGTGTGTCAGGGGCTGGCTCAAGCGAATAAACCTTTTCTACAGGGATAAATCCACCACAACGGCTGGGCTCAAACTGTGCTTCCTTCGATTGCAGATAGTCGAAATACACATGCGAGGTGGGAGTCATCACCACATCATGTCCCAGTTCGGCAGCTTTTGCACCTGGTTCAGAGCCACGCCACGACATAATCATCGCATCCTTCGGACAACCATCCAGTATCTCATCCCATCCTAATGCACGACGCTGATGGGCTGTGAGGAAATCGAACACTTTCTGGGTGAAGTGTGCCTGAAGCTTATCCTTTGTGAGTCCGAGGGACTGACATTTCTGACAAGCCTCCCATTTCACTGTGGGCGTTTCATCACCACCAATATGAATCACGTCTGAGGGGAAGATATTCATGAGTTCAGCGAGCACACCCTCTACAAACTCGTACACCTTCGGATTGCCCACACAGAGCACATCGGTATAGACACCCCAGTAGTGACCTACCTCGTAAGGACCGCCTGTACAACCTAACTCTGGATAGCAAGCCAGTGCAGCCAACATATGTCCTGGCATATCGATCTCTGGGATCACAGTGATATGGCGCTCCTGGGCATACTTCACAATCTCACGGGCTTCCTGCTGTGTGTAGAATCCACCATGAGGGATGCCATCGTCAAGGTCGGAGTTCGTGCCAAGGATCGTACCAGAACGCTGTGAACCAATCTCCGTCAGCTTCGGATACTTCTTGATCTCTATGCGCCAACCCTGATCGTCCGTCAGATGCCAGTGGAAACGGTTCATGTTATGCAGGGCCAGCAAGTCGATGAACTTCTTCACGAAGTCGATGCTCCAGAAATGGCGCGAGCAGTCGAGCATCATACCACGATAGCCGAAGCGAGGCGCATCTGTGATCATGGCAGCTGGTAGACTGATGGCTTTCCCAGCGTGCTTGCCACATTTGCAGGCTATCGGCAATGATTTCCTCAAAGTCTGGATGCCATAGAACACACCAGCAGCTGAACCGCCTTGGAGCAGGATGCCCTTGGCAGAGACGTTGAGCACATAACCCTCCTGCGCTGATACCTTCGGACTGATGGTCAACTCGATATACTTCTGTTTTTTCTCTTTTTTCTGAGCCAGCTGAGGCTTCATCCCAGTCACCTCTGAGAGATACTGCTGTAAAAACTCTGCCTCTTTCTGCAACTCTGCGGATGCCAGAATCTGTACACTCTCATCAAGCGCAAAGGGCTCGCCCTTCTGCATCTCGATACTTTGTGGCAGAGGCACCACATTGTAATCTTGTGCCATAGAGGGAATCAATGATAATTGGCAAATGATAAATGATAAACCTATCAGATGCAGTCTTCCTATCTTAATCATCATCTGTAAACTGTAAACCGTAAACTGTAAACTAAATACTAAAACTTATATTCTACAAATGCCTCCATCGCCTCGTAGCAAGCCAGACCAAGGTTATCATAACGCTTGGCTGTATCACGATTGCGATCCTCAGCGCGCTGCCAGAACAGACGCTCGTCGTTGCCAAGGAATGGTGCACTCTCCATCTGACTCTGATGGCGCAGGATGGCGTTTCGCTTCTCACGCAGTTCCTCAGGACTCATGGGCACACACATCTCGATATCAGCCACATCCCACTCAGCCCAGGCACCACGATACATCCATACTCGACAATCCTTCAGCCACTCAGCACCAACCTTCTTCTCCTCGTCAATAGCAGCCAGCACAGCATCCGTACACTTGCGATGGGTGCCATGAGGATCGGCCAAGTCGGCAGCCACATAGATCTGATGCGGCTGGATCTCTGAGATGAGCTCGATGATAGGTGTCACATCGTTTTCCGTCATTGGCAGCTTCTCAATCTTTCCGCTCTCATAGAAAGGCAGGTCGAGAAAATGAATGTGCTTGCTGTCGATGCCGCTGTATTCGCAGGCCAGACGGGCCTCACCACGACGGATCAGTCCTTTCAGACGCAGGATCTGCTCATTGTCGAGATCGCCTTCCTTCTTGTTCTTGATAAAGGCCTTCACAACCTGGTAGCTGTGCTTGATCACCTCGTCGCTGCCATTGGCGAAGATGGTGTTGAAGCCATTGATGAAATGCATGAAACGACGCACCTCCTCATCGCCCACAGCGATATTTCCTGAGGTCTCGTAGGCCACATGCACATCGTGATGCTGCTGCATCAGTCTTCGGATCGTACCACCCATCGAGATCACGTCGTCGTCTGGATGGGGAGAGAACACAATCACACGCTTCGGATAGGGCTTGGCGCGTTCAGGACGAGTGGTGTCATCCACATCGGGCTTGCCTCCAGGCCATCCTGTGATGGTGTGCTGCAACTCGTTGAACACTTCGATGTTCACCAAACCAGCCTGTCCGTCGAACTTCTCTACCAGATGTCCAAGATCGTTATCCACATAATCCTTTGTAGACAACTTCAACAGGGGTTTACCTACTTTCTCGCAAAGAGCGATGACCTGACGCCTCAACTCATGGTCGGGCATCTTGATGGTTGATGTAAGATTTAAATTCATCATGCGTAGTAATTAATAGTTATCGAATTGAATTGCAAAGATAAGAAAAAAATGCGAAACCTCAGCATAATTTGAGAAGATTAACATACCACGATGTTACTATCCGCTTATAGTTTATTCAGCAGATCGGCTTTGCCATCGGCGATGAGTTTGAGAACGAGTTCACCGAAGAGGGTGTTCTGCCAGGCGAACCAGGCACGGGTGTAATTCTTGGCATCGTCCTTATGGAACGACTCGTGGATGAAGCCGGTACCAGCATCGGTCTTGAGCAGGGTTTGCATACACCAGCGGATCTCTTCATCGTCTTGCGATGTGAAGCAGCGCATCATGATGGACATGGGCCATATCATATCATAGCCGATATGTGGACCACCGATGCCCTCACCAGCTTTGCCTCGGAAGAACCAGGGGTTATCCTCACTCCACACGAAACGACGGGTGTTCTGGTAGATGGGGTCGTCGAGGGGCACATCGCCCAGATAACCCATACCCAAAAGACTGGGCACGTTGGCATCGTCCATCAACAGGCGATTGCCAAAGCCATCTACCTCGAAAGCGTAGATCTTGCCGTACTTGGGATGATCAACAACGGCATACTGTTTCAGGGCGGCCTTCACCTCATTGGCAAGAGCAGTACAGCAGGCGGCCTTCTCAGAAAGACCATTCACTTTCGTCAGGATTTCAGCCATCTTACGGAGAGAAGAGACAGCCATGAAGTTTGATGGCACAAGGAAAGGCAAAGAGGTACGATCGTCGGAGGGTCGGAAGACGGAGGCTATCAGACCCACAGGCTTTACTGGAGCACCATAGCCATTCCAGCCAACTGTATCGTAGGTACGGTCTGTCATACGGAAGAAGCGGTAAGGACCGAGTCCCTCCTTGCGTTGTTGCTCACGGAAGGTCTTCACGATCTTCTCTGCAGCCTGAAGCCACACCTCACCAAAGATAGAGTCGTCGCCTGTAACAAGCCAATACCAATAGGCCAAACGTACTGGATAGCAGAGGGAATCGATCTCGTATTTGCGTTCAAAAACATCCTTCGTCATCTTTGTGGCATCACTCTGCCATCCTGCTCCCGTAGGGCCGTCGTTGAAGGCATTTGCGTACCTATCTATATTTATGCACTTGAATTGGCGAAGGATGACGCCACGGATCATCTTACGGAGCTTCTCGTCTTTGGCACAGAGTTGCACATAAGGCCAGACTTGAGCTCCTGAATCGCGCAACCACATGGCTGGGATATCACCTGTATAGACAAAGGTATCGTCCTCGCCATCCATCAAACGGTAGTGTACCGTAGACTCTAAGGTGTTTGGGAAGCAGTTGGCAAACATCCATGCCAGACGGGGATTGTCACTCAGCAGCTTTTGAACCTCAAGAATCTTAGCCTCGACAGCATCGGACACAAAGAGGCGCTCGACCATTGGTGGTCGCTTCGACTCGAAGACCTTGGTATTATCGGGCACCACTGTCGTGTAACGATTGCTCACTTCCTGAGCGGAAGAAGTGAAAAGTGAAAGGTGAAAAGTGAAAAGTACAATCAGCACTATCATCTTTCTGATCACATCCACTTTATTGAATAACCTCTTAACCATATTTTTAACTTCTCTTACGGACGGTTCTTGGGTTGTGTGCCCCAGGCGGAGGGTTGATTACCCATCTCAAGCTCAAGCATGCCGCCATTGACGATGTCTTGATACATGAGGTATGACTTAGCATAAGGCTTGCCATTAAGCTTGGCACTCTGCACATAGATATTCTCTTTGCTATTGTTTTTGGCACGAATGGTAAAGGTTTTGCCATCGCCCACACTTATCTGTGCCTCATCGAAGAGCGGACTGCCAATGATGTACTTGCCACCAGCTGGCTCCACCTGATAGAGACCGATAGAAGAGAGTATATACCATGCAGACATCTGACCAACATCCTCATTGCCCGATAGACCATCGTAGTCGTTGAAGTAGAGTTCCTTCATCGTCTGGCGCAACAGTTTTGCGGCCTTCCAGGGCTGGCCTATATAGTTATACATATATATAATATGGTGGCTGGGCTCATTGCCGTGGGCATACGAACCAATCAGCCCAGAGATGTCTGGCGATGCCTCTGCACCCATATCACCACTGACGATAAAGAGCGAGTCGAACTTCTCGACAAACGGTTTCTCACCTCCAAAGAGACTCACCAAGCCATGTACATCGTGAGGCACAAGCCAAGTGTACTGCCAAGCATTACCCTCGGTATAATCGTCTGCCGTGTGAACACTCTTAAAGGGATTAAACGGTTCATGGAAACTGCCATCACTGCCACGTCCACGCATGAACTTTACCTTTGGATCGAAATAATGCTTATAGCCACGACTGCGATTGAAGAAGTAATTATAATCATCCTTTTTCCCCAGCAACTTGGCCACTTTGGCAATACAGTCATCAGCCAGCGCATATTCCAATCCCTTGGCAACGGTTTGGAAGGTAGAATCCTTATCGAAAGGCAGATAACCATACTGTTTCAACAAATCCATGCTACGCTCATCGAGCATAGCCGAAGTCTTCATAGCATGAAAGGCGGCATCCTTATCGTCGACGAAACCTTTCAGTACCATGTCTGCGAGAACGATGGCCCCAGGATTTCCTACCATACAATCAGTCTCGTTACCCATCAGATGCCAAACAGGCAGTTTTCCTTGCTGCTCAAAGATATGTAGGAATGTCGCAGCCATATCCTTCTGTTTCTCGGGATGAATCAGTGTCATCAACGGATGGGCAGCACGATAGGTGTCCCAAAGCGAGAAAGTGGTATAGTTGGTGAAGTCACCTTTATAAACCTTACCATCAGCCCCCCGATAGTTACCTGTAACGTCGTTGAATACAGATGGAGCCGTCATCGTGTGATAGAGTGCTGTATAGAAAATGGTGCGCACCTCATCATCCTCCGTATCCACGGCTATCTTTCCCAATTCGTCATTCCAGGCCTGATCTGCAGCATCCACAGTCTCTCTGAAATTCCAACCAGGGAGCTCTGTCTTCAGATTCGCCTTAGCATCCTCGACACTGACAGCAGAGAGTGCACATTTCACCATTACAGGCTGAGTGACATCTTCGATAGTAAGCACCATAATCGTATCACCCACCTGCTTCTTAACCTTCACTGGTGTGGAGAACTCTGCGGCGAAATAGACATATTGGTTGGCTGCCCAGCCTTTTGAATAACGATATCCTGTTACCATCGTAGGACTTTCGAGCTTGATTTCACTCTTCTTCCAATTATCCCAGCCTGTACCTTGCTTCAGGTCGATACGCAACATCCCCTTCTTCGTATCAGCACCAAAGGTGTAACGGTGGAAACCCACGCGCTTCGTAGCCGTCAGTTCCACAAAGACATTCGGCTCCTGCAAACGGATGGCATAATAACCAGGACGGACTGTTTCATTGGCATGCGAGAACTTGGTCTCTGTATTACAACAATGGGCCACAGGCAGGAAGCCGATGTCGCCCAAATCTCCAATACCCGTACCACTCAGATGTGTATGACCAAAGCCCACGAGTACAGAATCACTGATATGATAGCCTGAACACCAGTCCCAGCCTTGGTTATGCTCTGTAGGACCAAGCTGTACGAATCCAAAAGGAACATTTGCTCCAAGGAACACATGTCCGTGTCCACCTGTTCCTATCCAAGGATTCACATAATCCGTATATTTGCCGCCGTGTTGGCAGCCATCAGCTGCTGAGACTGCACCAGCCATCAACAGCAACACACTGGTTAACAGAATTCTAAACTGTTTCATATCGTTTCTCCTTATAAATTAGTTATTTCCACATGAACCTGCTGTCCACGGGCATCCTCTTGTTTCCAACTGATCGTGATTGTCTTGCTCTCACCAGGCATCAGGGTGATATAGTTATCACTGTAGAGAACAGGCAATATCTGTTCGCCATCGGCACCCTTCAGGTTGAGGCGCAGGAATGGTGCTGGCACCTTACTCTTATTGGTGAGGATTACGCGGGCTGCCGTTCCCGTTATCGTTGTCTGTTGCTCCACCTCGGCCTTAGGCAATGAGGTGAGAGCACGGTAGTTGTTCTCCTCACGTCCCATGATATAGGTGTTCTCAGAAACAATACCCGTCTTATCAGAGAGTTGCAGACGAACGAAGTAAACATCCGATGGAGCCTGCTTGAGGATCTTGGCCAGTTTTATCCATGATGTGGTAGTATCCTCTGCGCTAATAACTTTCGCCTTCTGCTGTGCTACCTTCTTGCCGTTCAGGTCGAAGATGGTGGCCATGGCTGATATACCAGAACAATAGCCTGCAGAGTGGTTGATGATCTCGATATCATCTGTCAGTGCATTATACTGGATATGCAAGGGTTCGCAGGCTTTCTTCATACCGAAGTAAGCAGCGGTGGGCTCGAAGTAGTAGTCATAGGTCTGCCAGACCATCGAGGGCCAGCAGGCGTGACTCATCCATATCAACAACCCAGCACGACTTTTACTGGTCGACTCGAACATACCACGATAGCCGTTGTAGTTGATAAGCTGTGCCCAACGGGCAAACTCCTCAGCACTCTTTGCCTCACCCAAGCCTTCCTGCACCAATCCATTGAACTCACGAGCTCTCTGGGCCCCCTGGAGCGTATAGTCATGTTGTCCCCACTGAACACTCTGAGGCCAGAGGGCATCGGGGCTGAAGGTACGCATCAGACTCTCAATGTTCATCACATTAGGCATTCCTCGTTCTGTATGGATCTTACCCGATTGACGTGAGAAATATTCCTTCATCGGCAAAGCCCAATAAGGACCATGTCCACTCACACCGTCATCGGCAGAACTGGAGATAAACTCCATGCCTGGTGTGAGATCACGGACATATTCCCGTAGTTTCCTGTCGATGGCCTCTGGTGGAAAGCCCTCGTTGCGTCCACACCAGATACCAATACTGGCATGGCTGCGGATACGGCGAACATAGTCCTCTGCATTGCTCAGGAAAAGTACATCATCGTATGGATCTGGTCCATCGGCTGGATTAGCCAACCAGAAGTCCTGCCAAACCATGATACCATGCTTGTCACAGGCCTCGTAGAACGATTCGTCACCAATCTGTCCGACCCAGTTGCGGATCATCGTACAGTTCATGTCCTTGTGATAGCCTACAGCAATGTCGTACTCACGGAAGCGATATAGCAGGTTGTGTTCGTCGAAGCCCCAGTTGCCACCTAAAGGAATGAAGCGACGTCCATTGACATACATCCGCAAAGAATCCTTTGCATCCACATATTTCATCTCGCGGATACCGGCTTTGTAGTTGACAGTTGATGTTTTGTCGTTTGCAAACTCTGGCGTGAAGGTAAAACCTGCATCATAAAGATAAGGCTCGCCATAGCCATTAGGCCACCAAAGATGGAAGTCACTGCTCGTGAGCTGTTTGTTGCAGTGTGGACAGAAATTGAATTCTTGTTCTGAGTTAGCTGACAGGGTAATCGTCTTCTCGAAGGTAATATCACCTATCCAACCTTTTAATGTGCCTTTTACAGCCTTATTATCGTTATTACGTACAAATACGGAAGGACGGACACTGGCCGTCTTTCCGTCAGCAGCCAGTTGGGTCTGGACATATGGATCGCTCACCGTCACGTTACCTGTAGAAGTCAGATAGACCTCGTTCCAGATACCCACCTCACGGCCTCTTACACTGGTGATCCAGTCCCAGCCGATGGTAGCATGGAATGTGGGGTTATCAGCCCCAAGAATACCACCATTAAACTGTGTCGTATTCTCATCTTTCTCCTTGACAGCACCAAAGTGTTCGTTGCAAATCACTTCTACGGCCAGATAATTCTTTCCTTTGTGGAGAAGGCCAGTCACATTAAACTTACCACGCATGAAGGCACCCTCAATACGCCCTAATCGCTGACCATTCAGAAATACATTTGCTTTCCAGTTGATACCGTCGAAGTTCAACCATTGCAGCTCTCCGTCGATATCACCCACCTCGAATTCATTGCGATACCAGAAGTTAGAACGGAAGAACGATTCTGAGATCTGGTCCACATCATCGGCATAGTTGGGATCGGGAACAGCCCCTATATTTATATAAGAGGTGAGAACTGTTCCTGGTACGGTGGCAGGAATCCAACTGCGACAATCATACGCTTCTGAGGCAATCTGTTCGCCTCGGGCATCCACCTCAGAGGCTCTTTGCAATTGCCAATAGCCTCCGCTCAACTCCTGTCTGCCATGTCTCATACCAGCCTCAGCATGTGGTGTGTAGACCATCTTCTTAGGCGACAGCACTTCCATCTCACGCAAGGCATAACAACCAGCTTCACCAGGCTCCTGCAACAGCAGACGGACATAACGTCCTACGGCCTTTGCATCGATGGAACGTTCAGATGTCAGGTCAGCTATCTTTCGCCATGCCTTTGCATCATCCGAAACCTCCACAATACCTTTTTGGGGAGCCATGTACCAGTCAAACTGGAGTTTCTCAATGGGCAGACTGGTACCAAGGTCGACATAAAGCCACTGCTCACCTCCGCCATTGCTCATCCACATACTCTCGAAAGCCTGTGAGGGCATCACCTCCACATAACGCCCCAGGGCATCACCAAACTCCAATTCATTGACATCCCAGCGGGCGGCTCCATCCATCTCCATCACAATACGGAAATGCTGAGTGGTCACTGACTTTTCGAAACGGATCGTCTCATCAAGGATACTGGCTGGTAGCAAACTCTCATCAGTTTGTTTGTTAGGATCGGAATGCAACTTGTAATGAAGAGGTTTACCTGGCACCCCGTCGCCCTTTAGACTACCTATCGTTTGCCAATTGCTGCCATCCTCCGAGATTTCACAACGGATCGTGTAGCCCTTTGTTGCCAGCTTATCATCATACATCATGGTACCTTTCAGTTTTAGCTGTGTAGCTTGTAACTTCATGTTGCCACTCCAGTCATACTGCAACCAGGTCTTATTGCCCATCAGGATATTTCTCGAATAGGGTCCTCCGTCAATGGCCCATTCCGCTTCTTTTCTCGATAAGGCACCATCCTGGGTAGACACTTTCAAAAGCGAAGGCTCGCCCACATCACAAATGCCATCAGTCACCAGATGTGCCGTATGGTTGTAATCGATGGTCGAAGAGGCATAAGCCTTCCGATGCAAGGCGACATTCGACTGTGTCTGGGCATCAGTCCAACTGACACTGGGCGCAAAATACTCACTGGGAGCACCAGGATACTGACCGATGCCTCGTGTATGATCCGTAGAAGCCTGAACCGACATGGTCCACAAACTTGCCAAACAGAGAACTGTGATATACTTCATATTTGTTTTTAGTTATACGTTTTCGTTTGCAAAGATACAAATAAAATTTGAATTAAAGGAAAACTAAAGGCAGAGAATGCGTTAAATCGTAAACGTTTGCGGTGTTTTAAACTAAATTAACACCAAATATTTGTTAATATGTGTATTTTTATGTAGTTTTGCCATCAGTTTTTTAATAATAACTACAATATCACTAATAGAAAACCTAAAGACATGGAAAAGGAAAATTTCTTTTTTGCCTCTCATCTGAGAGCGTGTTTGATGGCTGTATGTCTGCTATTTGCAGCTGCTGTCAATGCACAGAATGTTACGGTTAAAGGTAATGTTACAGACCAGAACAGTGAGCCGATTATCGGTGCCACTGTCAAGGTTGTAGGTACCCAGACTGGAACAGTGACTAACTTTGATGGTGACTTCACGATCAGTTGCCGTGAAGGTGCTACGCTGAGTATCAGCTACATCGGCTACACCACCAAGGAAGTGCAGGCTGAATCAGGGAAAACCCTTCTGATTCAACTGGAGGAAGAATCTACCACGCTGAACGAGGTGGTAGTAACGGCCCTCGGTATTAAGAAGGACCAGAAGAAACTGGGTTATGCAGTCAGCTCCATCAACTCAGATGAGCTGGTGAAGACCGGTTCTTCCAACTTCGCCTCAGCCTTGTATGGTAAGGCTACTGGTGTACGTATCCAGGCTGCTCCTGGTGGTAACACCTCTGCTGTTTCTATCTCTGTACGTGGTATGTCATCTATCACAGGTAACACCCAACCGTTGATCGTTATGGATGGTGTGCCCATTCACAATGGTAACACCAACAACGAAGGCTATTGGGACAACCAGCGTATTCGTTCTAACGGTTTGATCGATATTAACCCAGAGGATATTGAGAACATCTCAATTCTGAAAGGTGCTGCCGCTTCTGCACTTTATGGTTCTGAGGCTGCTAACGGTGTAGTGATGATTACCACCAAGAAGGCAGCCAAGGGCACAGGTACACGTGTTGACTTCAGTGCCAACGTTAGCTGGGATAAATTAGCCTATATGCCTGATATGCAGACAGAGTTCGGACCTGGTTATGATAACTGGGTACTTGGTGATAATAATCAACAGGCGCTGACAGGTTTCCGTAATACTCGTGTAGACCGTTCTGGTAATCCAATCATCACACCAAACCGTGAGACCTATTATTCTTATGGTGCTCGTTATGATGCCAGCAAAACGGTAACATACTTTGATGGAACAACACGTTCGTACACTCCGATTGGTGGAAACCAGTGGGACGAGGTATTCCGTACGGGTTTCAATCAGACTTACAACATCTCTCTGACTAACAGTTCTGAGCGCAGCAATGTCCGTTTCTCTTATACCTATAATGATGTAACGGCTATGCAGTACAATTCTAATAACCATAAGCATAATTTCAACGTGAATGGCACATTCGATATCACCAATACCATTAAGTTGAACTACACAGCTACTTATCAGAATCAGTACATCAAGAATCGTCCGTATCGTATCAGTCGTATCGTTCAGAACTACTCTGGTATGTTCGGTAGCTTCACCGATGTAGCTTATATTCGTAAGCACACTGTGACCAGCCTTGGTTATTTGAACAGTGTTTATGAAAAGAATGGTGGTACTAACCAGACACTGACTCCCGACGAGCAGTTCCTTTACACACCAATGGGTTCAACCTCTTTGGTTAGCGAATATTTCTGGAACATCCTTGGTAAGGAGCAGCTTGAGGATCATACCCGTTTCATCGGTAGTGTGAACCCCACATGGGAAATTATCCCTGGTCTGACTCTTGGCGCTCGTGTTGCCACAGACCTGACAACAGATAAGATTGAGAATAAGAACCATGCTGAGAATGCTCACATCTTCTCTTCTAATGGACAGTATAGTGATGCATACGCACTTGAGAACAGCAAGTATGAGATTGTCTATGGCGACGTGATGCTGAACTTTGATAAGACCTTTGCTGAAAAGCATAACGTAACAGCAATCCTCGGTTATAATGCCCGTCAAGAGACATATTATATGTCAAGTGTCAGCACCAGCCAGGGTCTGAGTCAGGAGAACTGGTTCAACCTTAATGCTTCTGTTGGTACAAAGAATGCCAACATGAAGAAACAGGATATGCTTCGCACTGGTATGTTTGCAACAGCAAGTTATGGCTATGACAACTGGGCATATATTGAAGGAACCATCCGTAATGAGAAGACTTCTACTCTGAAGAAAGGTAACAACTCGTTCTGGTATCCTTCTGTTAGCGCCAGCATCCTCTTCACAGAGTTGATGAAGGACAGTCGTCCGTCATGGTATGATTATGGTAAGATTCGCGCCAGCTATGGTATCGTAGGTAATGCTCCTGAGATCTATCGTGCCAACTTGGCTTATAGTCAGGGTAACCTGCAGCATGGTGGTACATATGTATACAACTACATGGGAACATCGGTAGGTAACGAGTCAATCAAGCCTGAGAAGAAGTACGAGTTCGAGATCGGTCTCGAGAGTAAGTTCTTCAACAACCGTTTAGGTTTCGAGTTCTCATACTACCACAATGATATCAAGGATCAGATCCTGCAGACCACTGCTGCATACTCAATGGGTGCACAAAGCATGCTGATGAACGTTGGTGAGCTGACTAACACCGGTGCTGAGTTCAGTATCTATGGTACACCGTATGAGGACAAGGACTGGCGAGTAGACCTCCGTGCAAATATCGCATTTAATAAGAATAAGGTTAAGAAGTTGGCTGACGGTCTTGATGTCCTGTCACACGCTAACTGGGATAACGGTGCTGCTACCCTCGAGTCTCACGTAGGTGAGCCAATGGGTGACTTCTACGCCTATACCTGGAAAAAGGATGCTAATGGCAACTATATTACAGAGAATGGTCTTTATGTAACAGATACTGAGGAGCGCCACAAGGTTGGTAACGCCATGCCTGATGCCGTTGGTGGATTCGCAGCAAGCGTTACCTGGAAGAACCTGACTCTGGATATGAGCTTCGACTACCGTATTGGTGGTGATGTCATCAACCAGCCTTGGCAGTACTACATGGATACTGGTATCATTGAGGACGCTGTTGGTGCACGTGACTATCAGTCTGGCGGTCTGTTCTACTACAGCACAGCTGATGATGTGAACGATAAGGGCTCTATCGTCAGAGTTGATCCTTCACAGGTTCCCAACTACAAGCGTGGTGAAACCATGATTGATGGTCACTATGTTTGGGATAATGGTGTTATCCAGAAGGGTGTAAAGGATGATGGAACTCCTAACGATGTTATCGTGACACAGTTCGAGATCAACGATATGCAGTATGGTTGGGGTACCAGCTCTACTCAGAGCTATGCTGAAGCTGTTCAGAAGAACAGTTACGTTAAGTGCCGTGAAATCAGCCTCTCTTATCAGCTGCCTTCTCTTTGGACTAAGAAGTTCGGTTGTGAGCGCCTGATTATCTCAGCTTTCGCACGTAACCCGTTCTATCTCTATCGTACACTGAAACTGTTTGACTCAGAGACGACTGATGGTACCAACTGGATCTATCAGGCTCAGGTCGGCGGTTCTACTGCAAGTGCCCGCACATTCGGTGTTTCACTCCGTGCAAGCTTCTAATCATTGACAATTGAATTATTGTACAATTGAACATTTGAAACTAATTAAAAGAATAAGGTATATGAAAAAGATATTTTTAATGGTCTTTGCCGCTGTGGGACTGATGACTTTCGTGTCTTGCTCTGAATCAGACTTCGACGAGAAGTATCCAGACCCATCAAAGACTACAACAGTAAGTGTACCTCAAGTATTTACAGGTGTCTTACAGGCAGGTAATACTTGGATGAACCCTGTTTATTTCCGTTATTACACCCAGTCGACAACGTCTGGCTGCTTCTCTGGAGTCATTGGTAATAGCAATGGTCGTGGACGTTTCCGTGGTGCAAGTGAAGGTTACTTCAACACCCGTTGGCAGAACTTCTATAACATGCTGACCCAGTTCCGTGTATTGGAGAATACATACAATAACCTCGCTGACGATGAGAAACCTGCAAACGAGATATTCTTCTATCTCGGTCGTACTATTATGCAGGCTCAGCTTCATGAGATGTTGTCCATCTGGGGCGATGTTCCTTACTCTGGTGCTGGTACGCTGTGGAAGACCGGTAATTACGAAGAAGCCCAGTCGTTAGCAAAATATGATGATGACGTAGAGGTTTATCGTGAAATTCTTTCAGATCTGAAAGCCGTTGGTGATTACTTTGCCAGTGGCAGCCTGAATTCTACTGGTCTCAGCTCTCTGGCCCGCCAGGACTTTACTGCTGCAGCTGGTTCTGCAGACATCTGGCAGCGTTATGTTAACTCTCTGCGTCTGCGTATTGCCTTGCATCTGGCAACCAATGGTGATCTGACTTCTGAGGCAAAGGCTGCTATTCAGGAAATCCTGAGCAATCCGTCACAGTACCCGCTCATCGAGACTAATGCCCAGAATCAGGGTGTTGATGGTGATACCAGCAATGATACCTTCAACTATGGTAAGAGCATCGCTCAGGCTCTGGCTGGTCGCTCTGAGGGGTCTGGCTCACAGGCTATGCTCAATGCCATGAACGTTCCTTCCAACGGTATACCTGATGAGAATACCGACCCGCGTCTGGCTGCCATTTACGATTGTAACCCAGATGGTGAGTATGTTGCCTATGACAACTCTCTGAGCAGTAGCGAAATCAGTGATATTGCTGATAAGAAGAACCAGGAGTATATTGCCCGTGGAATCTCTTCATCCAACTACTACTGCTATATCGACTCTATCGCTTTTGCCGGCTACGCAACCTATCAGGGCAATGCCAATCTGAACGGTATCTGGATCAATGCAGCAGAGGTGGCTCTGAGTAAGGCTGAGGCTTATCTGATGGGCTATGGCGTTGCTGCCAATGAGGCTCAGGCTAAGGAGAACTTTATTAAGGGTGTAACGCTCTCTAATGAGTACTACTGGAATATGAAGACCTCTTCTTCACTCCACAAGTCAGGTAACGATTCTTACAATGGCTTCCGTGCTCTGACCGTTCCTACAACAGCCGACTTTGAGGCTTATGCCAATAAGATCTGGAAGCCCACACAGGAGTGTGTTGCTACCCAGCTCTGGCTGAACTTTGGCTATATGAACGAGTTGGAGGCTTGGAATGTAAACCGTCGTACAGGATTCCCCAATGTGAAGTTTGCTAAGGATACTCAGCAGAATGATTATCCTACTCCTCCGAACCGTCTGCCTTATCCGAGTGATGAGTCGAACTTCAACAAAGACAATTGTAATGCTGCTAAGGCCATCAACTACACAGAGTCTACAGGTTACTACACCAACCTCTTCTGGGCAAAGGCAGTTTACTATTCTCTCTATTGATTCTTTTACAGTATCATTATAAATAATCCCGAAGCCATTGCGGTTTCGGGATTTTTTCGTATATTTGCACCTAAATTAGAATAAGATGAGAAGATTACTGTTAGTATTGCTGGCTTTATGCGCTGGGGAAACACTAAGTTATCAAATTGTTCCCTCATTGAAACTGGCAAGGGAACAGTCTGTTCCCACGGCGGGAACAGGTCGTTCCCAGGCTGGGAACAGACAGTTCCCAACGTGGGAACTTTAGGGGAACCATTTCCTGAATGAAGGTTGGAAAGCATTCTTTCGGAAGTCGTCTTACGACAATCGTTAGCATTTTACCGTTTAAAGCTTGGTAGTTACGACATTTTTTTGTATCTTTGCCCCAAATAAACTTAAGACTAAGATGAAGAGACTATTATTGCTGACGATTGCATTCTTTGCCGCATGGCAGGTCAGTACGGAAGTGCAGGCCAAGGAGCGTGTGGTGGTGGCTTATGTCACTGCTGGTTCTAACGATGTGCCAGACCCCTCTGTGATGACGCATCTCAACTATGCCTTTGGCACAGTGAACGAGACTTTTAATGGTGTCAACGTGCAGAATCCGGATCGTCTGAGGATGATCGCAGGACTGAAGCAACAGAAACCAACGCTGAAGGTGCTGTTGTCTATCGGAGGCTGGACGGCTGGGCGCTTCAGTGAGATGGCAGCTACCAAGGAGACACGCACGGCTTTTGCGAAGGATTGCAAGCGGATCGTGGATGAGTTTGGTCTCGATGGCATCGATATGGATTGGGAGTATCCCTCGTCGAGCGAGGCTGGCATCTCCTCTTCGCCAGACGACATCGATAACTTCACGTTGCTGATGAAGGAGTTGCGCCAAGTGCTGGGCAAGGACAAGCTGTTGACGATTGCGACGATATGTACGGCGAAGTTTATCGACTTCAAGAACGTGCTGCCCTATCTCGATCTGGTGAATGTGATGTCGTACGACATGAGCGACCCCAACAAAGCGCATCATGCAGCCCTCTACCCATCGCCTATCTCGGGCTATTGCACTGGTTCTGAGGCCGTTGAGGCTCATCTGAAGGCTGGTGTCCCCAAGGACAAACTCGTGATGGGCATGCCTTTCTACGCCAAGGGCAAGAGACAGGATCCTGGTGTGGATGAGTATCTGCGTACAGGCCATCTGCCCAAGGGATACAGCAAACAATGGAGCGAGGAGGCGAAGGCTGAGTATATTGCCAACGAACAAGGTGAGTTCGTATGGGGCTTCGAGACGGTGCGCTCTTTGGGTGCGAAGTGTCAGTATATCCTCGACAACGACTTGCGTGGTGGCATGTATTGGGAGTACTCCAGCGATAAGACAGGAGCATTCCGCGATCTGCTGAAACACATGATTCTGATGGAAAACAAGGTGTCGCTGAAGAGTCCTGATGGAAAGTTGGAGATGGCTTTCTCGCTGGTGGATGGTGTGCCACAGTATACCCTTCAATGCGAAGGAAAAGATGTGCTGAAGCCCTCGAAGATGGGATTCGAGCTGAAAAGTGGACAGAAACTCGACAAGGACTTTATCCTCACAGCCTCATCTACCAGCACCTTCGACGAGACCTGGCAACCCGTCTGGGGCGAGGAGGCAGAGATCCGCAACCACTATAACGAGCTGTTTATCACCCTCCAGCAACCATCCAAGGATGAGAAAAAGAAGGCCACGGTGATGCAGATCCGCTTCCGTCTGTATAATGACGGTCTGGGCTTCCGCTATGAATTCCCCATGGAGAACTCACTCACCTATTTTATGATTAAGGAAGAGCTGACGCAGTTTGCCCTGACAGGTAATCATACCGTCTGGTGGGTGCCAGGAGACTACAGCACGCAGGAATATCCTACGACGGAGTCGAAGCTCTCTGATGTGCGCAGACTCTCGCCAGATATCCGTGTAAAAGGCGGATGGCCTCGTCAGGAGTCTTCACCTTGTGGGGTGCAGACAGCCGTTCAGATGAAGACTGCTGAAGGTCTTTATATCAATATCCATGAGGCTGCTGTACTCGATTATCCCACGACAAACCTCGATCTCGACGATCAGAACTTCGTCATGACCACCAATCTCACGCCAGATGCAGAAGGGGTGAAGGGTCGTATGCAGGCTCCTTGCAAGACCCCTTGGCGCTCTGTGATGGTGTGCCATAGTGCTACAGAGGTGCTTGCCTCGCGATTGGTGCTGAACCTCAACGATCCCTGTGTGATTGAAGACACCTCCTGGATCCATCCTGTGAAATATATGGGTGTATGGTGGGAGATGATTACTGGTAAGAGTCATTGGTCGTACACCAGCGATTATCCCTCCGTGCAGTTGGGTAAGACAGACTATGCACACTCGAAGCCTCATGGTCGTCATGGGGCCAACAATGAGAATGTGCGTCGCTATATCGACTTCGCAGCTGCCAATGGCTTCGATGCCCTTCTCATCGAGGGATGGAACGAAGGTTGGGAAGACTGGTATGGTTGTCAGAAGGATTTTGTATTTGATTTCATCACACCCTATCCAGACTTCGATCTTCCTGCCCTTAACCAGTATGCCCATCAGAAGGGTATCCGTCTGATCATGCACCATGAGAGCTCATCCTCAACCCTGAACTACGAGCGCTGGATGGAGCAAGCCTATGATCTGATGAATCAATACGGCTATGATGCAGTGAAGAGTGGTTATGTGGGCAAAATCATCCCTTATGGCGAGTATCATTATAGTCAGCCCATCATCAACCACTATCACTATGCCATCACAGAGGCCGTGAAGCATCGTATCATGGTGAATGCCCATGAGGCAGTGCGCCCCACAGGTCTCTGTCGAACCTGGCCCAATATGATTGGCAACGAGAGTGCGCAAGGCACGGAGTTCCGCAGTGGAATCCTACCTGGACATACCACCATCCTGCCCTTTACTCGTCTGCAGGGAGGACCTATGGACTATACCCCAGGCATCTTCGAGCAGGATATGAACATCACCTCTGGCTGGGATGAACATCTGAAGTATACCATCTGCAACCAGTTAGGCCTCTATGTCACCTTCTACTCGCCCCTTCAGATGGCAGCAGACCTGCCAGAGAACTATGCCCGCTTTATGGATGCGTTCCAGTTTATCAAAGATGTGGCAGTGGATTGGGACAAGAGTATCTATCTCGATGCTGAGCCTGGTGCTTATATCATCACAGCCCGTCATCCCAAACTGTCGAGTCTCAACAAGGCAGCTGCTGGTGTGGCTACCCTTGCTGATGGTAAGAAGGATATGCTCAGTGGTGCTGCCCGTTATGTGTATGCCCTGCCAGAAGACGCTACTGCCAAGGATCTTGAGGGAGCCAAACCTCATGATGTCTGGTATGTGGGAGGTATTACAGATGAGAATGCCCGTGAGGTGAAGGTGAAGCTCGACTTCCTAAAGCCTGGCGAGAAATATGAGGCGACGATCTATGCGGATGCGCCAGATGCTGACTACGAGACCAACTCGCAAGCCTATACGATTATCAGGAAGACGGTGACTTCGAAGAGTGTGCTGAATCTCCGTATGGCCCGCTCTGGAGGCTTCGCCATTTCCATTCGTTCATTAAAGTGAGAAGTGATATGAGAAGACTACTAACTACGATGATGATTCTGGCTATGGCCATCGGTGTCCATGCCAAGAAGTACACCCTGAGTTCACCTGATGGACATGTGACCATCACGGTGGAGGATGGTTCGAAGCTGACCTATAGCGTTCAGCGCGACAATATCCTGTTGATCGCACCTTCGGAGATCAGTCTGACCCTTGCCAATGGAAAGGTGTGGGGACCTGGTACTTCCTTCAGTGCCTCCCAACGGAAAGTCAGCAATACCTATCAGGCTGCTGTCTTTAAGCGCAGTAGCGTGAAGGATGTTTATCAGGAGCTGACTCTGAAAGCCAGTGATTTCAGCCTCTGTTTCAGAGCCTACGATGATGGAATAGCTTGGCGCTTCATCCCCAAGAAGACTATCACTGTGAAAGATGAGCAGACCACCTTCTCTTTCGCGGAGGACTGGCAGGCTTATATCCCTTACGTCAACCAGAACACAGAGACCTTGGAGAGTCAGTTCTACAACAGCTTCGAGGCACAATACGACCATCAGGCCCTGAGCCAGTGGAACAAGGAACGTCTGGCATTCCTCCCCATCACCGTAGATGCTGCCAATGGTATCAAACTCTGTATGGTGGAGTCTGATCTGTTGGACTATCCTGGTATGTTCCTCTATAACGCGGAAGGGAACAGTACGCTGAAGGGGGTCTTTGCCCCAGTACCTGACGAGACAAAGCAAGGCGGATACAACAACCTGCAAAGAGAGGTGAAGACACGTAAGGAGGTCATTGCTGAAAACACGAAGATACTCCCTTGGCGAGGCATCATCATCGCTACGGAGGATAAGCAGTTGGCAGAGAGTGACTTCACTTGGCGTCTCGCCACCCCAGCAGACCAACGCGACTGGTCGTGGGTAAAGCCTGGTAAGGTGGCCTGGGACTGGTGGAACAACTGGAATATCTATGGTGTAGACTTCGAGGCAGGTATCAACAACGCCACCTATCAATACTATATCGACTTCGCAGCCTCACAGGGCATCGAGTACGTGATTCTCGACGATGGATGGTCTGTGCCTGGGAAGGCTGATCTGATGCAGGTTATCCCTGAGATTGATATCCCCATGCTGGCGAAATATGCTGAGGACAGGGGTGTAGGTCTGATCCTCTGGGCTGGGCACATGGCCTTCGATCGCGATATGGAAGCTGTCTGCGAACATTATTCCAAATTAGGCATTAAGGGTTGGAAGATTGACTTCATGAACTTCGATGATCAGCAACTGGTGCAGTTCTATCGTCGTGCTGCTGAGACAACTGCCAAGTATCATATGTTAGCAGACTTCCATGGCGCCTTCAAGCCTGCTGGTCTGACACGTACCTACCCTAATGTCGTCAACTTCGAAGGTATCTTCGGACTGGAGAATATGAAATGGGCACCTTCCACTATCGACGAGATCACCTATGACGTCACCATTCCGTTCGTCCGTCTGGTGGCTGGTCCTGCTGACTATACCCAAGGCGCTATGCGCAATGCTGCCCCAGGTTGTTATGCGCCCATTCATAATGAACCCATGTCGCAAGGCACACGCTGTCATCAGTTGGCAGAGTATGTCATCTTCGATGCCCCACTCACCATGCTCTGCGATAATCCATCCAACTACCTGCAGGAGCTGGAGTGTACGCACTTTATTGCTGGTGTACCCACTGTCTGGGACGAGACCAGAGCCCTCGATGGCAAGATTGGCGAATATGTGGTGCTGGCGCGTCGTAAGGGTAATACTTGGTATGTAGGTGCCCTTAATGGTTTGGAGGCACGCGACCTGACCATCGACCTCAGTTTTATTCCCAAGGGACAAGCTGTCGTCTTTGCTGATGGTAAGAATGCTCATCGTGCTGGACGCGACTATCAGCGTTATGACATTACCCTGACAGATAAGATGACCATCCATCTGGCTCCAGGAGGCGGTTGGGTGCTACAGACCGTTCCTGCCATCGGACAAAAGACCACAGCCCTCGATGCTTCCGCGTGGGAAGTTTCAGAATGGATCTCTGCTGCCAATGCTCCCATCGCCAGAGGACGTGCAGACAGGATCGTCCGTGCTGCTGATGGTGCGAGTTGGTTTGTGTCGACAGTGAAGAACGAGAAAGAGGTGACCTCTGCCAAATGGATGACAGCAGGACTGGGTGTCTTCGAACTCTATCTGAACGGACAGCCCATAGGCGAAGAGATCCTGAAGCCAGGTTTCACCCATTATGCCAAGACTAAGCGATCGTTCACCTATGATATCACAGAGGCTTTCAAGAAACAGAAAGAAGGAGAGAATACGCTCGCTGCCCAGGTGACACCAGGCTGGTGGGGCGATAAGATTATTACCCCAGGCGACCATGAAGGTATGATAGGTAAGAAATGTGCCTTCAGAGGTGTACTCGAACTGACCTTCGCTGATGGCACGAAGAAATGCTATGGCACCAACTGCGAGGACTGGAAGGCAGGGATTGCAGGACCTGTGAAGCATGCCGGCATCTTCGATGGTGAGACATACGATGCCAGAGAGTTGCCTGGCTATGCAACCTTAAACAAGCTCTCCCAGCCTGAGATCAACGAAGAGTTCAAGGGTGACATTCTGCCCTCAGAAGGTGCGGAGGTCTATCTGCGTCGTGATCTGGCCCTGAAGCCTGTGATGACCTATGTCTGGGAAGGTGTCACTGGTGAGAAGCAGGCCAAAGAACAGAAGGAAGTGGAGTATGGCAAGGTGATCATCAAGTGCAACTATCATGCTGACGAGCCCATCACCCTGCATCCTGGTGAAACGCTTGTCGTAGACTTCGGACAGAACTGCTCAGGTGTGCCATCATTTACCTTTAAGGCCAAGGAAGGGACAACCCTCACCTGTCTGCCTGCGGAGATACTCAATGATGGCAATGGAGCAGAAAATCGGGGTATGGATGGTCCTGAGGGCAGTGTCCATCGTCGTAACCTGCGTATCCAGAACACTGGCGTCAGGATCGACTACACCTTTGGCAACAGCCATGGCTACGTGAACTACTATCCGCACTGCACCTTCTTTGGCTATCGTTATATCTCTGTGACTGCCAATGACGAGGTGAAGATCCAGAAGATTGAGTCGTTGCCTGTAACCTCCATCGCCCAGGATCTGGAGACAGGCACCATCACCACAGGTCATGAGCTGATCAACAAACTCATCTCAAACACCATCTGGGGACAGCGTTCTAACTATCTCTCTGTACCAACAGACTGTCCGCAGCGTGATGAGCGCTTAGGTTGGATGGCTGATACGCAGGTGTTTACGGAGGCTGGCTCGTTCTTCGCAAATACCGATCGTTTCTTCCACAAATGGACCCGTGATGTCCGTGACTCCCAGAGTGAGACGGGTGGCTTCCCTGGTGTGGCTCCCACTGCCCAGTATGGTAATGAGATGATGCGCTTGGGTTGGGCTGATGCAGGTATCATCGTACCTTGGACTGTCTGGAAGCAGTTTGGCGACAAAACCATCATCGATGAGAACTGGGAGGCAATGACACGCTTCATCAACCACGTCGATGAGAACAAATACAGTCACGAGGCTCTGGTGAAGGAGAATGGTAACTACCAATGGGCAGACTGGCTGAGTTGTGAAGCCTTGGAGACCTGTATCAATCTGGCTTTTGATGAGAACTGGAAACCACGTCCTGATGCCATCACCTATTGGAACTACCTCAGTGCCAGCTATTGGCTTATCGATGCGGAGATGATGCGTGACATGGCGAAGGCTACAGGTCGTGATGCTGAGAGATACCAGCAGATGGCCAATACAGCAAGGGCTTATCTGAAGGAACAGTTCCTTGATGCTGAGGGCAACTTCAAGTGCGAGGTGCTCAACACCATGCAGACACCTGCCATCTTCGCCCTGAAGAACGGTCTGGTGGAAGGGACTGCGAAAGAACGTACTATTCAGCGCTTACGCGAGAACTTCGCTGCCCACGAGAACTGTCTGCAGACGGGTTTCCTGGGCACGTCGTTCCTCATGGCTACCCTGACAGAGAATGGCATGAGCGACATTGCCTACGAGCTGCTCTTCCAGCGTAAGAACCCCAGTTGGATCTATTCCATCGACAATGGCGCGACTACCATCTGGGAACGTTGGAACAGTTATCGTCGCGATAAGGGTTTAGGTCCCAATGGCATGAACAGCTTCAACCACTATGCCTACGGAGCCGTATGCGAGTGGATTTGGGAGACAGCAGCAGGCATCTCCTCCGATACAAAGGAGCCTGGTTTCAAGCATATCATCATGAAGCCTATCCCTGATAAGCGTCTGGGCTTCGTGAAAGCTGAGTATCAGTCTGCAGCTGGTCTTATCAAAAGCAGTTGGCGATACGAGGGTGACCAATGGATCTGGGACTTCATCATCCCAGAGGGTGCCACTGCCACTGTTACTCTCCCAGGAGAGACCACATCAAAGGAATATAAGAGCGGAACATATCATATCAGCTTATGAAAAGGATATTATTCATAATGATCACTATTCTGGCTTCTTCAGTGAATATCTTTGCTGATACGCCAGAGCCCGTTGATTACGTCAGCACCTTAGTAGGAACGGCGTCTAAGTACACCCTCTCTACAGGTAATACCTATCCTGCCATCGCCATCCCATGGGGCATGAACTTCTGGGTGCCACAGACAGGTAAGATGGGTGATGGCTGGCAGTATGTGTACAGTGCCGACAAGATCCGCGGCTTCAAGCAGACCCATCAGCCAAGTCCCTGGATCAACGACTATGGACAGTTCTCACTGATGCCAACGGTAGGCGAGAAGGTCTTCGATGAGGACAAACGTGCCAGTTGGTTCTCCCACAAGGCCGAAACGGCAAGACCTTATTATTATAAGGTTTACTTGGCAGACTATGACGTGACAGCAGAACTGGCTCCAACAGCACGAGCTGCCATGTTACAGTTTACCTATCCTGAGACAGGACAGGCCAACGTGGTCATTGATGCTTTTGACAAAGGCTCTTATGTGAAGATCATCCCAGAAGAGCGGAAGATTATCGGCTATACCACCAAGAACAGTGGTGGTGTGCCAGAGAACTTCAAGAACTACTTCGTGATTGTCTTTGACAAACCTTTCAACGAGACTGTGACTGTCAGAGACAGCATCCTTTGCGATGAGAATGAGGTAGAGACAGACCATGCAGGTGCCATCGTTACCTTCCAGACCAAGAGAGGCGAGAAGGTCTGTGCGCAGGTGGCCTCTTCATTCATTAGCTTCGAACAGGCAGAACAGAACTTGCTCGAACTCGATAACGAACCCATCGAACAAGTCAGACAGAGAGGACGCAACTCCTGGAACGAAGTCTTAGGCAAGATAGAGATAGAAGACGACAACATCGACCATCTGCGTACATTCTATAGTTGTCTGTATCGTTCCGTCCTTTTCCCCCGCAGTTTCTTTGAGGTGACAGCTCAGGGTGACGTGGTACACTATAGCCCTTATAATGGCGAGATCAGGAAAGGCTATCTGTTTACCGATACGGGGTTCTGGGACACCTTCCGTTGTCTGTTCCCTCTGCTGAACCTCGTTTATCCTTCTAATGCAGAGAAGATGCAGGCAGGACTTGTCAACACCTATCTCGAAAGTGGTTTCCTGCCAGAATGGGCCAGTCCTGGTCATCGTGGTTGTATGGTGGGCAACAACTCCGCCTCTATCGTCGCCGATGCCTATCTGAAAGGATTGCGCCATTACGACATAGAGACACTTTGGAAAGCTGTTGTTCATGGCACGCAGGCTGTCCATCCTGAGGTGAGCAGCACAGGACGATTGGGGTATGACCATTACAACCAATTGGGTTATGTCCCTTACGATGTGGATATCAGGGAGAGTGCTGCCCGTACCTTGGAATACGCCTACGACGACTGGTGTATCTTCCAACTGGGCAAGGCTCTTGGTAAACCCGAGAAGGAGATTGCCGTTTATGGTCAGCGCGCCTTGAACTACAAGCATCTCTTCGACGCTGAGACGAAGTTGATGCGTGGCAAATTGCAGAACGGACAGTTTATGAAGCCTTTCAATCCTCTGAAATGGGGTGATGCTTTCACTGAGGGTAACAGCTGGCACTACACATGGTCTGTCTTCCACGACCCACAGGGACTGATCAACCTCATGGGAGGCAAGGACACCTTTAATCAGATGCTCGACTCCGTATTTAGTCTGCCTCCTGTGTTTGACGACAGTTACTATGGCTTCCCCATCCACGAGATCCGTGAGATGCAGATCATGAACATGGGTAACTATGCCCATGGCAACCAACCCATCCAGCACATGATCTATCTCTATGACTATAGCGGACAGCCTTGGAAGACGCAATACTGGATCCGACAGGTGATGGATCGCCTCTACTCTGCCCATCCAGACGGTTATTGTGGTGATGAGGATAATGGTCAGACATCAGCGTGGTATGTCTTCTCTGCCCTGGGCTTCTATCCTGTCTGTCCTGGTAGCAACCAATATGTCATCGGCACACCGTATTTCAAGAAAGTCACCATCCATCTGGAGCATGATCAGAAGGTGATGATCCAACGTCAGGGTGATGGCTGTTATATCCATCAGATGAAGTTAAACGGCAGCGACTATCAGCACAACTATCTTGAGCATGACCTATTGAAGAAGGGAGCCAGTCTTTTCTTTGATATGGACACAGCACCCAACGATCAACGCGGTACGGCGCCTGATGATGCGCCATATTCATTCTCAAAATAAATAGTATCCGATATGAGAAAGTTTTTTATACTTTTTACTTTTCACTTTTCACTCCTCACATCCTCTGCCCAGCAGGAGCCGCCAGTACCTGTGGCGCCTCTGCCCACCTCGCATCAGGTGGCATGGCAGAAGCTGGAAACCTATGCCTTCATCCATTTCGGTCCGAATACCTTCGGTGATCGCGAGTGGGGCTATGGCGACGCTGCCCTGACGGAGTTCAACCCCGCCAGACTCGATACTGAGCAATGGGCCAAGACCATCAAGGAGGCTGGCATGAAAGGCGTCATCCTCACAGCCAAGCATCATGATGGCTTCTGTCTGTGGCCCACAAAGTACACAGACTACAGTGTCCGCAACTCTCCTTATAAGAATGGTCAAGGCGATATCGTAGGAGAACTCGCTGCTGCCTGTAAGAAGTATGGACTGAAACTCGGACTTTACCTCTCACCCTGGGATCGTCATCAGGCCTTCTACAGCACCCCGCTTTATGTGGAGTACTTCTATGCCCAGCTGGAGGAGTTACTGACTCAATATGGTGAGATCTTCGAGGTGTGGTTCGATGGTGCCAATGGCGGTGATGGCTGGTATGGTGGTGCAAAAGAAGAGAGGAAGATCGATCGTCGTACTTATTACGATTTCCCACGTGCCCATCAGATGGTCTACAAATTCCAACCTCAGGCCATCATCTTCAGCGATGGTGGTCCTGGTTGTCGTTGGGTGGGTAATGAGAATGGCTATGCCGATGCTACCAACTGGTCGTTCCTCCGCATCAACGAGGTCTATCCTGGCTATGACAAATACTATGAACTCACCAGTGGTCATGCCGATGGTGATACCTGGGTGGCAGCGGAGTGCAATACCAGTATCCGTCCAGGTTGGTTCTATCATGAGAGTGAGGACGGACGTGTGAAGAGTATCGAGCAGCTGACAGACCTCTATTACCGTAGTGTGGGACATAACGGCACCTTCCTCTTGAATTTCCCCGTCGACAAGGACGGCCTCATCCATCCTATCGACTCCGCCCATGCTGTGGATTACCACAAACAGGTAGCGGCAGAACTCAGCAATAACCTTTTGAAGAAGGTCAGTATCAAGGCTTCGAATGTAAGGGATAAGAAACTATATGGTGTACAGAATCTCCTTGATGACAACTATGATACCTACTGGGCTACAGAGGATGGTGTGACCTCTGCCACACTGGAGATTACCCTCAAAGGAACGCAGAAGGTGAACCGTCTGATGCTACAGGAATATATCCCTTTAGGACAGCGCGTGAAGAAGTTCAGCGTGGATTATCTGAGCAATGGTCAGTGGTTGCCTGTCAGAATCAAGGAAGCCACGACCACCATCGGCTATAAACGTCTGTTACGCTTCCAGCCTGTCACTACCCCAAAACTGCGTATCCGCTTCGAGGAATCACGTGGTCCGCTCTGCATCAATGGTCTGGGTGCCTATTATGCCCCCAATGCCTTGGAGAGCTATGAGCAGAAGGAAGAAATAGTAAAGGGACTCGACTATACGATTACTGCTAAGGACCATCGCAATGTCACCCTTGACCTTGGACAGAAGCGACAGATCCGTTCCTTCCACTACAAACCCGCCCAGACAGGCATGATCTCCAATTATGAGTTGTGGGCAGGTGATACACCAGAGACGATGAAATGTATTGCTGGAGGTGAATTCTCGAATATCCGCAACAACCCCATCATGCAGGATGTCTATTTTGCACCTACAGATTGTCGCTATGTACAGTTAAAGGCTGTTCGTCTCGTCAATGAGTCGGAAGCTGTTTCCTACGAAAAACTAATTGTGTTGTAATATATGAAGAGATACCTGTTGCTATCAGTTATTTGTTGTCTGACACTCAGTCTCTCAGCAGCCAAGAAAAAGAAGGATGTTCTACCTTACCAGAATCCGCAGCTTTCTGTAGAGGAACGCGTGAACGACCTCATCGGAAGGATGACACTCGAAGAGAAGGTTGGCCAGTTGCGCTGTACCCTCGCCTGGAATTACTATACCATTCAGGGAAAGAATGTCGTGCCTTCTGAATTGTTCAAGAAAGACATCGCCGAGGGGAACATTGGTATGCTCTGGGGCACCTATCGTGCAGACCCCTGGACACAGAAATCCTTGGAGAACGGCTTGACTCCTGAACTGGCCGCCAAGGCTGGCAATGCTCTCCAGAAATACGTCATGGAGAACACGCGTCTGGGCATCCCACTTTTTCTGGCAGAAGAAGCCCCCCATGGACATATGGCCATCGGCACCACCGTCTTCCCTACAGGCTTCGGTATGGCTGCCACCTGGGATCCTGCCCTGATAGAAAAGGCTGGTGAGGTGATAGGTCGTGAGATCCGTCTGCAAGGCGGACATATCAGTTACGGACCTGTGCTCGATCTCGCCCGTGAGCCTCGTTGGTCTCGTGTGGAAGAGACGATGGGTGAGGATCCTGTACTCGCGGGAGAACTGGGTGCAGCGATGGTAAAGGGACTTGGAGGTGGCGATCTGTCGAAGCCTTGGAGTACCATTGCCACCCTGAAACACTTCATCGGCTATGGCACGACGGAGGGTGGACAGAATGGCGGCATCACCGTAGCAGGTGCCCGTGAACTGCAGGAGAGTTTCCTGCCACCCTTCAAGAAGGCCATAGAGGCAGGCGCCCTCTCAGTGATGACCTCTTATAACTCCCTCGACGGTATCCCCAGCACCGCCAGTAAAGCCCTACTCACCGATTTGTTGCGAAATGATTGGGGATTCAAGGGCTTTGTCGTCAGCGACCTGTATAGCATTGATGGTATCTGTGGAACCCATCGTGTGGCTCGCAATAAACAGGAGGCAGGTATCATGGCCCTGAAAGCAGGTGTCGATGCCGACCTGGGTGCCCTTGCCTTTGCACCACTGGTAGATGCAGCCCAAAAAGGACTGGTCTCTGAAGCAGAGATCGACGTGGCAGTCAAACGCATCCTGAGAATGAAGTTCGAGATGGGGCTCTTCGATCATCCTTATGTTGATGTGGAGAAAGCCAGGCAACAGGTCAGAAGCGACAGCAATAAGGATGTTGCCTTGTCAGTGGCACGTGAGGCCATCACCCTCCTGAAAAACGAATCCAATACGGGGCGAAGGGGAATCCTGCCTCTTACTAAGAACGAGAGAGTACTTGTCTGTGGTCCTAATGCCGATAATGTCTATAATATGTTAGGCGACTACACGGCTCCGCAGGAAGAAGGTCATGTAAAGACCATCCTTGATGGCATCCGCACCAAACTGCCTGCTGCCCAGGTGGAGTATGTCAAAGGATGTGCGGTGCGCGATACCACTGAGTCAAACATCGCTGAGGCAGTAGAAACCGCCAGCAAGGCCGATGTGATTATCGTTGCAGTAGGAGGCTCTTCTGCCCGTGATTTCAAGACCAGCTATAAAGAGACGGGAGCAGCTGTAACAGACAGTAAGACCGTCAGTGATATGGATTGTGGTGAGGGTTTCGACAGGGCAACGCTGACCCCTTTGGGCGATCAGATGAAACTGCTCAAGGCTCTCAAGACGACAGGTAAGCCATTAGTTGTCATCTATATTGAAGGTCGTCCGATGGACAAGAGCTGGGCAGCACAGTTTGCTGATGCCCTGCTGACAGCCTATTACCCAGGACAGGAGGGAGGAACCGCTATTGCCGATGTGCTCTTTGGCGACTACAACCCTGCTGGTCGTCTGCCAGTGTCCGTACCTGCCAATATCGGACAACTGCCAGTTTATTACAACAAAAAGCCGCCTATGCCCCACGACTATGTGGAGATGAGCGCCCGTCCGCTGTATGCTTTTGGGTTTGGATTGTCGTACACCACGTTTAAGTATGACAACCTCCGTATTGAGCAACAGGGGAAGACAGACTTCTGTATCACCCTCAATGTTACGAATACGGGACGATACGATGGCGACGAGGTAGTACAGCTCTATCTGCACGATGAGTTTGCCTCGACAGCCCAGCCCCTTATCCAACTGAAGAAGTTCGAGCGTATCTTTATCCCTCAGGGTGAGACCCGTGAGGTATCGTTTTCTCTCAATGCCGACGACCTCTCTATCATCAATGCTGATATGAAGCGTGTGGTAGAGCCAGGCGACTTCACCATCATGATCGGCAGCAGTTCAGACAATATCCTCCTCCAACAAACCATCACTGTAGAATAATGAAAAAGGGTTTCTTTGTTTTATCATTTATCATTTATCATTTATCATTTAGCGCAGCGAAATCGCCCGTAGACTATGTCGATCCTTTTATCGGCACAACGAACTATAGCGTCTGCAATCCTGGTGCCGTTTTGCCCAATAGCATGATGAGTGTGGTGCCCTTCAACGTGATGGGTAGCGACTTGAATACATACGACAAGGACAAGCGCTGGTGGTCGGCTCCCTACGAGTACACCAACAAATACTTCACTGGCTTTGCCCATGTGACGCTGAGCGGTGTGGGCTGTCCTGAACTCGGCACGTTGCTCACGATGCCCACCACAGGAAAACTCGATGTGGACTATCATAACTATGGCTCAGCATATTCCGACGAGACAGCTTCACCTGGCTATTATGCCGTCAGTCTGAAGAAGTACGGCATCCGCTGTGAGGTTAGTGCCACCCAGCGCACTGCTGCAGAGCGCTACACCTTCCCGAAAGGCGAAGGCCATATCCTGCTGAATCTTGGTAATGGTCTGACGAATGAGGTAGGAGGTATGGTACGACGTGTAAGTGATACGGAGATTGAGGGTTACCGTCTGTTGGGCACCTTCTGTTATAATCCCCAGGCGGTCTTCCCCATCTATTTCGTCTTGCGAGTGAATAAAACGCCCATTTCATCGGGCTATTGGAAGAAACAGCCCCCTATGGATGGGCCTGAGAAAGACTGGGACGCAGACAATGGCAAATACAAGCTCTACACCACCTATGGCAAGGAACTCGCTGGCGATGATGTGGGCTATTACTTCAACTACGATTGCAACGAGGGAGAACAGATAGAGGTACAGATGGGTGTTTCATTCGTCTCCATCGCCAATGCACGGGAAAACCTGAACACAGAACAGCCCCAGTTTGCCTTTGAACAGGTTCGTCAACAGGCCCGTAACCAATGGGCAGAGACACTGAACCGTATTACTGTCGAGGGAGGCACGGAAGCCCAGAAGCGGATGTTCTATACGGCTCTCTACCACACGCAGCTCCATCCGAATATCCTGCAGGATGTCAATGGCCAGTACCCAGAGATGGAATCTTTCCGCATCGGTCATGTGAAGGGCAATCGTTACACCGTCTATTCCCTTTGGGATACCTATCGCAACATGAGTCAGCTGATGACCCTGCTGTATCCAGACAAACAGTTGGATATGGTACGTTCGATGATACAGATGTATCAGGAATGGGGGTGGATGCCGAAGTGGGAGCTCTACGGAAGGGAGACCTGGACGATGGAGGGTGATCCCAGCATTCCTTTTATTGCCGATACCTGGCTGAAGGGCTTACGCGACTTCGATATCAATACTGCCTACGAAGCCTTCTACAAGTCTGCCACCCTACCAGGCAAGGACAACAAGATGCGTCCTGACGTAGATAACTATTACCTACAGGGTTATGTGCCGATGGGTGAGTATGCTGCTGATATGTCTGGCGACAACTCTGTCTCGCATGCCCTTGAGTACTACATCGCTGATGCGTCTCTGGCTAATCTTGCAGAAGCCTTAGGCAAAAAGGAGGATGCCAGACGTTTCCGTCAGCAGAGTCTGGGCTATCGTCATTACTACTCCAAGGAATACGGCACACTTCGTCCTATCAATCAGGATGGTAGCTTCCTCACACCTTTCGATCCTAAGGATGGTGCAGACTTCTCAAACGCTCCTGGTTTCCATGAGGGTAGTGCGTGGAACTACACCTTCTACGTGCCGCACGATATCCTTGGATTGGCTAAGCTGATGGGAGGCAACAAGAAGTTCGTTGATAAACTGCAACGTGTCTTTGATGAAGGCTTATACGATCCTGCCAACGAGCCCGATATTGCCTATCCTTACCTCTTTACTTACTTCAAGGGTGAGGAATGGCGCACACAGAAGATCGTCCGTAGTCTCATTGATAAATACTATGGCGATACCCCCAAGGGCATCCCTGGCAATGACGACTGTGGCACGATGTCTACATGGCTTATCTTCTCAATGATTGGTCTCTATCCTGATTGTCCTGGTTCACCTTATTACGCCCTGACAACCCCAGTCTTCGATAAGGTGACACTCCATCTCGACAAGCAGTACTATCCTAAAGGCGACATCGTCATCGAGGCTCCCCATACCACTACGGGTCAGGGTCTTATCCAGAAGATGACGCTGGGTGGTAGGTCCTTGAACCGCTATCGTATCTCACACGATGAGCTGATCAATGGACAGACGTTGACCATGGAACTGAGATAGTCTATTTCCTTCCGAAGTCAGCAGGTACTTCGCCCCATTTCTGGGTTTCCCACTTGATGATGGGATTACGATAGTTATGCGTCTGGAGCCAGTTTTCCGCACGGGCAATGATCTGGAAAAGTGGCTCCGTCTTGGGATTACGCTCCAATTTCGTCTTACACTTGCGCTTCTGAACCCAGAGGATGGCGTTGTATGAGTCGGAGTAGATGGTCTTATCGTGCAGACCCTGATTCCAACAAAGAGCCAAGGCATGGACGATGGCAAGGAACTCACCTATATTATTAGTGCCATGAACAGGACCATAGTGAAATACGCGATAACCCGTCTGCAGATCAATGGCCTGATACTCCATCGGCCCAGGATTACCACTACAAGCCGCATCCACAGCCCAAGCGTCAGCCCGCACCTCAAGAGGCAAGGGCAGAACCGTGTCATTTCTATAGTCCGGCGGGTTTTGAGTAATCATCTGTAAACAGTAAACTATAAACCGTAAACAAACATCACATACGTTCAGGCACTTCGATGCCCAGCAGACTCATGGCGTTCTTGATAATCTTGGCTACGTTCTTGGCCAGAACCAGACGGAAGAGCTTCTTCTGCTCATCAGGCTCGTTGAGGATAGAGTAGTCGTGATAGAACTGATTGAACACCTTCGTCAACTCGTAGCAATAGTTGGCAATGCCAGAGGGCGAGTAGTCCTTACCAGCTTGCTCCACAGCAGCTCCAAACTCGTTCATCTTCTGGATGAGCTCTACTTCCTTCTCATTCAATTGAATATTAATATTGAAAATTGAAGATTGAACTTCATTTCCTGCCTTACGGAGAATACTGCGGATACGAGCATAGGTGTACTGAATAAATGGACCTGTATTGCCGTTGAAATCGATACTTTCCTCTGGGTTGAAGAGCATATTCTTGCGCGCATCCACTTTCAGAATGAAGTACTTCAGGGCTCCCATACCAACGATACGGGCGATCTCGCGACGCTCCTCTTCTGTCATATCGTCGAATTTACCCAGTTCCATCGAGGTTTTATAGGCATCTTCCACCATCAGGGCCATCAAGTCATCAGCGTCAACCACAGTTCCTTCGCGACTCTTCATCTTACCATTGGGGAGTTCCACCATACCATAAGAGAAGTGTGTGAGCTCCTTACCCCACTTGAAGCCTAAGCGATCGAGCAGGATGGAGAGCACCTGGAAGTGGTAGTTCTGCTCATTACCTACTACGTAGATCATCTTATCGATGGGGAAAT
>JAEEGG010002801.1_pt1 | contig 44493 bp, 26 predicted proteins | sample 9134161 | NCBI WGS metagenome assembly JAEEGG01 (sample SAMN16246543, study PRJNA631951) | gut metagenome | biome: gut microbiome; feature: rumen; material: CR-attached | host: Bos | place: Iran: Karaj | collected 2018-10 | reverse complement strand
ATTCATTAGATACAAATATTATATGTGTAAATTTATCAACATTCCTTGTATTAAAGAATTCACAAAATTCTTCTTTATTATACAAATCTTTATAATTACTATGAACATATAAAGATGAATTAGTTGATCCAATTAAAGCAAGTTTATTTGCACTATATGAATATGTTGCATAGCAACAACTAAAATCATATTTGTTTTTATTTTTTAATTTGAATATTAACTTTCTACTGAAATTAATTAGTTTTCTTATAGGAGTTATCTTTAAGGTAGATACTTTTAATTCTTTTAAGATAACATTCTTATTTAAATCTTTTAAGAATGCACCCTCTTTCTTTTCTAATACTAATGTTACTTCATATTTAGAATAGTCTATATTATTAAGTAAATTAATAAGAGCTTTTTCTATTCCTCCAATATCTAAAGTGTTTGCTGTAAATAATAATCTTTTTTTCATGGATACCCTCCATTTTCTATATATAATTATAACATAAAAAATAAAAAAAATAAGACTTATGTCTTATTTTTATTCTAATTCTGAAAGAATTACTGGAACCATTTGTTTCTTTCTTGAAGCAAGTCCATCAATATATGTCATTTGTTTGAAATCAGCTTTCTTATAGCCTGCTGCTAAAATGTCTTTAGCTTCTTCAGTATAGATAACATATGAACCATTTTTAATTACATCTGTAAATGCAAGCATAGTAAATTTGCATCCAAGTTTTGTATTGTTTTCTTCTAATGCTTTTAAGTAATTATCTATATCTTTATTAATTTCATCTATATCAAGAGTAAATACTTGAGCAACTGCAAATTTAGTATCTCCTGAAGTGAAGATCTTAAGATCTGTATTAATAACTTCATCATAAGTTTTACCTTTAAGAGAAGTACCTGCTTTAAACATTTCAATTGCATATTTTTCATAATCAATTTTTAATAGTTTAGCAAGTTCATTTACTGTTTCTCTATCTAAATCTGTAGTAGTAGGACTTTGAAGTATTAATGTATCAGATAGAATACCTGATATCATTAGTCCTGCTATATCATTAGGTACTTTAATATTATTTTCTTTATATAATTGATAAATAATAGTATTAGAAGATCCAACAGCCATATTTCTAAAGTTAATTGGAGATTTAGTAGAAATATTACCAATTTTATGGTGATCTACTATACCTACTATTTCAGCTTCTTCAAGTCCTGGAGCACTTTGTTCTGCTTCTTGGTGATCAACAAGAATTACTTTCTTATTATCTTTTTCTACTATATCAGTAACTCTTATTAAACCTAAACATTTATCTGATGAGTTAACAATTGGATAGTTATTATGTTTTAATTTCTTAGTTTCTTCTACAAAGTCATCATAGAAATCACTTTCTTTAAATGTAATAGATTCTCTATGAAGAATATTTTTAACTTTATTAGATAATCCAATTAATTTAGATGCACTAAATGTATCTAAATTAGTTTTAATAATATTAACTTTATTCTTTTTAGCTAATTCTATATTTTCTTTAGTTATTTCTTTAGAACCAGTTACTATTAATAATTTAATTTTACTTTCGATAGCATATTCATGAATAGTATGTCTATCTCCTACTAAAAGAATATTATCTGAAGATAAATCTACATCTTTCTTAAATGTTTCTTTATTATAAGATGCTACTAATAAATTTCCTTTAATACTATCATCAAATTTTAATACTTTTTCTCCATCTAAAGTATTTAAAATATTTTCATAACTAGTATCTAATTTATTAAAATCTCCACTAATTATTTCTCTTGCTAAATCTTTTAAAGTAACTATTCCTAAATATTTATTATCATCACCTACTATTGGTAATCCTGTAATACCATTTTCTACTAAATAATCATATGTTGCTTTAACAGTAGAATTACCATTTAGCATCATATTTTTATGATATTTAATATCTTTTAATTGTAATCTTACATCATTTAAATATTTTGGTTCTTTTACATTAAAATGATCTAATACATATTTAGTTTCGTCATTAACTGTACCAAGTACTCTTGGTTCAGAATCCATACCTAATTGATTTTCTAAATATGATAATGTAATTGCTGCAGTTACAGCATCTGTATCAGGTCTTTGATGACCAAAAATATATACTTTACTCATACTATTCCTCTTTTCTTTTCTATAATATTATATTTATTTTTATTTAAATTACAAGAATTATTTTAAATCTTGTAATTTAACACTAACTAATTTAGATACACCTGATTCTTGCATAGTAACACCATATAATGTATCAGCATATTCCATAGTCTTCTTTTTATGTGTTATTACTATAAATTCTGTCTTTTCTTTATAAGAACTTAAGTATTTACCAAAGTTATCAACATTAACTTCATCAAGTGCTGCTTCTACCTCATCTAGTACACAGAATGGTACTGGTCTAACATTAAGTATTGCAAATAGAAGTGATATTGCAGTTAATGTCTTTTCTCCTCCAGATAGTAATGAAATATGTTTTAATTTCTTTCCTGGAGGTGTTGCTACTATATCAATACCTGTTTCAAGAATATTATTTGGTTCAGTAAGTTTAAGTTCTGCTTCTCCTCCTCCAAATAATGTTCTAAATGTTTTCTTAAATTCTTCTTCAACTTTCTTAAATGTCTCAGCAAATTTATCTTTCATTACATCATCCATTTGTTTAATAATATCAAGAAGCATATCTCTAGCTCTTAATAAATCATCTTTTTGTTTAATTAAGAATTCATATCTTTCACTAACTTGTTTATATTCTTCAATAGCAGATACATTAACTTCTCCAAGTGATTTAATTTCTCTTCTAAGTTTAGTAACAAGAGTTCTAGCTTCATCAACTGGCATATTTAAATCATAATTTTCTTTAGCTTTTTCATATGTCATTTGATAATCACTTGAAAGTATTTCTAGTAAATTATCTAATCTAACATCTAATTTAGAAACAGTTATTTCATTTTTCTTTAATTCATCTTGAAGTTTATTATAATCGCCATTTTCTATCTTTAAATTAGTTTCATAATTATAAAGTTCATCTTTCTTATCATTAATTTTCTTCATAATTTCATTAATTTCTATCTCTAAATTATCTTTTCTATTCTTTTCTTCATAAAATTTATTTAAGATTTCATTTTCTTCATCGCCAAGAACATTATTAACTTTATCACTATTATTCTTAAGTTCAAGTTCAATTGAGTTCTTTCTAAGTATTAATTCTTCTTCTTTATTATCTCTATCACGAAGAATACCACTCTTAGTATTTATTTCAAGTATTAAATCTTTTCTCTTATTACTTAAATTAGTATAGTTTTCATCACTAATATTAATTTTATCTTCTGTAATAGATAAATTATTTTCTAATTCAGATATTTTTTTAATAGTTTCTTCTAGTTCATATTTAATATTTAAAACACTATTTTTAAGTTTTAGAGAACCACCAGTTATTGATCCTCCAGCATTAACTATATCTCCTCCTAAAGTAACTATTTTATATCTATTATTAATAGATTTAGATACTTTATTAGCATCATCTAATGTCTTACAAACTACTACATTGCCAAGTAGACTAGCCATTATATTTTTATATTTATCTTCACAATTAATTAGATCAATAGCAATTCCTAAATAAATATTATCAAACTTTAATTTATTTAAGTTTTCTGGGTCAATAGATCTTGGTTTAATAACATTCATTGGATAGAATGTTGCTCTACCTAAATTATTAGATTTTAAATATTCAACTGCATCTTTAGCATTATTTTCATTTACTGTTACTACATAAGAAGCTTGTGCACCAAGAGCAGCATCTATAGCAAGTACATATTCTTCACTTGTTTCAAATAAATTACCAATAGCACCTTCTATACCAATTAGTTTTGGATTAGCTAATATACTTCTAACTGCAAATGGTAAATTAGAATTATTTTCTATATCATTTTCTAATTGTTCTTTTCTAGATTTTAATAATGTTAAATCTCTAATACATTTATTTGAATCTTCTACTAATCTAGATTTATTTTCTTCTTCTTTAGATATTTCTTTTTCTATTTCTTCTAATTTAGTAGATAATTCTTTATTATCTTTAGAATCTATATCTCTATTAGTTTCAATTGTTTTTAATTCATTTTCTATTTGTAATAATTGTTCTTTTAATAGAAGAATATTATCATGTAATTTCATATCTTCAGAATTATATTTACTTCTTTCACTAATTAAATTCTTTTCTCCAGATAATCTTTCTACTGAAGAAGATACTCTTACTAATTCTTGTTGTTTATTATATAATTCTTCATTCAAACTATTTAATTTAGTTTTTAATTCTTCAATAACTGCTTGATTAGTAGATGTCTTAGATAATATTTCAGTTATTTTATCATTTAATTCTTCTATCTTACTTTTAGCTTCTTTATAAGTACCATTATATTCATCTATATCATGTACTACTAATGCTATTTCATTTTCTTCTAACTCAGCTTTATCTTTTAGATATATTTCTGCTTTTTCTTTTTGTTCTTTTAATGGATTGATTCTTGTTTCATTTTCTAAAATAATATCATTTATTCTTACTAAGTTATCATTAGTCTTAGCAAGTTTTCTTAATGATTCTTCTTTTCTCTTTTTATATTTTAAAGTACCAGATGCATCTTCAAATATAACTCTTCTATCTTCTGGTTTAGAAGAAAGAATATTTGCTATATCTCCTTGAGATATTATATTAAATGATTCTTTAGAAGCACCAGTATCTGTAAATAAATCTGTAATATCTTTTAGTCTACATTTAGTATTATTAATTTCATATTCATTTTCACCAGATTTATATACAGTTCTTTTAATAGATACTTCATCAGTATCAAGTGCTAAATATCTATCTATATTATCAAAAGTTAATATAACTGTTGCAAAAGATGATGCACTTCTACTTTTACTACCAGAGAATATAACGTCACTCATAGATCCTTCACCACGAAGTGATTTAATTGATTGTTCTCCAAGTACCCATCTTATAGCATCTACTATATTACTTTTACCTGAACCATTTGGTCCAACCACTCCAGTTATATTACCATCAAAAACTATTTCAGTTGGATTAACAAATGATTTAAATCCTATCATTTTAATTTTCTTTAAATGCATATCTTACACCTACTATTCACATTATAAAATTATACTATAAAAATCATTATAAAACAATAAAAAAATAGGATTTCTCCTATTTATATTTTCTATGTCTTATAGCATGATTTACAACATCTGGAAGAATTCCTCTATGAACAGGAGCCATTAATCCATTAGCAGATAAATATAATATTTGTTCTGTTGTCATAAATTCTACGTGGTCTACTTCATCGTGTTGTAATTCAAGATCTTTTATATCTATATCTTTCTTTATATAAAATATATATCTTAATGGTGCATCTATAAGATAGAATTTTACAAATTCTAATTCTTCTTTATCTATATCAAGTCCTATTTCTTCTTTTATTTCTCTAACCATTCCATCCACTGGTTCTTCTCCAGAAGCAAGATGCCCACTTACTGGAAGATATCTTTCTCCAGTAGTTTTAGCGGACTTTTCTATTAAAAATTCTCCCCTTTTATTTTGTATGTAAACTTGTACTACTGCAATATGTTCTCCTTCAGAAAGATTTTCTTTATAAGTGCTTCTTTCTACTACTTTTCCAGTAGGTACTCCTTCATCATTATATACATCTAATAATTCCATATATACTCCTATTTATTATCTATAAATTTAATAACTCTATTAAAAGTTTCACTATGTACTTTTTTTATAAGTCCATATTCTATACCAGTTAATATATCTTCACGAGTTAAATATATTATATCTTTAACTTCTGATTCTTGTAATTTTAAATCCTTTTTATTAGTATTTTTCTTTATATAAAATAAAAATCTAACTGGAAAATCTACCAAAAAGAATCCTAAATCTATTATATCTTCATTGCTTATATCAAGTCCTATTTCTTCTTTTACTTCTCTTATAATAGTTTCTTTAGGAGTTTCTCCTTTAGTAACATGCCCTCCAACAGGAACATATGGGAATCCTATTTTTTTATTATTTTTTTCAAATAAGAATTCTCCCTTATCATTTTCTATATATATTTGTGCAATTGCTATATGTTCACCAGGTAAAAAAGATTCATCTTTTGTTCCTCTTTCTACTATCTTACCAGTAATTTTCCCTTCCTCATTATAAACATCTAATAATTCCATAAGCACCTATTTCAATTTACTTAAAGCATCTTTAGCTGCTTCTTGTTCTGCTTCTTTTTTAGAAGTTGAAGTTCCTTTTCCTAAAATAATTCCATCTACTTTAACTATGCAAGTAAATACTTTTTCATTAGAAGGGCCTTCTTCATCAGTTATTTCATATACTGTAGATTTTTTATCAGTTTGTACTATTTCTTGTAAAACTGTTTTATAATCATGTAAGAATAAATCTTTTTCTTCTTTAATATATGGTATTACTACTTCATAAACTATATCTTTAACTGTTTTTGAATCTTTAGTAAGGTATACTGCTGCTAAGAAAGATTCAAATATGTCTGCTACTATAGATTCTTTAGATCTACCTCCAGTTTGTTCTTCACCTTTACCAAGTCTAAGATATTTAGGTAATCCTAAATTATTTGAATAACATGCTAATGCTTTTTCACAAACATAACTAGATCTAAGTTTAGTCATTTTTCCTTCATCATAATCATCATTTATATATAAAAATTCACTCACTAGAAAATCTAGAATCTTATCCCCTAAAAATTCTAGTCTTTCATAATCTTCACCCTTCTTAGTTTCATTTACATAACTAGAATGAGTAAAAGCTCTCTTAATAATTTCATTATTTAAATCAATATTATATTTAGTAATAATATCCATAACCATCACCAATATAATTATATCAAAAAAAGTCTTCAATTTGAAGACTATTTTATTTCTGTGAATGAGAATGTTTCAGGTATTTTGAAGTTATCATTAGTTAAATCTAATCCTTCTACTTGAATAATATGTACTAATCCATCAGCACCATCAAGATACCATGTAATGACCCAAACATTATCACTTCTATATTGAGTAGATAATTTATATGCATCATATGATCCTAATTTTACTAATTCTACTTGTATATTTGTTGCATCTGGATCATTTGCACTATAATAACTTGCTTCTTGATCAGCAGCATATTTTGCTGTTGTAGCATCTGGTGTTTCTTTCCAAACATTTAAAGTTACGATATAAGCTCCTTTAGCAGTATTAGCAACTGTAGCATCATCAACATATTGTAATGCTGTTTCTGCTGCTCCTGGTACTTTTGCTGCAGTCCATTTTCCAGGTAATTTTAAATATCCTAATGTACTATTACCTACTACCATGTATTCTTTTTCTTCAGGTGCAGTTGGTGTTGTAGGTGTAGTTGGTGTAGATATTGGTTCTAGCTCTGGTTCTGGTGTTGGAGTATTTGGTAATAAGAATTTATATGCTATAAATCCTCCTAAACCTAATACTAATAAAGCTAAGATTATAATAACTACTATTAATCCTACATTACTACTCTTTTTTTGTTCTGTTGTACTTGTACTTGTATAAGCAGGTGCTGGTTGTATTGGTGTTGGATCTGGTATAGGTTGAGTAACTTCACTAACCACCTTTTCTGTTTCTAGTACTTCTGGTTCAGCGTTTACTACTGGTGCAGTAGCCACTGGTGTTACTAGTGTTTCAGCAACTACTGGTTGTCCACAATTAGGGCAAAATGTTGCTCCTTCCGCAAGTAGACTATTGCAATTTTTACAATTCATAATATCACTCCTTATTATTTAAATTATATCACATAATATATTTTAAAATAAATTTTAATTTATTTACTTTACAGTTTGATTATGATAAAATTATCTTGGTGGTAAAATGAAAAATGTAATGATATTTTTAATAAAAATATATCAGAGTTTACCATTAAGTTCTCATAAAGCATGTAAATATATACCAACATGTTCTGAGTATTCAAAAGAAGCTTATGAAAGATTTGGTTTCTTTTATGGGACTTATTTAACTATAAAAAGAATAAGTAGATGTGTACCATGGAAACATGATAATATTTATGATCCAGTACCATTAAGGAGGAAAAATGAAAAAGAAAATTAGTTTTATTATATTATTATTAGGAATATTTTTATTAAGTGGATGCGCAACAGATTCTATGGAGAATATTACTGTTTACACTAGTATTTATCCAATTGAATATGTTACTAATGAATTATATGGTAACTACTCTACTATATATAATATGTATCCACAAGGAATTAATCCGTTTGAATATAAATTAACTAACAAGCAAATAAAAGATTATGGTAATAGTGATTTAGTTATCTATAATGGTCTTGGTAAAGAAAAAGATTATATCGTTACAATGGTTAATAATAATAGAAAATTAAAAATAATAGATTCTACTAATAGAATTGAATATAAATATTCACAAAATGAAGTTTGGATTAATCCATCTAATGTATTAATGGTAGCAAGAAATGTTAAAGAAGGTTTAAAAGAATATGTTATATCTGAAAACCTAGACAAAAAAATTGATGATAATTATGAAGCATTAAAAATTAATATTTCTAATTTAGATGTAGAATTAAAAGAAATGGCAGAAAATGCTTCAAATAAAGATATGATAGTACAAGATAATGAATTAACTTTCCTATCTAAATATGGTTTAAATATTATTTCTTTAGATAGTGAAACAGTAACAGACAAAATATATAATGATGCTAAGAATATGGCTTCTAGTGGAGAAATAAAATATATATTTGTTTTATCTGGATATGAAGAAAACGAATATACAAAGAGATTAAAAGAAGAATATACAGATTTAGAAATAATGTATATTGATCCAATTAATAATATATCTACTGAAGATAAAAATGCTGGTAAAGATTATATATCTATTATGAATGATAATATAGATAAATTAAAACAAGAGTTATATTAAACTCTTGTTTTTATATTCCAAGTAAACTAAGTAATATCATTGCAAGTACTGCTAATGTATTTTGAATAAAATGGAAATATATATTAGTCCATAAATTATTAGTTTTATAGTATACACTTGATAAGAATATACCAAGAGAACTATATACTAATATATATAATAATTCTTTAATACTTTGAAAATCATCTACTACATGTAGTGCTCCAAAAGTAACACCACAAAGTATTATAAATAACCATTTATTATTAAATATTTTTCTAAATATACCTCTAAATAATAATTCTTCAGTAATTGGAGCATAAATACATGCAAGTAAAATAATATATAATGGTTTATTACCAAAAGTAGTCATTAAATTAGTTTGATTAGTCGCAGTACTAATACCAGTATAAAGTCTTATTGAAATAGATAATACAAACATTACTGCAAGTGATATACCAAACATTTTAAATACAAAAGAATTATATTCTCTAAAGTATTCTTTAAAGTATTTAAAATCTCTTTTTAAATCTTTATAGAATAGTAATAACATCATTAATAATACTGTTACATCTAATGCTATACCTACTATCTTATTTTCAATAAATATAGGTACTATAAACATAAGCCCCATACTTATAATAAATGCTAATATATATACTATTTTTTTATGATTATACATTATTTCTAATTTAGGTAATTCTCTCTTCTTATATGGACTAGTTTTCTTAAAATAAACAAATCCAAGTATACCAGAAATAATATTCATAAGAAAGAATATTATTGATATAGCAAATTCTAATCCCCTATTTATTTCTTTATCATTAAATGAATATCCTAGGAATATTCCTATACCTATAAATGATAAAGAATACATTACAATATTATATATTTGTATAAATGAAATACTTCCTATTCCAGACATTAACCACAATATAAAACTTGGGAATGTATAAATAATCATAGCTATTGCTGCTATTAATAAAAATTTTTTATTTTTATTCATTTTAACACCTCTAGTATAATTATAACATAAAAAGAATGCTATTTGCATTCTTTTCTAAGATTTAATCTATATGTTTTTATATATTTATCATGGAAGAATAATGGCTTTGATGTTATGTCTCTTATAACATTAAACCAGATACCATCATGACAATTTGGGACACCATCAAATCCTTGTTTATGCCACCAAACACCATTAGGTGCTTTTCTTAAAAAATGATAATCTCCTCGTTGTGAACTATAGAAATACGCAATAAGCCATGAATAATCAACAATTTCATTACCATTTTCATCATAAGTAATATTTATTATTGTTTGTTCTTCTGGATCTGCTTCTTCATGTTCTAATTCTAATGCATCTAAATCCATATTTAATCTATCAAGCCTAGTATAATTTTCTTTAACTTCTGAATACTTAGCACCAGTTATATTACAATAAAAATCTCCTAATTGAAAATGATGATCATGTCTATCCCCAGGGACATCTAAACCTAGCGCAAATGCATAACAATTTGTGGTCTTTATATTTTGCCAATGATGTTCTTTTAATACAATTTGACTTCTTATTTCATCTTTAAAATCTGCCATATGTACACCTACTTTTCTGATTTAATGTTAATCTATATGTTTTTACATATTTAAATCCATTAAAATGACATTCTCTAGGATCCAAAATTATTTCCCCATTGGAATCTTTATTAGTAGGAGCTTCTTTAAAACCCATCTTATGAGTCCATACTCCGCTCAAATCTTTTCTAACAAAATGAAAATCTATATTATTATCTACTGCTGTATAAAATGATATTAACCAAGAACGAGTAACTGATGAAACTTCATATGAATCTCTATGAAAATGTTCTTTAAAACTAGCACATTCTTCTGGATTTGCTCCCCTCTAAAGATTCAAAGTCTAATTTCATTCTTTTTTCAAAACTCATTCTACTAACATCAAAAAGGCCATATTCATATTTAATTCTACCAATGGTACCTGGTTGATATGCAAAATTTGCAATACTACGTTCAAATACATCTAATCCTAAAGCATAGGCATAACAATTTGTACCATAAATTTCTTCCCACTCTTCTGGTTCCTTTTCAATATCAATTTTTTTGCTTATTTTGCTAGTTGGCATTCTTAATTCATAGTCTGGAAAAAATAACATAAATATCCCCCATTTAATGTTACTTATTCTAATACAAAATATATTAAATAGCAATAAAAAAACTAACTTACGTTAGTTATTTTTATATGGCGGAGTAGGAGAGATTTGAACTCTCGCACCAGGTTACCCCGATCTACATCCTTAGCAGGGACGCCTCTTCAGCCTCTTGAGTACTACTCCAAACTGCAATATAATTTTAACATTTATTAACATATAGGTCAATAAAAAATAATAAAAAAGTGAAGTATTACTACTCCACTTCTTCTGATATATTTGTTAATTTTTTTGCTGAATTTGATGAAAGATTTCTTTTTGGTTTTTTACAATTAATTTTCTCATCAAATTCCACATAAATTTCATCACCAGGTTCTAATTTTAAATCAAATGGATAAGAATCAAAATCAATATTGCCCTTCTCATCTACTGGGAATGTATAAACAACATCATTTACAATAGCTTTTGATAAATGATCTCCTTTATGACCTCCAATTAGATATGCAAAGTCATGAATAGTAGATCCTTCTTTAATAGATCTTGTTCTACCAGATATTTTATCAATTACGGATATCTCGTTTACTTTTAAAACATTAGATTCTAATGAGTGCCCATATTCTCCTAATGTTTTAATTGTTCTATCGCGTGATAATTCTGCTAATCTTCCATATATTGGATACTTTTTAAATTCTTCTAATATTCTCTCTCTAGTATTTGGTCCTTGGAACTTATATGATTCCCATGCTAATCCATATGTATTTCTATGTTCTTGTTTTTCTGTTCTAATTTGAAATTGAACGAGTTTACCATTAATTGATGCAGTTTCATGGAATGATTGATATCCATTATATTTTGGATTAGCAATATAATTATGTTGATATTTATCTATTGGTGGATACATATCACATAAAATCTTTCTAGCTAACCAACAACTTATTTCATCTTTCATGATTAATTTTATAACTCTTAAGTCATGAATCATATCAAAATATTGTTCATCTTTTGCCATACCATTAATAATGTCTAATTCAGCTTTATCTACTGTCTGAAAATTTTTAATCTTTCTAAAGGCATCATATATACCATAAACGTGTTTAATTCTTGATCTACTTAAACTTTCTCCTACTAATATAGTTTCATTAAGTAGTTCTTCCTCTGATTTATGTAACATTTCAGTAGAATCATAATGCCCTACCATTTTTATATTCTTTCTTATTTCTTCGATAATACTTTGTAATATGTCATTTAAGAAAGGTAAATTTTTATCTTTAACGATCTGTCTATTGGCTGCTATTGTTTTATAAACATCTTGATGTTCTGGACTTAAATATTTTAATGATGAATCCTCTAGTAACTGTTGTGTTCTATATATACCATAATAATGCATAAGCGGTGCATATACGTCTAATGTTTCTCTTGCTTTTTCTTGTTGTTTCATTGGAGTTTTAAATTCAAGAGTTAACATATTATGGATTCTATCTCCCGACCCTTTTATAATGCCCGATCTTGGATCCAATAGGATAGTTTCAATGAATTTTCTCCTATTTAACATTTCAAGTTCTCCAGGGTCATTAATATCGATTTGTAATCTAAAATCATCTAAATTAGCATCTTCAAGCCTATTAAACTTAGTAACATCTGCAACTAATATAGCAACATCAGATCCAAATTTTTCTTTAATTTCAGGATATGTAGCATCAGTATCCTCTAAAGTATCATGTAATAGACCTGCTACAATAGAATCTATATCCATACGCATAATTGCTAAAAAGTTAGCACATGCTACAGGGTGTGATATAAACGGTTCCCCACTATCTCTAGGTGGTTGATATTGATGTTTATCCTCAGCAAAAATATAGGCCTTTTCTATCCTATTTAGAGACTCTGCACTATCATCATATACCTTAACGAAATCTATTAATGTTTGTGGCGAATAATGACGCCAATCATTAATATTAATCATGCACATCTCCCCCTCTTTTAGTACGAAATATGATACAACTTTATGGAATTTTTGTCAAATTTTAAAAAGTAATCCAATCACTTGAATTACTTTATTTTATAATGGTTGCCCCTGTAAGATTCGAACTTACGCATGTCAGGGTCAGAGCCTGATGCCTTACCACTTGGCGAAGGGGCAATTTATATAATTATGATATCACAAAAAAAATATTTATTAAACTCTTAAATCATGTTATAATTTTTATGTGCTCCTGTGGCGGAACTGGTAGACGCGCTAGACTCAAAATCTGGTTTCCAAAAGAAGTATCGGTTCGATTCCGATCAGGAGCACCAATATAAAATAAAAAGACTTGTTCAAAGTCTTTTTTTATGCTATTATTTATTTAGAGGAACACTTAATTTAATTGAGTGCCATCCTTATTTAATTGGTATGATACTCAACTAGAGTATCATTTTTTTATTACTAATACCAGTAAGGTAAGTAGTGATAATATGATTGAAATATACATTAGAAGCTTAATTATATAAACTCTTTTGTTCATTTCACCACCTCCTTTCTAGAAAAAGAGGATGACACTCTAATTAAATGTTCCATATATTATATTCGCAAAAAAAATAAAAATTCCCCTAGTATGTATAAAAAAAGACTCATATGAGTCTTTTTTAATCTACTATATAAACAGGTGTACCTATTTCTACCATATAATATAAATCTTCTGCTTTATCAAGAGGCATGTTTACGCATCCGTGAGATGGATCATATGTATAGATATTTCCCCCAAATCTCCATCTCCAAGTTGCATCATGCATACCATGAGTTGAACTTATAAATGGCATCCAGTAATATACAAATGATTCATATGGATCATCTGGTGGTCCTTTTAATGTTACATTTCTTGCTTTATTATTTAGATAATATGTTCCATATGGTGTATTACCATTATTACCAGTTACTACTGGAGTTTCAAGGGCTATTCTTCCTCTACTATAATATGTTAACCATTGATCTCCAATTGATATAACTATATATGTATTTTTAAATTTTTCTTGAACTATTATTTTTATTTCTTTAGTAGTTATATTTCCAGAAGAATCTTCAACAGTGAATTTTTCTATATATTCCCCCTCTTGAGATAAATCTAGATTATTTTCTACTTTTACTTTATCAGTTATATCACCATCACAATTATCAATAGCACTATATGTAGGTTCAGCATAATTGCCATTTAAATCTGCATATACTTCCATATCAGAATTAATTGTTAATTCTGGTGGTATTTTATCTACTATATTTACTTTTCTTATAATAGTTTTATCTATATTCAAATTTTTAATTACTAAATTATATTTTATTTCATAAGATCCTATTTTAGAATAATCTATATTATCAGATATTTTTACATTTTTACTAACATCTTTCTTAAATAAATATGCTTTATATCCTTCTTCTTTATATTTATCTTCTCCAACATTAAGTACTACTACATCATTACCTACTAATTTAAACTTTGTTGGAACAGCATTCTTTTTAAATACTAATAGAACTAAAATAAGAGCAAGGAAAAACAAGATTAATAATTTAATAATTAATCTTAATCTTCTATTTTGTTGCATTAATTCTTCAAATGGTAATTCACTATTTTTTTTACCCATAAGATCACCTTTTAAATACAAAGTTATTATATCAAAAAAAAAGTAAAAGTTATATACTTTTACTTATTTTTTTAAATTATCTAGTTTTTCTTTCATCATGTTATAAGCCATAGTAGGATTTGCTTTTCCTCTAGTCTTTTTCATAACTTGACCAATAAAGAAATCTAATGCTTTTGGATTAGCTGGATCATATGATTCAACTACATTAGGGTTTTCAGAAATAACTTCATCTACTATAGATTCTATAGAAGAAGAATCAGTTATTTGCATCATACCTTCATCTTTAACAATTTGCATTGGTTCTTTCTTTTGTTCAAGAACTTTAGCAAATACTTCTTTACCTTGTTTAGAAGATATAGTTTTATCATCAATTAATTTAATTAAATCATGAAGCATATCTGGAGTCATAAAGAATTCATCCATAGTAATTAAATTATAATTTAAATACGATAAAATCATACCATTTACCCAGTTACATGCTTCTTTAGGATCAGTACCTAATTTAACTGTATCTTCGAAGAAATCAGATACTTTCTTTTCTTTAACTAGAATATCTGAATCATATTCAGATAAACCATATTCTTTAATATATCTTTTCTTTCTATCATAAGCAAGCTCTGGAATAGATTTTTTGATTTCCTCTAACCAATCTTCACTTAATTTAAATTTAGGAATATTTGGTTCAACAAAATATTTATAATCTATAGCATCTACTTTAGATCTCATTCTAATAGTAGTACCACTTTCTTCATCCCATCTTCTTGTTTCTTGTTCTACTTCAGTATCGTAAGTACCTTCTTCTTTACATTTAGTTTGTCTTTTTACTTCGTAATTGATTGCATCTCTTACTCCACCGAATGAGTTAACGTTTTTAATTTCTACTTTAGTCCCCCAGTTAGCTGGAATATCTTCTAAAGTTTCATCCATAATAGATATATTTACGTCACATCTAATTTGACCTTTTTTAGAATCAGCTTCAGATATACCTAAATATTGGTATACTGATCTCATATGTTCTAGGAATGCTACTGCTTCATCTGCAGATGCTATATCAGGCATAGTAACAAGTTCTAGAAGAGGAACACCTGCTCTATTATAATCAATTGTAGATACATCATATAAGTGATCTAGTGATGCAGCATCTTCTTCTAAGTGAATATTATCTATTCTTACTCTTTTTTCTTCTCCATCACATTCAAAATCTACATATCCCATCATACCTACTGTTTCATATGGTGGATTTTGAGTTAATTGGTATCCTTTAGGTAGATCTGGATAATAATAGTTCTTTCTTAAGAAATACATATATTTTGGTTGTTTACAATTAAGTACCATAGAAGCCATTAAACTCATTCTTACAGCTTCTTTATTAACTACAGGAAGTATTCCTGGAAAAGCCATATCTACAGGGCTAATATTTTCATTTGGTACTACTGAGTAAGAGTTTCTAGCACTAGAAAATACTTTAGTATTAGTTTCAGATATTTCACAGTGCATTTCAAGTCCAACTTTAACTTTATATCCCATCTTACTCACCATCCTTTGCTATTTGTCCTTTAAAAGGCATAGCTTTTTCAAGTGCATATGCAATATTAAGAACATTTTCATCATCATAGCAATTGCCTGTTATATTAAGTGCTACTGGAAGACCATCGACAAATCCATCTGGAATAGTAATTGATGGGAATCCACCATAGTTACCTATTTGTAAATGTTCATCAAGTGCTACTGTAGCTAAATCATTTGATAATATATCAAGTGATCCATCAATATGTTTAGCAGGTCCAATACCAACTGGTAATATAACACCATCATATTTCTTAAATAAATCTTTCCATGTATCAACAAGTAATCTTCTTACTCTTTGAGCATTTCTAAAATATCTTTCTTGGTTTTGTGATTGAAGAACATAAGATCCAATTACAAATCTTCTCTTAATTAATGAAGAGAAACCTTTAGTTCTATAATCTTTAACCATATCTATCCAGTTATCAAAACCTTTAGATCTAGGTCCAAATATAATACCTGTTAAGTTAGACATATTAGATGTTGCTTCTGCACAAGATATAACAACATATACTGATGCAGATGCATTTAAAAGTGTTCTATTAACAGATACTTCTTCTACTTCTATACCTATTTCTTTAGCAAGTTCTACTGCTTTAAAGAAATTTTCTAAGTGTTCTTTTAATTCTTTTGAAGGGTTTTCATATTCATTAATATCACATAATTCTTTTACGTAACATAATTTCTTACCTTTAACTTCTCCAGTTAAAGCTTCTTTTAATTTAATCTTACTTGAATCCCAAGTAGTCATATCATTTTTATCTATACCCTTCATTTCATCTACTACTATTGCAGCATCTTTAACATTTCTAGTTAAAACTCCTAAATGATCTAATGAAGATGCAAATGGGAATAAACCATATCTAGAAATCATTCCATATGTTGGCTTATATCCAACTATACCACAGTATGCAGCTGGTTTTCTAATTGAATCACCAGTATCAGACCCTGTTGCATATGGATATACTCCTGCTGCTACAGCACAAGCTGATCCTGATGATGATCCAGCACATTGTCTTGTTTTATCCCATGGATTTAATACTGGTCCAGTATGACAAGTAGTACCTGTACCGCCCATACCAAATTCATCCATAGCAGTTTTATTAACCATTACTGCTCCTGCTTTTTTTAATTTAGAATATGCAGTTGCATCAAAGAATGGTACATAATCTTTTAAAGTATTACTACTTCCTGTAGATAAAATACCTCTAGTTGAATAGTTATCCTTAACACCACAAGGTATTCCAGATAATAAATTATCTGTTATAGGTGCTTCTTTAGCATCATCAAGTATAGTTACAAATGCATTATACTTATCTTCTACTTCATGTGATAGTTTAAGCGATTCATCGATTAATTCTTTTGAAGTGACTTCACCACTCTTTAATAATTCATGAAGTTCTTCAATACTCTTATTCATGTATTTCATCTTAACCCACCACCTTTGGAACTTCTACTTCTCTTCCTGAGAATTCATCGCAGTTTTGAAGTAGTTCTTCTATTGGAACTGAACCATCTTCATCGTCATCTCTTAATTCATATTCAAAATCATCAAGAGCATGAGTCATAGGTTCTACTTTTTCTATTCCAGGGATATCATTAATAACATTTATTTGTTCATCAATAATATCAAATTCATCTAAAACCATTTTATTTTCTTCTGGAGTTAAACCAATTAATAGTTTATCTGCATAGTCATCTACCATTTCTTTAGTAAATTTACTCATACTATTCCTCCTCTACTACTTTAATTCCAAGTTCTTCTAATTGTTTTGGTTCAAGTACACTAGGTGATCCCATCATTTGATCTTGACCAGATGCATTTGGTGGGAATGCTTGAACTTCTCTTAAGTTTGGTTCATCTTGAATAATCATTAAGATTCTATCAATACCAGGAGCCATACCTCCATGAGGTGGAGCACCATATTTAAATGCAGTAGCAAGTGATGTAAATCTTTCTTCAAGAGTTCCTTTTGGATAACCAACCTTTTCAAATCCTTTTTCAAGTAATTCTAAATCTGTATTTCTAATAGCTCCTGATGCTAATTCAAATCCATTTGCTACAAAGTCAAATTGGTGTGCTACTATATCTTCTAAGTTAGCTGATTCATAGTCTTGTCCATCTAAAACTGGTTTAGAGAATGGATTATGACAGAAATCCCATTTCTTTTCTTTATCATCATATTCAAACATTGGGAAGTCTTTAATAATAGCAACTTCTATTCTATTTGGATCAATTAAACCTAATTTTCTACCTAATTCATCTCTTATTTGACCAGCAAATTTTTGAGCTACTTTTAAATTCTTATTAGCTATAAAGAACATAACTGAATTTGTTTTCATATCGAATTCTTTTATTAAATTATTTCTTTCTTCATCACTTAAGAATTTATCTATAGGTCCTTTTAATGAACCATCTTCCATTAAAGTAATATATCCAATACCTGGCATACCAATAGATGATGCGAAGTCTACTACTTCATTAAACCAACTATTAGGTTTAGTACCTATATCATCTACTACTATTACTTTAATAATAGATTCACTAAATGGTTTAAATGTAGTATTTTTAAGTACTTCGGATGCATCTTTAATAATTAATGGGTTTCTTAAATCTGGTTTATCAGAACCATACATATTCATTGCATCTTTATAACTAATTTGTCTAAATGGTTTTTCATTTACCTTTTTATTACTGAATTTACTAAATACATCATAGTAAATATCACTACCTATTTCTAATATATCTTCTTCAGTTACATAACTCATTTCAAAATCTAATTGGTAGAATTCTAAAGTTCTATCTTTTCTTCCATCTTCATCTCTAAAACAAGGTGCTATTTGGAAATATTTATCAAAACCACCAACCATTAATAATTCTTTATATATTTGTGGTGCTTGTGGTAATGCATAGAATCTTCCTTTAAATTTTCTACTAGGTACAACAAAGTCTCTTGCACCTTCAGGTGAACTAGCTGTTAATAAAGGTGTTTGAATTTCGGTAAAACCTAAATCATACATTTTATTTCTTAAGAAATGTAATACTTCTCCTCTTAATTTAATATTCTTATTAACTTCTGGATTTCTTAAGTCTAAATATCTATATTTAAGTCTAACTTCTTCATTTGTTTCTTTACTCAAATCTATTTCAAAAGGAATTTGTTCTGCTCTTGAAGATAATAATTCAAGTTTTTCACAAACTACTTCAACTAAACCTGTAGGTAGTTTTTCATTGATAGTTTCTTCATCTCTTCTGATTACTTCTCCTTCTACTTTAATAACAGTTTCTTTTGAAATACCTTTTAATAGACTTTCGTCATGAACTACAACTTGAGTTCTACCATAATTATCTCTTAGGTCTACAAATTGTACTCCTCCATGGTCTCTAATTGTATCAACAAAACCACTTAATCTTACTTTTTTACCAATATCACTTTCTCTTAATTCACCACAATTATGAGTTCTAAAAATATTTTCTTTCATATTTCCTCCTTATAAAATAAAAAACAGTTATTAATCCCTACAAGGGACGAATAACTGTTAAATCCGTGGTACCACCCAAATTCATCATTATAATAATGACCTTTGATCTATAACGTTAGATATACGTATTAACCTACTAATTTCAGTTAATAAACTCCAAGGTGTTCTTTCACAAATCTATCATAATCCATTTTCACCATCTAGGACTCTCTAATATGAATCGATATGTTACTCGTCCTTTTCTTCGTTTTTGCAACTATATATTAACACACTTTTCCCTTATAAGTCAATGTATTTTATTAATTTTACATAAATAAGAAAAGAGGATATTATCCTCTTAATTATTAAATACTTTTAATGTTGGAAGCCCATCTTCATCAAGTTCATCATTAAATGCATTATCACCATTTATTATACTTAATATATCTGGTGCTTCTTCAGTTGTATAAGTTCCTACTCCTAAAGATGCTTCTGGAGTACATGAATCCCATCCTGGTAAACCAATACATCCAATTGCGAATCCATTTGGATCAGTATTAAACTTATTACCTGTTGAACTAGTATTATATTCATTTAGTATTTGCCCAACTTTTCTTTGTGAAGTAGATTCTGGTACATTTATAGTTCCAGCATTAAAGCAATCTTTTGCTCCACTTACTGAAATACCACCAACATTTATACCAGAATTAATTGCACTCGATCTAGTAACAGTTATATTACCTTTATTGACTGAATTAACAGTTGGTGCACCACTAAATCCAAGGTTTAAACCAGCAATATTAACAGTTCCAGGATTAAAGTTTTCAAAGTTAATTTCTAAATTCCCTAAGTTATATAAATTCTTAAGTGATGCATCACTTCCATATCCACCATTATAAGATATACCACCAAGCATAACTGTATCTGATCCGCCAGTTCCACCTTCAAATATTATATTTCCGGAATTATATGAATTTTCTATTATGTTAGTATTAGTAGCAAAACCTGCTATTTGTGCAGTATATGTAGATATTACATTACCTCTATTATAAGAGTTCTTTATTGATCTACATTGTGAACAGAATCCACCAATTAAGTTACCATATAATGCAGGAACAAATAGTTCTCCTGTATTATATGAATTTGTAACATCACCTGCTTGATATCCTACTAGACCTCCTGCAGCAGTACCACCAAATACTGTAACTTTTCCTGTGTTATAGCTTTTATTGACATTTCCCATAAAGTATGCAACAAGTCCTCCAGTATATCTTAATCCAGTAATATCACCTGTGTTATAACAATTTTCAACAAATGTTCCATCATTATAAGATCCACCCGCAGATCCCACAATACCTGACGCATATCCATATAATCCACTTATATCTCCTGTATTATATGAATTTGTTATTTTTAACGGACTACTTGTTCCAGCAACTATTCCCGCTACATAGCAACGTGGATTAGCTAATGCTGCTTCTTCTATTGTTATACCATTATTATATGTTTTCTTAGCAATTATATTTCCGGAATTATAACAATTTTCTATTACAGTTTCATTGCTTGCTCTTCCTACTAATCCACCTATATAGCCACCTTCTGATTCTCTTGGATTAGTGCCTGGCATATTTGAACTATTACCTGTATTATAAGAATCTTTGATATAAGCCTTTGAATATAATTCTCCTACAAGACCTGCATTTTGTGTCCCTGTATCAAAATTAAAGTCTCCATTATTAGCTGCATTTTCCATAAGAAGATATCCACCACCACATGTACCTACTATTCCACCAGTGCCTTGTGAATAACCTATAACATTACGATCTCCGTTATTAGTAACATTTCTAAATATTATATTTGGTTCGTCTGAAGCAGGAACACCTTCAATTTTATGAATTATTCCTGAAACATAATTTCCATCATATGACAAATTAATATTATTTGTTACATTTTCAAATCTAACTGACCCTTCAGAAGAAGAATTATGATAAGCAATTAATCCTGCTGAATAACCTGCATATGCATTACCATATGTTGTAACATTTTCAACTGTTAAATTCTTATATGTATATCCTGAAAGAGCACCAAAGTTATATGTTGATGTATTAGCATACACATCAGATAGTGTTATATTTTTAAATGTAGCATTTGTTGAATGACCAAATAATCCTTTATAACCAGCTGGTGAACTATCATTAGTTATATATAAACCACTAATTATATGATTATCTCCATCATATGTACCTGCAAATGTTTTATAAACATTTTGACTAGTTGATTGATCATAGTAATAGTATCCAGCAGATATCCATACATGTGCATTACTTAAATCTCCATTAGTTGCTTGGTCATTTAAATTATCATTAAGTTTAATATTCTTAATTTGTTTAATATATTGTCCTTCATATGTTGTTCCATTATTTACTGATTTTGCAAAACATGCCAATTGATTTGCAGTTTTGATTTGATATGGATCAGATTCTGTTCCACTTCCACCTTCAAATACTTTATCTGGTGTTAATACTCCTCTTGCATCACAATCTCCATCCCATGTTTCTATTAAATCTATTTCTTCATTTACTGTTACTACTAATTCTTTAGATTTAGTTATTGGATTAACTATTGCACTAAGTAAATTATCTAAACCAAATACTCCTGCTAGTACTGTGAATGATAAACTAAGTGTTGCTACTCCAGTTATTACACCTGCAGTTACTTTTTGTTTTTTAGTTTTTAATTTTCTAAATAATACTGCATATATACCTAATCCACTTACAAAGAATAATAATGTTATTAATATTATATTATCTAGTGTCTTTGGATTAGAAGGTATTGGTTTTGGTGTTGGTTTATCTGGATCTACAGGTATAACCTTCTTTTCACATATCTTTTTAGTTTCATTATATATTTCATCATCAGCACATTCTACTGGTTTTTCTGGTTTAACGCATATACCATTTTCATTTCTTTCCATTCCTTCTGGACATAAACACATACTTTCATCTTCAGAAAGTATTTCTCCTTCAGGACAACTACCTTCATCATAAGTATATTTTATTTTTACTTGTGATGTAGTTGAACCATTAGTTGCGCCTTCTTTAACTTTAGCATTAATTATTACTTTATTTGTATCATTACCATTTATTGCTAATCCGCCTTCAGGTAAATTAGAAGTATATTCAATATTTGGGTTCTCATTTTCAAAATCTATACTTCTTAGAGTCCCTGCTCTATCCCCTGAGTTTGTTACAGTGATTGAGAAATTTACTTCCGCTCCTATATCTTCAAATAGAACATCTAATGACTTGTTAGGGGCATCTATGCTTGTTATAGTCCCTAATGTTCCAGTTCCTTCTTCTTCAATATTTGTTACATCTACATTAAATGTTAATGCTTTAACATTAAATATAAATAAAAACATTCCTAAAAATAATAATATTTTTTTCATATATACATATCTCCCTATTATTTTAATTATAACATAGTAAAAATAAAAAAGAAAACTATGTTTTATATAGTTTTCTTTTACTTTACTAATTAAATGCTTTTAATGTTGGAAGTGTTTCTCCTTCTTTTATTTCAAATGCATCATCACCATTTATTATACTTAATATATCAGGAACCGAATCATTTATAGCATTACTAATAGTTATAATATGATGTTCTCCGTTAAAGCCATCTTCACTAATTGGATCATCTAACGCTGAATCATCTAATTCTACTAAACCTAAATTGTAGTTATTAGTAGAATCACTACTTGGTGTAGTACCATATAAGCCAATAGTATGTGGACCAGTATATTTATTATTTACATTAAGTTTAATATTACCCGAATTAACTGAATTTGATACAGGAAAGTCTCCTATACCAATACCTGCTGCTAATATTGTTGGAAAATTTGTACCATCATCATTTAGGGAAATATTTCCTAAATTATATGAATTAGTAATTGCATCTCCATCAACCATTATTCCTGAATATGACACTTTTTCATCAGATTCACTTGTTCTTAAACCACCATTTGTTATTGTTATATTACCAAAATTATATGAATTAGAAACAGTCTTACCTCTACCTGTAATACCTCCTATATATTTATCATAATTTTTAGAAGTTATATTACCTTTGTTATAACTATTCTTTACATCTCCACAGATACCGCAAATACCACCAAGCCATACTCCTGTACCATCGGAATTTAAAATTATTTCTCCTTCATTATAAGAATTTTCTACATCAACATAGCGATAAGAATAGTCTCCAGTTGCTACTAAACCACCTACATATCCCCAAGATGTAGAAGCAGTTATTTTTCCTTTATTATATGAATTTTTGATTAAACCATCGATGTCTGCGACTAACCCTCCAACAACAGGAGCTGTAGTTATTATATCTCCAGTATTATAGCAATCCTCAATTAATGTATCACCATGAAATTCAGTCTCTCCAAGAAGTCCACCAAGTCTTCCATAACCTTCAGTTTGAATGTTTCCAGTATTAAATGATTTTTTAACTGCTAATTTTGTCATTATACTTTCATATCCTACTAATCCACCAATCGAAGCAGCTTGAGCGTTTGTAATATTACCAGAATTAAAGCTATTATTGATTGTACCATCATAAACCCTAAATTCACCAAATAATCCGCCAACTTTACTATCACAATTTATTATATTACCTGTATTATATGCATTGTCTACAATCGTATTAGTAGATGTTAAGTCTCCAACTATTCCTCCAACGTATAGTGTTTCATCATCTTCAGTACAAACAATATTTCCTTTATTTGCAACATTTTTAAAATTTGTATTATCAATGTTCATTGCATATCCAATCATACCACCTGAAAAACCTGATGAAGAAATTTCTCCATTATTTACAACATTTTCAAAATTGATTGTAAAACCACCATAAATATTTCCTATAAAACCTGTATTAACTCCATTAATGTTATTAACTGAATTAAAAATGTTTATATCATCACAAACACCATCAGGATTATCTACTCTATAAACAAAACCAACTCCACCAGTTGCATTACCATAAGTCTTAACATTATCTATTGTTATTGCGTGATACATTGTACCTAAAACAGCAGAACAAGGAGTAAAAGGTGAACAATTTAAATAAGCATCTGAGATTTGAATATTTTTTAATTCTGCCCTATCTGCGCTTCCAAATAAAGCAAATCCTTTTGAATAGTATTCATCATCAACTATGTATAATCCACTTATTACATAATTATCTCCATCAAAAGTTCCATTAAATGTTCGTTTAATTGATGAGCCAATACTACTATCATAATATTCTGCAAATCCAGCAGGTGTCCAAACATGTGCATTACTTAAATCACCTGATGCTGCTTGTTCATTTAAATGCTCATTTAATTTAATACTTCTCGTTTGTTTAATAAATTGTCCTTCATAGGTATTTCCTTCATTTACTGATTTTGCAAAACAACTTAATTGTTCTGCATTTTTTACTTGATATGGATCAGATTCTGTTCCAGAACCGCCATCAAATATATTTTCTGGTGTTAAATCATTAGTATCTAATGAACATTCTCCATCCCATGTTTCTATTAAATCTATTTCTTCATTTACGTCTACTATTATTATTCTTTCTTCTGATATAATGTCTGCTATTGCTCCTAGTAAATTATCTAGTCCAAACACTGATGCTAGTACTGTAAATGATAATGTTATTGTAATAACTCCAGTTATTACACCTGCAGTAACTTTTTTCTTATTTGTATTTAATTTCTTAAACATTGCAGCATATATACCAAGTCCACTTACTATAAATAATAAAGTTATTAATATTATATTATCCATAGTTTTTGGATTACTTGGTGTAACTGGTGCTACTGGTATTACTTTCTTTTCACAAATTTTCTTTTCTTCATTATATATTTCATCAGTAGCACACTCAACTGGTTTTTCTGGTGTTACACAGATTCCTTGTTCATTTCTTTCTGTTCCATCAAGACATAAACATGTTCTTTCATCATCAGATAGTACTTCTCCTTTAGGGCAAATACCTTCTTCATATACATATCTAATTGTAATTTTTGATGCACTTTTTCCATTTACTGGAGTTTCTGTTAATCTTGCAGTTACTAAAATTTCATTTTTATCAAAACCATCAATAACAAGTCCAGTCTCAGGTATATTTGATGTATATTTTATGCTTGGATTTCCTGAATCAAATGAAATACTACGAAGTAATTTTACTTTAGATCCTGTATTTGTAATAGTAATTTTAAAATTTACTTCATCACCCTTATCATGGAATATAACATCTAGTGTTTTACCCCCAATATTAATTGTTTCAATTGAACCTATTGTACCATTATTTCCTTCGTCTTCTATATTTGTTATATCTATATTAAATGTTAATGCTTTAACATTTGTTATAAATAAAAACATTAATAATATTAATAATATTTTCTTCTTCATATGCATACCTTCCTATTGTCCATATCAATTATAGCATAAAAAAAGAAATTATTTAAAAATAATTTCTTCTATTTTACGCTACAAAATGTGTATGTTTTGTTATCCATTTTTTTAGTTTAATATTTAACCAGAATCCATATATACCAAATGTAATTATAGTTAATAAAAACCATTTAATCCAGTTTCCAAATAACTGTATTGCTTTACCATCGAAAGATAATCTTTTTCCTTCGATAACTGTATGTTTTGTTTCCCAACTATAAACCATACATACAGCCCAAGGATAACAAATACCTAGTGTAAATACTGTTACTAATGCTCCAAGTATTCTCCATCCAATTAATTGAAGTAATCCTCCATCAAAATAAGATTTATTTTCCATATATATCCTCCTAAAGTAATTATAACACAAAAAAAAGAACCTTACGGTTCTTTTTTAATCAACATGGCGCTCGATACAGGACTCGGACCTGTGACATCTTGATTAACAGTCAAGCGCTCTACCAACTGAGCTAATCGAGCAATTCTCGTTGACAATATAAATGATAACATTTATCACTTTTGTTGTCAACAAGATTTTTTAAATTATTTCTTTTTCTTTAAGAATATTATTAATCCTACTATAGCACCAACTAATAATGTTATTATTAGTCCATATTTAACTACTACTTTACCTGTTTGAATATTTATAATTAATTCAGATTTTGAACTTGCTAAATATTCAATTGTTTCTTGAGGTTTTTTATTAGTAATTATATTGCTACCATAGACAAGTCCATCTTCATCTACGAAGAATGTTGCTACATTAATAGTTTTCTTAGGAAGTTCATATCCTTCTGGAGCTTCTACTTCTAAGATTCTATATTGTCCTGGTTCTAGATAATATACTGTTGCACTACCATTATTTGTAGTTATTTCTGTTAATTCAGAATTTTCATCTGCACGATATACTAGATTTCCATTACTTAATTCCTCTTTTACTAATGATAATGTATTATATTTTTTATCATTATCTAGTTTTTGAAGATAGAATATTGCTCCATCCAATGGATTGTTATATTCATCAAATTTGTAGAATGTAAATGATGTTGGTTTATTTACTAATGCTTCTCCAGTATCTTGAATTGCTGTTTCATTTTTCTTAATATGTACTAGAGTAAATCTATTATCATCATTTTCTGGTAAGCTATAGCCTTCTGGGGCTTCTACTTCTTCAATTACATAATATGTATCATATTCTAAATATTCTATTAAAGCTGTACCTTCTTTTAATACAGAAGTTAAATCATCACTAATTAAATCTTCTAAATCATTAAAGTCATTAGAATTATATCCTAAACTATTTGGATCATATGAACAATTATCTCCAGAACATGTAGTTATTACATCTGTATCAAGTACTGGTCTATATTCATATATACCTTCTTTAATAGTTTTTAGTTTAATTAATTCTTTATCTTGATCTTGTGGTTTTCTATTAGCATTATAATTAGTTACTTTATATACTTTAAATTTAGCTCCTCCAAGTAATTCATCAGTATCTGCTTCATTATCACCATCTTTATCAGCATATTTTCTTATTACTAATGCAGTTGGTTTATTTGGAACTTCTACTTCTTCTACTTCAACAGTATTATTTACTATAGTAAATTCTGTTTCAGCATCTCTACCAATTGGTAAGATATAGTTTGTTGGAGCAACTGTTTCAAGTAATACATACTTATATCCTGGATCTGATGGTAAATATCTAAGTACTAATTTACCAGCATTTGGATGAAGTTCTGTAACTCCAGATTCATTTAATTTCTTATATCTATATACCTCTACTCCATCATCTTCTTGATCACCTTGAATAACTCCTCTATCCATAAAGTTCATTACTGTTATTCCTGCTGCTAATCTTTCTTCATCAGTAGAATAATCTGATGGATGACATTCAGTATCTATAGCACATTGATATACTTTAAATGTAGTTGTTTCATCTGGTATTAAGTAATTATATTTCGAATCTCTCTTTTCAAATATTACTCTTGTTGGAATATTCTTAATCTCTGCAGTTATAGAAGAAGGATTACCAGCATCTTCTAAAGGAAGAATATATTTAACTACTGGATGCCCATTATTATCAAATGGTAATTGATCACCATAGTTTAAATCTTTATTTAAATAATCAGGTAATACAAAGTTTTGTTTTGTATCACTTGTTACTTCTTCAATATAATATACTTCTCCTCTTTGTAGATGTGTTACTTTAATCTTTCCTAATTTAGTGTGCATCTCGGTAATGACATTATTATCATCTACTGGAATATATCTATATTCTCCAGTATCACATCTATCATTGCTATTCTTATTTGATACAAAATTACCATCACTAGAGCATTTTAAACTTAATATATTTCCATTACTATCTCTTAATACAAATGTCATTGAATCAAATATTTTTAATGATTCATTTTCTATAGATGCTAAATCTTCATCTTGATAATAATCGTATAAATCACTCTTTATGAAATTAATTTCTGTAGGTTTATTATCTATTCTAGATGTTAATTCCACATAATTACTTCCATCATCTAGAGTTGATGATAATACTGTAAAATCAGTATATGCTTCTGATCCAGATGGTAAATAATATCCATTAGGAGCATCTTTTTCATATAATGAATAACTATATTCACTTGGTAAATATGCAAGTACTAATACTCCTCTATCTGTTATTAAATCAGATACTTTGTTAGTACTATTATTCTCTTTACTATATTTATAAGTTAATACTGGAGGGCCTACTGAAGATAAATCATCAGTAAAGTTATCAATATAACCTCTATCTTCAAAGTATACTATTTCTGCACCTTGAGTAGTTGCTCTACAACTAGTAACAGTCTTAGGACATCTATATACATTAAATGTAGTTCTTGAATCAGGAATTAATTCACCAGTAGTTTTATCTCTCTTTTCGAATACTACTCTTGTAGGTAAGTTTTCTATCAAATTAGTTACTGATTCAGATGGTGTTGTACCATTATTAGTATCATTTGGTAAAACCGTACTTAAATCATATATTACATAAGGGTGTCCTTTCCAACTCCAACCACTTGGTATACCACTTGGTTTACTTATATTAGTTGGTAATATAAAGTTTCCTTTAGTATCTGATTTAGTTTCTTCTATATAGTATTTTTCATTTCTATATAGATTAGTTATTAACATCTCACCATTCTTTGTGTGTAATTCAGTTACATTATTACCTGATGTTGTACCGTCACCACCTATAAATCTATATTCACCATCTGCCGTCTTTTTAAGAGTTACAATGTTACCATCTTTATCTCTTAATACAAATGTCATTGAATCAAATATCTTATTACTTGATCCTAATGCTTCAGCATCTGTAGAACTATAGTATTTATAAATATCATCTTTTCTAAACTTAATCATTGTAGGATAATCAATGATATTTTTATTATTAGCATTTGCAGTAGTAGTATTTGTTGGTACTACATCTATTTCAGTTTCTGCAAGTGCACCACTCACATTATAATATCCATCTGGTGCATTTGTTTCTACTACTACATATTTATAATTTGTTGGTAAGTATTCTAATGTTAATTTACCTTTAGTACCTTCAGTTACTAAGTTAAGTGATGTTACTCCATTACCAGATTGATTTAATAATGCTGGATATACAGTTTCTGAACCATATACTCTTGGAGATCCAAATTTAATCTTTCTTCCTGTTGATGTTGCTTGTGTACATTTTGATACTGTTTTTTCACATGCATATACTTCAAATGTAGCAGTTTGTTTTTTATTTGTTCCTTCATGAATATCTTCACTAGTTCTATTATTTTTCTTTGATAATGATATTCTAGTAGGTAGATCATCTATTACACCAGTAGTTTTTGGAGTAACAGAAGTACTATCACAACACATTTTATTATTATCTGTAAATGGTACTATATATTCTACTGAAGGATGAGTACTTGGTAATGTAAATACTGTATTAGCAGGTACTTCTACTTCTTCAATAGTATATTTCTTACCTCTACATAAATGAGTTATTTTAATTTTTCCACCACAAGTATTTATATCATAAGTTAATTGATTTTTTTGTTCAGTAGTTAATAATGATTCATCTGATACATATCTATATTCAGCTATACCATTATTAGTATTACAAGTTCCTGTATTGCCTACTTTTAATAGTTTTATATAATTACCATTTTCATCTTTAACTCTAAATTTAATCTTATCAAATGCATTTATTTCATCAATAGATTCAAATTTGACTGTTGATGTAGGATCTGCATAACTATAAATATCTCTCTTAGTAAATGTAATACTTGATGGAGTATTATTTAATCCTTTAGATACTTTTCCACTTGATGTACATGATGTTGCATTTGGTGAAGAACAATTTGTTATTGTAAATTGATAATCACTAGTATTTGTATATCCTGGATATAAATATCCACTACAAGGAGTAGTTCCAGAGCAAGATGAACAAGATGTATCACAACATACTTTCTTCTCTTTTACATAATATGTTCCCTTTGGTAAATGATATACTTTAAATTTTCTATTATTATCTAATTGTAAATCTGTTATAGCAGTCCCTGATGTTCCATCAACTGTATTACCTGCATATTCATAGACACCATCAGATGTTTTAACAAATGATATTAAATTACCATTAGTATCAGTTATATTAAATGATAATTTCTTTAATTCGTTTGTAGTAATACTATTCCAGTTTATACCATTAATAGTGGTATCTCCACTAGAAACTGTTTTAGTAAATTCAAATTCTGTTTTATAGTTTACTAATTTGTTTGAATTAGTCATTGCAGCAAATGCATTACCTGAAGTTATACTTAATGTTTTACTACTTCCAAATGTATGATTTTGAGCAGAATCTATTTCTTCTACAGTATATGTTCCTGATGGCAACCCACTTACACATACTTGACCAGTCATATTAATACTTGTTGATCCAGCTGCTCCTGATGTCATAACTGTTCCAGAAGTATTAGCTCCTGTATATACATAACATGCTTTTTGTGCATTTGCAGAATCACTTTGAGTAGTTGGATTATTTACTGTTATATATTGACCTGCACTATTTTTAACTTTAAATGTTGCACCATTAATTAATGTAGATCCATTTTCAGTAGTTTTATACCAGTTTATTACATATTTTCTATCAGTAAATACATAATTTGTATTTGTATTATAAGTTTTATTAGCAACTGTTGTTCCATCAGACGCTACTGCGCTATCAGATAAACATGCAGTTCTTGCTGCTGCTGCATTAGAATATTCTTTTAATTGAATTGCTGCTAATGCTCTACTAGATGTTACTGTTGAATATCCATCTGGAGCTTTAGTTTCAGTTACTGTCCAATTCCCTGCTGCTGAACTATCACCCAAGAAGAATGATGTAATTCCATTTGAAGTAGAATAATCAGTACTATTTTTATTAATTGTTATACTTCCCTTTGTAGCAGTAAATTCTGCTCCTGTTAAAGCATTACCTGTTGAACTATCAGTCTTCTTTACTTTAAGACAGTAATATTGTTTTGTATCACTCTTAGTTACTGGGTTATTACAAGTAGAGCCTTCTGTTAAACTACTTGCAGATACTGTTGTTCCTGCACTATTATCGTTCCAATATCCTGATGGTGCAGATGTTTCTGATAATGTATAATTTTGATATTTTAATCCTGTAAATGTTGTTATACCACTTGCATTTGTTGTTCCTGTATGTACATCTCCTGCTGCTCCTGTTAATGTGAATCCTGCACTAGCAAGTCCTGAACCAGTTTCAGAATCTGCTTTCTTAACTGAATAACAATAACTCTTTTGAGTATTAGTTAATGTTGGAGTGCTATCACAAGTTCCATCACTATTAGAATCAGTTGCAGTTATAGGAACACATCCTGAACTATATGTATATTTATTTGTTAATAAGTTCTCTGATCCTAAAGCAAAAGATGTTTCTTTAACATAATATGTTGTATTTTGAGTTAAATTATTAAATGTTACTGTTCCTGTAGAACCATTTGTTAAATTAACTGTAGCATTTTGTGATGATACTAAAGTGGAACAACTAGAATCACTATATAATCCTATGGTTGTAGTAGCATCTCCTCCATCATTATTAAATGCACTTATTGTTTTATTAACATTTAGATTACAGTTAGCACCTTCCCAATATACTTTGAAATATGCTACACCTGCTTGTCCTCCCCAACCTCCAAGGTTACCAGATTGAGTTAATGTTCTAACACTTAGTAATAACCATTTATCTGCTCTATGATCTTGTTGAATTTGTATTCTTACTTTTATTCCTTCAGATTCAGGTTTACCTATAATATTACCACCGCTTTGCCAATCATATGCTGCAGATTCATATGGGTGAATACATTGCATTAAGATATATTCATCTGGATCAGCGAAGTTCATATAAAGAGTTCCATCACCATTTCTTCTAGCAAAACCTGTATTTATCATATATGGGAATACTTCGTTTGTAGAAGCTTGATGATAAGCATCATCACTATAATCCCAATAAATAGCTTTATTATATGCGAATGTATCTGCATTTGCAGATCTACCTTGAGAGCCATAGTTTACACATAAAGGTTCTCCTCTAAAATAAACCCCTGTTGTACCATCAGTACAATAGAAGAAATTATCTGTGCTTCTTCCCCAAGAAAGTGTCATGGCATCAGTTGTATAATATGCACCATATCCATTATCTGCATCATATAATAATTGAGTTGGTTCTTCTAATAATCTATAAGAATTAGCTTTTGATATATCTGCTGGATTAATTGCAAATACATTTTTAATTATATTATTACCTAATTTTATATCGATCTTATTAATTAATATTGTAGGCATATTAATAACTAAAGTATCTGTTAATTTATCATATCCATATGATTCTTCATTTAATCTTTCATCAGAACCATTTATATAAATATATATATTATCTTTAGATAAATTACTATTAACAAATCTTGATAATGGAATCTTTGTTTCTAAATCCATTAAATCATTAGAAGCCGTATTATTAAATGTTACTAATTTCTTAACACTATAATCTGTTTCTAATTTACTTATTTCTTCATATGTTAATAATGTTTCAAGTTCTGCTTGTACAATAATACGATTATCCTTATCTGCTTTTTCATAAAAACTAAATGGAATTTTTAAAGTCTTTGTTTTTTTATCATAAGAACAACCTTCGATTGGTTCACCATATAAGTTATTCATAGCAAACATTGTATCAGTTACTCTATTAAGCAATTTTTTATTTGTAAATTTACTTAGATCTACATATAAATAATCCCCATCTTTAGTAAGAGGTACATAATGTGCTGCACTATATATAACATCATCTATATGATTATGAACAGTATCATCAATAGTAGCATCTTCACTCATTTTATCTTTATCTCCGATTAAATAAGTTACTTTCATCATATATGTATCATCATATTTAATTAATTTAGAATTAAAACTATTTAAATCTATAAAATATATAGTTGAGAAAACTAGTATTACTAATAATACTAGTGCTATTAATACTTTATATTTATTATATAATCTCTTTATCATATGAGCCTCCAAGAATATAATAAGATACTGTCCCCAATTATTATTATATTTATATAATAATTTTACTATAATTTATAATAAAAGTAAACAAAAGTATATATAAAAAACTACACATTTTGTGTAGTTTTTTATTATTTTACATCATAAGACCAAGTTATTTTTTTGATTCTTCCAAATCTATATTCTAATTTTAATTCTGCGATATTTGTAGGATTGCCTTCAATGACTGCATCTTTATTATAATATCTAATTTCTTTACTATTTCTATAACTAAAATATGCATTATTCTTAACTAAATTATCATTTAAAGCATCAATTGTATAATTCTTATAAATATAATTTCCTTCTGGATATTCTACTTTATATTTATTAATAACATTTAATACTTTATTACCTACTTTTATATTTCTTCCAGTTTTATATCTACCAGAAGTAATTTCAGCTCCTACTAAAACATAATCATTATAGTTTTCTTTTAATGTTAATTTTAGCCCAGAATAATAGTATTCCATATATTTATAATTATTTTTAGATATTTCTTTGGTAGATTTTGGTTTTCCTAATTCTTTTTCTACTTCTTCAGATGTAGATAAGAATTTAAGATTATTTACTCTTAAATCTTTAATAGTAAATATTTCATTATCATTCTTTTTTAATTTTACATTTTCAAAATTACCAAATAATCCTGAAAGGATCAGTAGTAGAGAGATAATTACTATCACTCCTACTACTGAAAAGAATACTATTTGTTTTTTATCTAGTTTAATCACTTTCTTTGCCATATTATCCCTACTTTCTCTTCTTTAAGAATATTATTAGTCCTACTATTAAACCTATAACTATAGTTATTATTAGACCATATTTAATTACTACTTTACCTGTTTGAATATTAATAATTAATTCTGCTTTATCACTAGCTAAATATTCAACTGTATCAGATGGTTTCTTATTAGTAATTATATTACTTCCATAAACAAGTCCATCATTATCTACAAAGAATGTAGCTACATTTATAGTTTTCTTAGGAAGTTCATAACCATCTGGAGCAGATACTTCTAAGATTCTATATTGTCCTGGTTCTAGATAATATACTGTAGCATGTCCACCTATAGTTGTTATATCTGTTAATTCTGATGCAGTATCTGCTTTATATATAATATCACCATTTGATAAAGTTTCTTTAGAAACAGTTAATGTATTATATTGTTTTTCATTGTCTAATTTTTGTAAGTAGAATGTTGCTCCATCAAGTGGAGTATTATATTCATCAAATTTGTAGAATGTAAATGCCGATGGTTTATTTACTAGTGCATCTCTTGTATCAATTATTTCTGTTTCATTTTTCTTAATATGTACTAGAGTAAATCTATTATCATCATTCTCTGGTAAGCTATAACCTACAGGAGCTTCTACTTCTTCAATTACATAATATGTATCATATTCTAAATACTGAATTAAAGCTGTACCTTCTTTTAATACAGAAGTAATATTATTTCCAGAAGATTCTATTAAATCATCTATATTTTCCCATTGACTAGGATCATATCCTAGACTATTTGGATTATATGAACAATTATCTCCAGAACATGTAGTTATTATATCTGTATCAAGAACTGGTCTATTTTCATAAATACCTTCTTTAATAGTTTTTAATGAAATTAATTCTTTATCTTGATCTTTTGCTTTTCTATTAACATTATAATTATTTACTTTATATACTCTAAATTTAGCACCACCAAGTAATTCGCCATTATCAGCTTCATTATCGCCATCTTTATCTGCATATTTTCTAATTATTAAAGCTGTTGGTGAGTTTGGAACATTTACTTCTTCTACATCTACTGTAGTATTAACTACTGTAAATGGAGTTTCAGCTAATTTTCCAGTTGGTAATACATAATTTACTGGAGCAACTGTTTCAAGTAATACATAATTATAACCTGATTGTAAGTATCTAAGTACTAATTTACCTGTACTTTCAGGATGTACTTCAGTTACATAACAGTTAGTTGTTACAGTATCAGTACATGCTACTTTACTCTCAGCATCGCTATCACTCATTGCTCTATATACTTTAGTTCCTGCATCCTCTTCATCATTTGTAATGATACTCTTTGGTTCAAACTTAATAAGTTTCATACCAGCAGCTTCTCTTTCTGCTACTGTAGAGTAAGAACTTGGATTACATAAACTATCTTTTGGACATCTATACACTTCAAATGTAGTTGTCTCATCTGGAATTAAATAATTATATTTTCCATCTCTCTTTTCAAATGTTACTCTTGTTGGTTTATCATTAATTATTGCAGTTTTACTAGTTCTTTGTTCTTCTTCATTAGTAGAACATGGAACTTCAAAACATACTTCAGGATTTAATGTGCCTTGTTTTTCCAATACATATACTGAATCATCAGGTACTCTGATTTCTTCGAATGTATATGTTTCACCACGACATAATCCAATTAATTTAATATGTCCACCACAAGCATGTAATGTTTGTGTGATTGTTAATCCATTACTATTAACATGATAATTAAATACGTTTGGATCAACATCACTTGGTAATTGTAATCCTGGTACATATCTATAGATACTATAATCAGAATCACTAGTGCATGTAGTACTTGATCCTCCTACATATACAAAGTTTAGATAATTACCATTACTATCTTTTACTTTAAAGTCTATTCTATCAAAATCGCTTCTTTCTTTAGCATTTTCAAATTCAACACTTGATTCAGTAGAGTTTTGAATTCTATCATTATCTACTATATCTGCTTGATTTTGATAATTATATAAATCTTTCTTAGTAAATGTTATTTCTGTTGGTATATTTGTTAATGATTGAACTTCAACACCTGCATCACTTGAACAAGAACTTGTATTTTGTTTAGCTGTATCGCTAGAGCAATCATTAATTGTAAATGAATATGTATTAGAACTATAATCTGGGGAATAATATCCAATACATTCACCACTAGATGATGTAGTTCCTGCACATGTAGGTGCTGTTGATGGTCTACTACTTGGATTTGCAATTGTTCCATAACCGCCATTACCTAATTGGCAACTAGAAGTATCAATTTCTTTAATTGTATAAGTACCTTTTGGTAAATGTTTAACATTGATTTTTCTATTTGAATCTAAATGTAATACTGTTATGTTATTACCAGATCCACCTTGATCTACACCATTAGATCCATATTCATAATGACCAGAGGAAACTTCTTTAACTGGTACTACATTACCGTTTGAATCATATATACTGAATCCTATTTTCATTAACTCTTCAGTAGTCATATCACTTAATGAAACTGTCTTAGTTACTCCACCAATAGTAACAGTATATAATGTATCATCTTCTTGTGATCCATCTACATTTGATACTTTCTTAGTAAATTCAAATTCAGTTGGATAGTTAATTATTTTATTAGCATTAGTCATACTAATAAATTTATTGCCTGCTGTTATATCTAAAGTACTATATGAACCAAATGTATGATATTCTGGTGCTTTAATTTCTATAACTTGGTATGTGCCTTCTGGTAAACCAGCAACACATACTTCTCCAGTCATAGATATACCAGTTGATCCACTATCACCAGATACCATTACAGTACCTGTGCTTGCAGTTCCTGTATATCTATAGCAAGCTTTTGTTGTACCAGTAGAATCTGTTTGAACTGCTGGTGCATTAGTAACTGTTATAAATTGACCAGAACTATTTTTAACTCTGAATTCTGAACCATTTATTAATGTTGATCCATTTTCAGTAGTTTTAAACCAATTTATTATTATCTTTTTATCTTTAACAACATAATTGTTATTACCATTATTTGAATTATATGTTTTAGCAGCGATTGTTGTTCCATCATATGCTTCTGCATTATCTGTGAAACAAGCAGTTCTTGCTGCCGATTCATTAGCATATTCTTTTAAAGCAATAGCTGTTACAGTATGACCATTAGGATCTGCTGTATATCCATCTGGAGCTTTAGTTTCAGTAACTACATAATCTCCTGATTTAGAACTATCACCCAAGAAGAATGATGTAATTCCATTTGATGTATTATAATTAGCACTATTTTTATCTATTGTTATATTACCTTTAGTTGCTCTAAATTCTGCTCCTGTAAGAGTTTCTCCTGTATCATAATCCACTTTTTTAACTTTAGCACAGTAATATACCTTTGTATCTGTTTTAGTTACTGGGTTATTACAAGCAGACCCTTCAGTTAAACTACTTGCAGATACTGTAGTACCATTACCACCATTATCATTCCAATAATCAAGACTACCATTTCCATCTAAATCTGCTGGATTAGCAGTAGTTTCATATAATGTATAATCTTGATATTTTAATCCTGTAAATGTTGCTATACCATTAGTAGCATTTACTGTTTGATCATAGCCTTCTCCTACTAATCTCCAAGTAGTATTATTAACAACAGTATTATTATTCTCTTTATCAACTTTCTTTATTGAATAACAATAACTTCTTTGAGTATTAGTAATATTTAATGTCTCTTCACAGACCTTATCTTCATCTGCATCAGTTATAGTTACTGCCCTACATCCAGAAGAATCACCATATCTACTTGTTAATAAATTTGTTGATCCTAAAGTAAATCCTGTTTCTTTAACAGAATAAGTTTGATCTAATCTTAAATTTGTAAATGTAGCAGTTCCTGATGCTCCATTTGTTAAATTAACATCAATTGTTTTTGTTTGCACTGGGCTTCCTGAACAATCTGCATTTCTATATAAACTTAATGTAGAAACTGCTGTTCCGGTATCATTATTAAATGTATTAACTGTTTTACTTGCAGTAAAATCGCAGTTATTACCTTCCCATACAACCTTAATATAAGCTAAACCTATTTGTGTTGCTACACCTATTCTTTGACCCCATTCATTTCTACCATAAGTATCAATTTTTAAGATCATGTATCTTTCATCTCTATTTATAGCTTGAACAGTTACTCTAAGTTGGATATTAGCAACTCCATCACTATGTTCAGTATCATGGTTAGAACATGCTAAGATTATCCATTGGCTTGCATAATCAGGATCAATTGATAATCCTGCAGTACCGATAAATGACATTCTAGCTAGGAAAGGAATTTCTCCTTTTATATCCTTAGCTGCAGACATATTAACATATCCACCATCATATGGAAAATATGAACGATACATACTTGCATATGTTCCACACCAGTCGCCACCATCTGTAGCAGTACCATTAGTACATATTCTAAAGCGGCTATAATCTGACCAATATGAACTACCAGTATTAAAATCTGTATATTCTGTATAGTGTTTTGACCCAGATGTCCAAGAATCACCAGGTTCTTCAGAAAGTTTAAATTCATACATGTTAGCATATGTATAATTAGCATATGCAAATACATTTTTAAATATATTATTACCTATTTTAATATCAACTTTATTAATTAATATCGCTGGTATTCCTATAGATAAAACTTTAGTATTATTATCATAAGAAAGGAAATCTTTATCAGCTGGTTTACTTGAACCATTTACATAGGCATAAATATTATCCATTGATAAATTACCATTTACATAATTTTCTAAAGATATCTTTGTTTCTAATTGGAATAATTCATTTTTTTCTTTTCCAGAATAAGTTATTAATTTCTTAACACTATAATTTGTTTCTAGATTTCTTAATTGTTCTTCTTTTAATAATGATTCTATTTCTACTTGTACTGGAATTCCTTCATTATTATTTTCATAATAACTATATGGGATCTTAAGAATTTTAGTATCTTTATCATAAGAACATCCATCGATTAATTCAGCATATACATTATGCTTTGAATAGACAATATCTACTACTTCATTAAGGAGAACTTTATTTGTAAAATCTCCTAAATTTGCATATAAATAATCTCCCTTTTTAGAAAGAGGAATTACTTGATCTGCAAAATATAAAATAGAGTCTGGATCATCTACTACAGTCTTATCTATAGTAGTGTTTTCATCTAATTTATCTTTATCACCTATTAAATATGAAACTTTTAATAAATATTTATCATTATAATCAACTAATTTCGAGTTAAATCTGTTTAAATCTATATAATATACAACTACTAAAGCTAGTATTAATAATAATACTAGCGATAATAGCAATATTTTCCTTTTCTTAAATAAATTTTTTAACATATAACCCTCCTAGAAGTTTTTACTTGAATCTAATGTCTTATTAAAGTCCCTTAAATAATCAAATTTAACTGCATTTTTAGGTATTATTTTTATTTCTAAGGCAGTTATTGGTTCCTCAGAATTACCAGATATTTCTCCATTACAAGTCCAATTTAACCATTTATCTTTTTTATTATATGTTCTATAACACATATCATATTTTTTATGTAATAGATTTGAAACTTTCATTTTAAATCCATATATTTGCTTAGAATTTTTTTCCATTGCTTTATAGTTTTGTTCAGACCAATCAGTAGTATATGCTGTATAGTAAGCATATCCTTTATCAGTCTTAATTTTTATTTCTAAATTTTGTATAGGATTTTCTTTATCTCCTACTGTAAGACCATTCTTTTTATTTCTAGACCATTTACCATTTTGATAAACTTTATATTTAACATTATATATTTTGTTATTATTCATTTTATCTGTATTTAATTTGTTAAATATTAGCAATGAAGCAATTAATCCTAAAAGGATTAATGCTCCAATAGCTATACGAATTTTATATTTTTTTATAATTTCCATATTTTACCTCTTTATTCTAATATAATGTTATGAGTTGATATTCTAATTACTGGTCTTACTTGTAAACTAGTTTCAACTGTAATATCCTTACTAAATCCATTTGTTCCTTGTACTGGAAGAACACTTGAATTTGATGTCATAACATATTTTGCTAATGAACTAGTATCATAACTATTATTTAATACCCCATATTCATTATATGTAGTATCATTAGCAGTAGCATATACTGCATCCATTAACCAGAAGTCTCCATTTAATAAGAAACTTGAATCTGTTAAATTATTAACTAAATTATTAAATTCTGCTGCAGTAAGTAATCTTACTTTAGAAGTAGTATAAATATTTCCTGCACAATTTGGTGCATCAACTACCCCACCATTTGCACTTGGATTAAATAATCCTGATGCATCATCGCATATATTAAATCCTATTAGTTTTGATGAATCTATACGTGTTGATTCTAACCAATTATTATTTAAATATCCATTGATTGCTGAAGTACTCCATTTATATACTCCATTGTTATGAGCCATAGCAGTTTGATTAGCATCTGCAAGTAATGTTAATATTTGTTCATTTCCATCTGGAGCAACTCCTATTACATGGAAATTAACACCTGCATATCTTAATGAATCTCCTACAGCATATTGATCGTCATTAACATATTCCTTGTCAGCAACATTCTTAATAACTGGTATGTATTCAGTTATTTCAGCGATACTAGCAGTATTTATGAATGCTCCTGCTTCATCTCTTGCTGGTAAGAATAATACTATTTGTAAGTATACTGTTTCTCCAGGATTAATTAATGTATTTTCTAGTGTTCTATTACCAATCATTCCATCTACTTCGAACCATCCAGCATTTTCAGGATAATTCTTATCAAATATAAATCCATTAGGTATATCTTCTTTAACTAGATTAACATATCCAGCTTTATTAGAATTGTTTGTAATAGAAATTCCATAATATACTTTTGCAGTATATCTATTTGGATTTAATACACTTATTGATACTGTAGATAAATTATTATAGTTATTTGTAGTAATCACACCATTATTAGTTAAATCTATTCTAGTTATATATTTATCCATTATAAATCCAAAAGTATGTTTAGGTTGTAATCCAATATCCATATTAGAAATACTATTAACTGGTGGATATAACACTAATCCTTTAGAAGTTTCTGATTTATCACTAATTTCTACTGTACCATCAGTATCTATTAAATATGCATCAGAGTCTTTATTAACATCTTCAGTAGCATATCTAAGAGCTAAATCATATTTATTAACATCATATTTTGCTCTTATTTTATATCTACCTTTATCTAAGTTAGCAAATTCATATTTACCATTTTCATCAGTAACAGTTTCTGCTACATTCTTTAATACACCATCATTTGTTACTTTATATAGTGTAACTGGTACATTATTAATATATGTTTCATTACCATCTCTAACACTATCTCCAGTATTATCTAAGAATACAACACCAGATATAGTTCTATTTATAACTGAAGCTTCTATTATATTCGAAGAGTTTTCACTAGATGTTGCTGTATATCCATAGAATCTATTATTATATTTATCTGAAGCTTTATTATCTTTTGTTTTTAAGCTAACTACTATTTCTCCCATATATGAAGTATCTTGGATAGAAATATTTGTTATTTTTATACCTGTAATACCATCAATAAATTCGTTTCCTATATTTCCACAGTTTTCCCAAATATTTTCATTATCTGCTGTTATTTTAGAAGGAACTTCTTTAGTACATAATAAGTTTTCTAATCCTACAGTTTCTGATGTTACTTTAACTGAATAACTACCAGTAAAGTTAGATCCATTTTCGTCTCCTGTGTATGGAAGAATATTTATTAATGTATAATCATTAACAGGTTCTCCTATATTGTTATAAGCATTTAATACATAATCAATAGTACCATTCTTTTCAATTAACGATCCAGAAGCACCAACAGATTCTGTACCAATTACTTCATTAATACCAGTTCCATAAATACTAAACTTAGCATTTCCACCAACTGTTCTATCATATTCACCATTGATATTTTCTCCATAAGGATAACTTTCAACAGTTAATTCAACAGCTTTTCCTGATAAAGTTGGAGATAATTTAGCTTTGAAATAAATATCATTTATTTTCATATTAGCTTTTATCTTATCACCAGAAGTAATTATTATATATTCTAATCTTGTATAATTATCATTTATTTCAACTGTTACTGGTTTAATTAGATCATCATCAGGAATATAAATTAAACCTTTTGGAAGAATTACATTAGCTTTTACTAACTTGATATACCAAGTATCATCTGCTCCTATATTCATTCCATTATCTACTAATGATGTTTCTACTTTATAAGTAATAGTTTCATTATTAACAGTTCTATATTTAGTTTTCATTGAACCATCACTATTTTTATTAGTAACACTAATATTTTGTTTTAATGAGAAACTAACAATACTTAAAGTATCTCCAATATATTGTTCACTATAAGCATTTTTAATATAGTTATCAGCTGATATAGCATTATTATCTGCATCAGTTATATTCTTTATTTGTGGTGCATAATAATATAGTTTTGAATCATAATCTGAAGTAGAAATCATAGTAGTTGCTTGATATGTTTGTGTTACATCAGGCACATTTCTAACTCTTACTTTTATAGTAACTACAACTTCTGCTCCATCTGGTAAAGTTACTCCTTCTTTAGTTTGAACAATAACTTTACTTATTGGAATTTCAGTTTCTACTCCATCAGTTATACTAGCAGCATCATCTATTTTATTAAATGTTTCTTCCACACCATCTACTGCTTTAATACATGGCCCACCATATAAGTTTTGAATTTGATCTCTATTTAAATATGCTAAATTATATCCAGAACATACTCCTGCTAAAGTTTTATCATTATCAGAAAGTTTTGTAGTGGATACATCGTTTAATTCATATAATGAACTATCATCAAATGTTCCTGAAACGAATTTAACTTCAAAATCATCTTTAGAAATATTACTGCATTCAGTTTTACCACATTTAATCTTTATACTTACATCATCTGTTTCATTATATGGTAATACTCTATATGCATATGTATCAAACTTAGATACTTCTTTTAATGTTGCTTTTCCTGAAGTTTTATTAGTTTTAAATTTAGTTATATATTTAACTATTGTTCCTTTAGAAACAGATCCTCTTCCATTAATTGTTAATCTTGCCACTTCATTTTCATCATAGAATGCAGATGATGTTAAAACATCAATATTTGGATCATCACTTTCTATAGAACCACTTACTTGTTCATATGTATTTTGAATTGTTTTAGTTCCTATAGGTGTATTATTTTCATCATATAAAGTAATTGTATTGTTAATAGCATTTTGTCCATCTCCATCTAATCTAGGTGAGAAATTAGTTAGAGCAACTGTTGCTATATAGAATCCATCTACACCTGAATTATCAGCGTTTAATGATGGATTATTTAATAATTCAAATCCAGATATTTTAATTATATAAGTATTGCCTTCTTTAGTAACTACTGCATTTCCTGGTTTTTTAATATATTTACTTGGTTCTCCAATACTAGATGTACTATATGGTAAAGCTCCTTGTACTGATCTAATTCCATCTGTTACTTCTACTCCATATAATCTTATCCAGTTTTCATTAGAGATTGCATCTCCTAATCCATCTTGATCAAATGTTGCTTTTATAGTTATTTCATCTTTCGGATAATAAGATCCAGGTATAATTCCAGTATTTAATTTTATTCCTAAAAGATAAGTAATAAATCTACCATCTTTTTCATCATAATTAGCAGATTGAGTAAATGTATTTTCT
>JAEEGG010002799.1_pt1 | contig 44512 bp, 35 predicted proteins | sample 9134161 | NCBI WGS metagenome assembly JAEEGG01 (sample SAMN16246543, study PRJNA631951) | gut metagenome | biome: gut microbiome; feature: rumen; material: CR-attached | host: Bos | place: Iran: Karaj | collected 2018-10 | reverse complement strand
CGTCAGAAACCTCACGCTGAGCATTTGAATTGCTTGCGCTCTTTTCTTTCTTCTTCCCATCAAGCACACCATCCATAGCATCGTCGGTTTCGCGCTCAACCTTGTTCTCAATCTTGTTCTGAACACGATCGATAGCCTTGTCTTTCAACTTCTTCAAGAAACCCTGTGCATCTGCAGTTGCCGCGAAAACAACTATTGCCACAATCAATAAAAACAGTTTATTCATATTCATCGTCTTAGAATTTATGTTATTAATTTCGTTTAAAACTTTTCTCCAAAGTTAAGCATATTATAACAACTGAACAGCAAACTCTGACCTCAAATTACATGAAACAAGCCAAAATTCCACCCATTTGGGTGGTAACTGACAAATAAAGAGGTGTGATTTTTGATGTTAAATAGTTATTATTGGAATAATTTGTATATCTTTGCAGTTGTTATGAAAAAAAAGATTCTCATTATTTGTCTGATTGTCAGTCTTACTGTCAGAGCCTATAACGACCACCGCAATGCAAAAGTCGATTCATTGGAGGCACTGCTGAAGAGTAAGAATCCACCCAAAGGCGATGACCTGCTGAGGGCCTACGACAACCTGATGCGAGGTTGGTTGCCATACGATGCTCAGAAAGCCAGCGACTACGGACACAAGGCATTGACGCTAAGCTACGAACGCAACGGTCTAAACGTAAGACAGAACATACTGCGTTTCTTTGCCCAGATGCACTATGCCCGTGAAGAGCACGACGAGGCCATCCGCCTGTTCCAATGGGCACTGGCTGTCGTTGACACGATGGAACAGTCGGGCCGCTATACGCAGAAAGACATTGACGATGCCCGCTCATGCACCTATGGTGCCATCGGAAACGACTATAATATTCAAGACAAGCATCACCTAGCCATCCACTACTACCAGTTAGCATTGCCTATATTCGAGAAATACAACTGGTTGGAGAGTCAGACCATCCTTTATCATAATATCGGTGAACTATACTTCACAATGGGTAACATGCAGGAAGCGGAGCGAAACTACCTGAAGGCTGTAGAAAAGGGAACGGCATCGGGTGACTCGCTGATGATGGCAATAGCCCGCAAAGGACTGTTACGCCTCTATGTAAGACAGGATAACTATGAGAAAGCCCGAAAAATGGCTGAGCTATGCTACACCTACTATCACGCCCATCGTACAGAAGAGATAGAAGATTACCCTGTAATACTGGCATCCATGACACGTTTGAACCTGATGAAAGGGCATCAAAGTATCGCAGCGGCCAAGGCTTTTGCCAAGGAAGCACTCTCCCTGGCCGACAGTCTCACATTTGAAGATAAAAGCGACGTCTACGCTGCAGCCTGCGAAGTGGCGATGGCTGAACAGGAATGGCAACAAGCCCTCGACTATGCGTTATGTACCATACGTCCGGACTCGCTAGCAACAAGTGCTGATGCCAGTTGCTACCGTCTATTAGCTGAAATCTACACACGATTAGGACAGAAAGACAAGGCCTGCATATATATAAACAAGGTGTACGAGATAATGACCCGCTATGCCACAGACCACTATCAGTCAGGACTATCGCAGATGGAAGTGCTCTACGAGACAGAAAAAAAGGAGGCACAAATCATACAGTTGGCCAGCGAACGCCGTCAACACATGTGGCTGTTAGCTCTAGCTGCGGCCCTGATGGTGGCAATGGTTATCGGTTATTGGCTATTGATTATCATTCAACGTCGCAAGAAAGCATTGTTGGCTGCCAAAGTTGCTTTGGAAACAGAGACCAACGAGCGCCGCATATTGGCTCGCGACCTACATGACGGACTGGGCGGTATGCTGTCGTTGCTGAGAATGAAGACTGAGCAAGGAGAGCCAGCATTAGCGCTTATCGACAATATCCACACTGAACTACGACGTACCGCTCACCATTTGATGCCTGAGGAACTGCTGAAAAACGGATTATGTGCAGCACTTCACGACTTCGCCATCAGTGTACCAAATGCAACATTCCAAGTCATCGGCAACATACAACTAAATAAGGATAAGGAAATTGTTCTCTATCGTTGTGCCTATGAACTGGTGAACAATGCCATCAAACACGCTAAAGCAGAACATATCAGCATCCAGCTGATGCAAGAGTCTCAGCAAGTGACACTGAGTGTCAGCGATGACGGAAAAGGCATGCTGGATAGCAAAGAAGGTATGGGACTGCAAAACATCAGGGAACGCATAGCCCCCTATCACGGAACTATCAACATTGCATCCGTTGAGGGGAAAGGAACAGACATTAATATCACACTGCCATTATGAAGAAATACGTTATTGACATTTATATTGTAGATGACCACCAGTTGGTATGCGAAGGCATCAGCGACCTGATAAACCAAAGTGGACAGGCACATGTCAGCCACACCTTCAACACCCTTGAAGCCTGTCGGCAGGCATTGCAGAACAGACGGCCCGACGTCTTGCTGCTTGACATATCGATGCCCGATGGTGACGGCATTGTGTTCTGTCAGCAGGTGGTCAGCAACTATCCCAAAGTGAAGGTCATTGCCATCACCATCCACGACGAATACTCCATGATTCAGCGCATGATGGACTGCGGGGCACATGGCTACGTACTGAAGAGTTCGTCGAGCGAGGAACTTTTGGAAGCCATCAATAGCGTGTGGCAGGGGCGTCAGTATGTATCTCAACAAGTGACAGACATTCTGGAACGAGGCAAAGCAAATAGCGTAATATTGACTGAAGTAGAGAAGAACATCCTGCGCTTAATCAGTGATGGTATGACCAATCCGCAAATAGCCGTAGAACTAAGATTGAGCACTGAGACCGTCAATTGGTATCGCAAGCGCCTGCTGTCAAAATTCAGAGTCAAAAATACCGTCGGACTGGTAAGGACGGCTCTTGAACAGAAGTTGCTGTGAGTTAAAATTACTAAAAATCGCAAGCAGAATGATACAGGTATGAAGAAAATGCCTTACTTTTGCAACGAATATTCACTTAAAAAGACAAGACGATGAAAAAGATGATAGTAATGGCGCTGATGCTGGTTGGAGGTCTGACTTCCACTTTTGCACAGACGTCTTCAAACGAGTTGAAACCTGCTGAGATCAAGTTTGAAAAGACTTCGCACAACTTTGGTACCTTCTCTGAGAAGGAGTCAAAAGTTACTTGCTCTTTCGCCTTTACCAATGTGGGCGAACAGGATTTGGTCATCAATCAGGCTATTGCCACCTGTGGCTGTACGGTACCTTCATACACCAAGACACCTATCAAACCTGGTGAGAAGGGCGAAATCAAGGTGACCTACAATGGTGCAGGGAAATTCCCTGGTCACTTCAAGAAGTCTATCACCGTTCGCACAAACGGAGCCGTCGAAATGACACGCCTCTATATCGAGGGCGATATGACGGAAGCAAAATGATGTATGAAGTAAGATGTATGAAGTAAGATAAAAAGCACTGCCATCAAGCAGTGCTTTCTTTATCAGAACTGATAGCTCAGGCCCAGCGAACTATATTCCTGGAATTGGATATATCCCAACTTGTCATCATAAACGTTCGAATCGTCGAAACGAGGATAGAGGAACAAGTTGGCTGAGATATACTTCGATACTTTCAACTCGAACTGGTTCTCCCACTCCACCAAAGCATAATGGTAGGAGGTATTGGCATAGAAGCGCGTCTTGTAAGATATCTGATCGCTAATCTTCCACTGTAGGTTGGCAGTGAACTGCGAGCCGAAGTCTTCCATCGTATGATGATCGCCTTTGATACCATTTCGTGAAATCAGCGCACTACGACCGACATACGTGAAGTTGAACGACAGAGGCAGGAAGTTGAGGTTACCCGTCAGTCGCTTATTCAGCGCTTCGACCTTATACTCCATACCGATACCGACATTCAACTTGAATGGCGACATGAAGTCAGAATATACAAACTTGTCGTTAGCCTTATAACCACAGGCAAACTGCGTATAAGCCAGCAACTGCAACGTATAGTACCAACGTTTGTGAGCCTGCAGGCCCAACTTACTGGTAAGACGCACCAGGTCGTTGTTGGTCTTGAACGTATGGACGGTATCAGTACGAGACGTCTGGAAACCCAGTTTCATCTCAAGCTTATTATCGAAGGTAACCTTGTCCTTGTCGTTATAGTTCAACTCAAGGGCCACAGCACCAATGGCCGAATAGTTGCTCTCACCACCTTTATACCAGTTGCCTGACACAAAGTTCTGGAGGAACTGCAGATAACCATCACCCTTGAATTTCCAGAAGTTAGGCTTGACAACCACCAGTCCGATGGGCACTGCCTCAGGCTCTTCAGGCACAGGGGCAGCTTTCTCTGTCAGTTCTACCTGCTGAGTCAGTTCCTGATTGACATCCTCACGCAAGGAACCGACTTCACGCAGACGGCTCTCATTGTTCTTAACCAAATCAGGACGGCGCAAATAGAGCGACATCATGGCCTGATCGACAGCATCAGTCACCTCATCGCCTGTATTGGGAGCGAGCGACAACGTCTTGTTGGCACCTGAATGATAGAAAGTGGTAGGGACAAACAGACGGAAGTAGCGTCCATCAGAAACCTCAGAACGCAACGCATCGTTGACACGCTGTATAGAGTCGAGCTGCTGGCGCAACACGGTCAGCGAGTCCGTATAGCTTTTGACTACCAAAGGGGTGTCAACCTTCTCTACGACAGACTGTTTGACACTCTTTTTGCTCTTGCGCTGTGCTGAAGCATTCACTGTCATCAGCAGCGCTGCTGCCAGTATAAATATGTACTTGTACTTCATAATCGGCTGCAAAGTTACGAAATAATTCTTATTTTTTATTTCTATTTTCCAAAAATTTCGTACCTTTGCACCTTAAAAGTGTAAAAATACAAAGAAAGCAATGAATAAAGACACAATTATTGGCTTCGTACTGATAGCCCTCGTGCTCATCGGATTCAGCTGGTGGAACCAGCCTTCTGCCGAGCAGATAGAAGCCGCAAGACAACAAGACTCTATTGAGGCCGTGAAGGCCCAGAAAGCCCAGGAAGAGGCTAAGGCCAAGGATGTAGCAGCCAAAAACGATGTGGTCAGCGGTTCTCCCTCTGACACCGCCGCCATCGACACAACCGCCCTCTTCCGCTCTGCCCTCACAGGCACTTCGCAGGAAGTGGTGCTGAAGAACGACAAGTTGCAGCTGACGCTCGACACCAAAGGCGGTGTCATTCGCAAGGCTGTCATCAAGAACTTCAAGAGCATTGACGGTGCAAATGACGTAACACTCTTCGATGCCCAGGACCAGAACTTGAACTTCATGTTGGCAGGCAAGCAGGACAACATCGTGACTGCCGACCTTTTCTTCACTCCTACGGAGCAGACGGACACGACCGTTACTATGAAGGCTCAGGCTCAGAATGGTGGCGAGATTGCCCTGAAATACCGCTTAGGCAAGGATTATCTGCTGAGTCTCACCTTCGAGACGAAAGGACTAGCCAACGTCTTCGCTCCCTCATACAGGGAAATGGAAATAGAATGGACTGACCACTGCCGCCAGCAGGAAAAGGGCTATTCGTTCGAGAACCGCTATACCTCTATATATTATAAAGAGACAAGTGGCGGTACAGACAAACTCTCGGAGAGCGGTGATAATGAGGAGCAGACCGAGGAAGCTACGGACTGGGTAGCTTTCCGCAACCAGTTCTTCAGCGTAGCTCTGATCTCAAAAGACAATTTTGCAGCTGGTGCGCAACTATCCAACACCATGGATCAGAAAGGCTCTGGCTATCTGAAGTTTTTTGACGCCAAGCTGAAGACGGCTTTCGACCCCACGGGTGCCAAGGCGTCTGAGTTCGAGATGTATATTGGTCCCAACGACTTCCGTCTGATTAAGGATGTCGAGGAACAGAGCGCCTTTGGCAAAGATCTCGACTTGGAACAGTTAGTTGACCTCGGATGGTGGCTGTTGCGCTGGATTAACCGTTGGTTCACGCTTTATGTCTTCGACTGGCTGACAGGCTTAGGTCTCAACATGGGAATCGTACTTATCCTGATTACCATCCTGCTGAAGTTCATCACCTTCCCAATGGTGAAGAAGAGCTATATGTCAAGTGCCAAGATGCGCGTACTGAAGCCGAAATTCGAGGAGGCCACCAAGCAGTATGACAAGCCTGAGGATCAGATGAAGAAGCAGCAGGAGATGATGTCACTCTATTCGAAATACGGTGTTTCTCCGTTGTCAGGATGTCTGCCGATGCTCATCCAGATGCCTATTTGGCTGGCCATGTTCTTCTTCGTACCTAATGCCATCCAGTTGCGTGGCGAGTCGTTCCTGTGGATGAACGACTTGTCGACCTACGACCCTATCGTGGAATGGGGCACAAACATCTGGGGTATTGGCGACCACCTGTCACTGACCTGTATCCTGTTCTGTGCCGCACAGCTCATCTACACATGGATTAGCATGCGCCAGCAGAAAGACCAGATGGTTGGTGCTCAGGCCGACCAGATGAAGATGATGCAGTGGATGATGTATATCATGCCGCTGATGTTCTTCTTCATCTTCAACGACTACTCCAGCGGTCTGAACTTCTACTATTTCGTTTCGCTGTTCATGTCGGCAGCCATCATGTGGACACTGCGCAAGACAACGAACGACGAGAAGTTGCTGGCCATTCTGGAAGCCAACTATCAGGCCAACAAGAACAATCCCAAAAAGGCATCTGGACTGGCTGCCCGCTTGGAAGCCATGCAGAAGCAGGCTGACGCCATGCGTGAGCAACAAAGAAAACGTTGAACATTGAACGTTGAACATTATGAAGATTGGATTTGATAACGAGAAATATCTGAAGATACAGTCAGAGCATATCCGCGAAAGGATAGCCCAATTCGACGGCAAGCTGTATCTGGAGTTAGGCGGCAAACTGTTCGATGACCATCACGCCAGCCGTGTACTGCCTGGCTTCAAACCCGACTCTAAGCTCCGCATGTTGGCACAGTTGCGTGACCAGTTGGAGATAGTCATCGTCGTTTCGGCAGAAGACATTGAGAAAAACAAAGTACGTGCCGACCTAGGTATCACCTACGACGAAGACGTGCTCAGACTACGCGAAGAGTTCATGGATCGCTACTTCATGGTAGGCTCGGTGGTTATTACACATTATAATGGTCAGAATGCTGCCGACCAGTTCCGTCATCGTCTGGAACGTATGGGCATCAAGTCATATGTCCATTACCTCATCGACGGTTATCCCCACAATGTAGAACTGATAGCCAGCGACGAAGGCTTCGGCAAGAATGACTACGTAGAGACTACTCGCGAGTTAGTTATCGTCACTGCTCCTGGTCCTGGCAGCGGAAAGATGGCAGTCTGTTTGAGCCAGCTCTACAACGAGAACAAGCGCGGCATTCGTGCCGGCTATGCCAAGTTCGAGACTTTCCCCGTATGGAACTTGCCCTTGAAGCATCCTGTGAACATCGCCTACGAGGCTGCGACAGCCGACTTGAACGATGTCAACATGATTGACCCGTTCCACCTGGAAGCCTACGACAAGACGGCCATCAACTACAATCGCGACATCGAGATATTCCCTGTATTGAATGCACTCTTCGAGGGCATCTACGGTGAGAATCCCTATAAGAGTCCAACGGATATGGGTGTCAACATGGTGGGATTCTGCATCTCCGACGATGAGGTATGCTGCAATGCCAGTCGCGACGAGATTATCCGCCGTTACTATGCCGCCACCAACAAGATGGCTGACGGCATCGACAACGAACGTGAGGTCAACAAGATTCTGATGCTCTTCAATCAGGCAAAGATTACCACCGCTTATCGTCGTGTGACGGTGGCTGCACAAGCCAAGCAGGAACTGTCAGGCCACACATCTTCGGCTATGGAACTGGAGGATGGCACGATTATAACCGCCAAGAGTTCTCCCCTCCTCGGCTGTTCGGCAGCACTGCTACTCAATGCCACCAAGCATTTGGCAGGTATTGACCATGAGGCGAAGCTGATTCCACAAAGCCTCATCGAACCGATTCAGAAGACTAAGATAGAATACTTAGGCGGCCGTAATCCGCGTCTGCATACGGATGAAGTGCTGGTAGCACTCAGTGTACTGTCGAAGGACGACGACCAGTGTCGCCAAGCTCTGTCGCAACTGCCGAAGTTGCGCGGCTGTCAGGTACACAGCACCGTGATGCTCTCTGAGGTCGACCGTAAGATATTCAAGAAACTGGGTTGCGGACTGACTTGTGACCCCGTGAAAAAAAAGTAAAAAGGTAAAAGGGTAAAAAAGTAAAAGGGAACTGAAATATGAGGAATACAATAACAAACAGTATGGTAAAAAGTTTGGTGAATTGGTTTTTACCTTTTTACCTCTTTACCTTTTTACCTTTAACAATTTACGCAGGAGATAACGACGTGATTGGAAAGAGTAATATCAAGTTAAAGAGTCGCATGATGACACCCGAAGCCCTCTGGGCTATGGGACGCATTGGCGGTGTAGAGGCTTCGCCCGATGGTAGTCAGGTTGTATTCCAAGTTGGCTACTATAGCGTCAAGCAGAACAAGGGTCATCAGGTCATCTGCGTGATGAATGCCGACGGCACGAACCGTCAGCAACTGACCACCAGTGCCAAAAATGAGAGCGACCCAACTTGGCTTGATGGCCAGACCATCGCCTTTATCAGCGGTGGTGAGGTTTGGAGCATGAAAGCTGATGGCAGTGAGCGCAAGCAACTGTCGAAGACCGACGGTAAGGTGGAGGGCTTTAAGTTTTCACCAGACCGTTCAAAGATTATCCTCATCAAGAGCATCGACTTCAACGAAATTATCAAGAAGAATCCTGACGACCTGCCCAAGGCTACCGGTCGTCGCGTTACAGACCTGATGTATCGTCACTGGGATCACTACGTAGAGAGTATCCAACACCCGTTCGTAGCTACTGTGACCGACGGTTTTGCCATCGGTTCTGACATGACAGACATCCTTGAGGGCGAACCCTACGAATGTCCGATGGAACCCTTTGGTGGCATTGAGCAGTTGGCTTGGAGTCCTGACTCGAAGACCATCGCCTACACCTGTCGAAAGAAAAAGGGCACGGACTACGCCACCTCTACCGACTCTGACATCTACTTATATAATATAAGTACGCGCGAGACCAAGAACCTTTGTAAGCCTGCTGGCTATGTTGCCCCCAAGAGCGACCCCTCAAAGACCAAGGCCAACCAGGCTGTCAACCGCGATGCCAACATGATGACGGGTTACGACCAGAATCCGCAGTTCTCGCCCGACGGTGAGTATATCGCCTGGCAGTCGATGGCTCGCGATGGTTACGAGGCCGACCTCAACCGTCTGTGTATCTACCACTTACAAAGTGGCACGAAGCGTTATCTCAACTGGAAGAGTGACGTCGAAGCCTTCTGTTGGGCTCCTGTAAATAGCAAGAAACTGAAGGCCAGCGACCCACAATTCTACTTTCTCAGTGTATGGCATGGTTGTAACAATATGTACGTTGCCAGCCAGAAGGGCGAGATTTCGCAGTTGACAGAGACTTGGGACGACTGGACCAGCATTCAGATGGCCAACAACGGACAGCAGATTCTGGCCACACGCCAGAGCCTCAGCACTCCCACTGACATCTACATGGTCACGCCTCCTGTCAAGAAGCAGGCTACCAAGATCAATCAGATATCCTTTGAGAACAAACATATTCTCGACCAATTGACTTTTGGCAAGATGCAGCAATATTGGGTGCCTACTACCGATGGCAAGAAGGAACTCGTCTGGGTCATGCTGCCTGCCAACTACGAGGAAGGCAAGAAGTACCCCACCCTGCTCTTCTGCGAAGGTGGCCCTCAGAGCCCTGTTTCACAGTTCTGGAGCTATCGTTGGAACTTCCAAATCATGGCAGCTAACGGCTATGTGGTAGTAGCACCTAATCGTCATGGTCTGCCTGGTTTCGGACAGGAGTGGAAAGAGGAGATTTCTGGCGACTGGACAGGTCAGTGTATGGACGACTATCTGTCGGCTATCGACTTTGCTGCCGACTCACTGCCTTTCGTCGACCGAAATCGCTTAGGTGCCGTTGGCGCTTCGTTTGGTGGTTTCAGCGTTTATTATCTCGCTGGTCATCACAACAAGCGTTTCAAGGCCTTCATCTCGCACGACGGTGCCTTCAACCTGGAATCGATGTACACCGATACCGAGGAGGTATTCTTCTCTAACTGGGAGTACGACGATGCCTATTGGAACAAGGATCGCACGGCTCGTGCCAGCAAGACTTACGAGAACTCGCCTCATAAGTTTGTGGATAAGTGGGACACGCCTATCCTCTGCATTCATGGCGAAAAGGACTATCGCATCGTTTACAATCAGGGCATGGGAGCCTTCAATGCTGCCCGTCTGCGTGGCATTCCCGCTGAGTTGCTCATCTTCCCCGATGAGAACCACTGGGTATTGAAACCTCAGAACGGTATTCTTTGGCAGCGCACGTTCTTCGACTGGCTCGACCGCTGGCTGAAAGATTAAACATTAAAGATTAAACATTAAATTCAATAATGACACAAGCAATTCAAAAAACATTAAGAGATTCGGCAGCCATGCGTTGGACTGCCCTGCTGCTCTTGGCTATGGCCATGTTCTGCAGCTATATCTTCATGGACATCCTATCACCTATCAAGGACCTGATGCAGGAGACCCGTGGTTGGGACTCTACCGCTTTCGGCACGATGCAGGGCTCTGAGGTGTTCCTCAACGTATTCGTGTTCTTCCTCATCTTCGCAGGTATCATCCTCGACAAGATGGGCGTCCGCTTCACTGCTGTACTCAGTGCTGCAGTCATGCTGGTTGGTGCCTGCATCAAGTGGTATGCCGTCACCGAGAGTTTCATGGGTAGCGGACTGGAGGCATGGTTCAACAACAACCTGAACTACATCCCCGTATTCGATGAATTGGGCGTATCGCCCTTCTATGCCGGCATGCCTGCCTCAGCTAAGTTTGCCGCCTGTGGCTTCATGATTTTCGGCTGTGGCTGTGAAATGGCTGGTATCACTGTCAGTCGCGGTATTGTGAAGTGGTTCAAGGGTCGTGAGATGGCTTTGGCAATGGGTTCTGAGATGGCTTTGGCCCGTCTGGGTGTTGCCACCTGTATGATTTTCTCGCCCTTCTTTGCCAAGTTGGGTGGTGAGGTTAGCGTCAGCCGTTCAGTAGCTTTCGGTGTCGTTCTGATGTGTATCGCTCTGATGATGACCATCGTCTATTTCTTTATGGATAAGAAGCTGGATGCCCAGACTGGTGAGGCTGAAGAGAAGGACGATCCCTTCAAGGTATCGGATATTGGTAAGATTCTGAGCGACTTAGGTTTCTGGATTGTGGCCCTGCTGTGCGTGCTCTACTATAGCGCCATCTTCCCCTTCCAGAAGTATGCCGTCAACATGTTGCAGTGCAACCTGACATTGACCGAGCCCGCCAGCGATTCTTTTTGGGCATCTTCCAGCGTCACCATCGTACAGTATATCATCATGCTCTTGGTGGCAGGCTTCGGTTTTGCTTCTAATTTCCAGAAGCAGAAGTCTCGTCAGTACGGCATGTTAGGTTTCTCCATCCTGTGTCTCGTCATCTACTGCTATATGGGCTTCATGCGTCAGTCGGCAGAGTCCATCTTCGCCGTATTCCCCCTCTTGGCAGTGCTCATCACGCCTATTCTCGGCTCGTATGTCGACCACAAGGGTAAGGCTGCATCCATGCTCGTCTTGGGTTCACTGCTGTTGATTGCCTGCCACTTGACCTTCGCCTTCGTGCTGCCTCTGTTCAAGGACAGCGCTGTTGGCGGCATCATCATTGCCTACATCACCATCCTTGTCCTCGGTTCCAGCTTCTCGCTGGTTCCTGCTTCACTGTGGCCCTCAGTGCCTAAGTTGGTTGATGCCAAGGTCATCGGTTCTGCCTACGCCCTCATCTTCTGGATTCAGAATATCGGTCTTTGGCTGTTCCCCCTGCTCATTGGTAAGGTACTCGATGCTACAAATCCTGGCGTAACCGATCCTACGAAGTTCGACTACACCGCCCCACTGCTCATGCTGGCAGGTCTGGGTGTCGCTGCCCTCATCCTCGGCTTTGTGCTGAAGGTTGTCGACAAGAAGAAGGGTATCGGACTTGAAGAGCCCAATATCAAAGAATAACAACTCCCATAGAGTTCACTATACTAAGCCCATCATCGTAGCTTCGGCCATGATGATGGGCTTATAGATTTAAGGAATTCTACTTTCTTGCACTTTTTCATTGTCATTTCAAAAATATTCCGTATCTTTGCCAACAAATAGAAGAAGATATGGAAGAAAAGAGATATCCACAGATTGATGAGGAACAGGGCATCGAAATGTGCTGTGAGCCAATGGCCGAGGCTGTTGCCGATACATCATTCCAAACTACAAAGTTGACTGATGGTGGTACATTAGTCCACGATTGGATTGACGATCTCGATTGGGATCGTTTCCCCAGTTATGGACCTTTCTCAGAAGAGGAAGCCATAGCGAGAATACAAAAGGCAAAAGACAACCTAAAGAATCCTGCCAAAAGAATTAGGATCGATGACCTACATGCTGAACTTAAAAAACTCCATCCATGGCTATAATTGAATGGACACCTTTATTTCTATGACGAAACTGAAGACGTCGTTCATATCATGGACATTTGGGACACAAGAATGGATCCCAAAGCTTTAGTTCGTAGGATAAAGTAATCCTTATATTAATAAAGCCCAATAGAACTCTGACGGGAGGAGGGGAGGTCTTTTCTTGACTGCTTGCTTCTTGATGGCAGCGTGCTTACTTCCCAACGACTGCGTGCTTACTTCCCGCTGATAGAGTTTAGCGGCACTAAACTCCAAGTTTACCGTCACTAAAGTCAGAGTTTAATACCTTCTTGCCTCTTCGTCGACACCTTACTGGCTCTCCATCGGTTCCCTTCCTGCTCTTCGCCGCACAGCCCGTAGCTCTCCGCCGTTCAGCCCGTAAGGTGACGAGATTGACTCCCGTGAGGACTGCCTATCTGCTTCCTTTAACCTGCAAGAATCCAAATTTCTTGCACTTTTTCATTGCCATTTCAATAATTATTCGTATCTTTGCCTGCGATATGATATGTTGAACCCTTTAAAACCGTAGTTGCCTATGGGCAAGGAATGATATAAACTACCGATGCTATTAAGCACCAAGGACATATAGGATGAATATCCGCTTTTAGATTCTTGTTCTCGAAATTCGGCAAAAGTTTCAAAGATATAATCAAGAACGAAAGTAGGAGTTCACGCCGAAAGGCGTGGGCATTACTCGTTTAAGATTATAGGGCGTTTGCCGATGCCTCGAGAACGTAGACGAAGTAACTTGTCCACGTTTTCATTTTGTGTGCATTCAAACTTAGAACAATAATAAACTTAAAACAAAAACGATGATGAATAGTAAAGAATTATTAGTAGTATTGTTTGCTATTATGTTTATGATGAATTTAACATCATGCAGCAAAGATGATGACAATGAAAAAGAAAATATAGAATATAAAGCTTTATTCTATACAACTGACAAGTTCGTCAAAGATTTAGGCTATAGCGGGTCAAAAACTGATTCAGAAACTACTTCAGACAGAAAATATATTGTCACTGTTTTAGGCCGTCTGATCATAGTTAAAAAGAACAGTACAACAGGACCTTCTTATAAAGAGGTTCGGGAAGCTCTGTATGCTCACTATAAATCAAACTCAATAGTTAAAGATGTTTTTATTAACAATGGTGGGACAATAACAATTGACTGTAGGTATTGATTATATTTTTTATTAACCCTTTAAAAACAAACAATTATGAAAAAACAAATGAGGATTTGGAGCATGATGATGCTCTCAGTTATGACTTTGCCCATGATGGTAGCTTGTGGTGGTGATGATAGTGATGACGGTGGTGGTATTGATACTACGCCAATATCATTAACAGCAGGAAAAGACAAGACTATTCAAGGAGCAGATACAATTTCTTCATCAAACGAATTTGTTGCTTATGGCAAAAAAAACGTTGTTCATGGATGGCATGTTGGTGAAGCGACTTTAATGGTTAATGGCAAAAAGACTATTTCCATTTCGGTTCTTCCTATGTATCATTTATATGATGACCCTGTATGCAATTGGGGATGTAATATTAATTATGTTAAGAGCCATCAAACCCAAGGAACTATTAACAGCAAATCGACAAATGACAATTTGATCTATGAAAATGCAGGTGCTGCATCTGCATTAGTGTATGTGTTTAAAAATGGGGCACTTTCATCTATTGGTGCAGTAGTTAGCACTAACCATACATCACAATATGCATCTTATTTGTCAGAAAGATATTTGATGCTGCCTTACTATCATGGAGAAGATACATATTTTATTGGAGCTGATGCAATAGAGTTAGAAAAGGCAAAAACAGTTGCTGTTTTACAGGTTTACAGTTCAACTCAACTAGTTACAATCTATATGCCTGCTAGTGATTACACAAGAAGCGCTTATTCAGGCGCAGTAAATTATGAAAATATTGCAAAAGAAATTATGATGCAACTAAACCTTGAATAACGAAAATCGTTCCAAGTGATTTATTTTTGCAAATTACCCCGCAATTCTAAGTGAGTTGCGGGGAGTTTTGCTTAAATAATTCGGGGCTCTCTGACCAAGGTCAGAGTGTGGCTATGCAATCCGGTGATCCACTTCTTAAATCGCGGAGATACCCCTTCTTTTTTACATGGCTTCGTAACACTTTTTTGATGGCTTTCAAAAAAGTGTTACGAAGCCTTCCTGCAAGAAATGCATAGGGAGGTGTGTATGTTGCCAAAAACATTTGGGGATTAGAACACACAACGGACCCTTCTGTGTTACAAACTCAAGAGTCGCTATCAATCCACTGGTAGTGATTCACTTACTATAAAAATTGGTACGCAGCGAACGCTGCTGATAATAGACACGGCCGCTACTGATATTAGCAGCGGGCGCTGCCGATTACAGACACGAGCGCTGCGAGTTCGTAAGCTACCGGTTCTCTCCCTCTGCGAAAGGGGCTTTCCCCCTGTTCCCTACGTCCGGACAAGCGTAAAGTTACATGCAAACGTTACCTAAGGTAACAAAGCACGTTACCTAAGGTAGAAGGCGACGTTACCTAAGCTAACAGCGAACGTTACCTTAGTTAATGGAAAAGCGGACGACGAGGGGCAGATGGTCGCTGAAGCCGCGCTGATAGCGGTAGCCATTGTAAGTACGGAAGGGCTTGACGCCGCCGTACTTTTTGTCTTCTTCCAAAAGGAAGGGAGCATCGTTGATGTACACCTGCTCAGCAAAACCAAGCAAAGCAGGACTAACCAAGATATGGTCAATGCTTTCCCATCGGCCATCGTAGCGATAGGTTCCCTGAGCGCCATGACTGCCCACAACGCCTTTGGTGACGTTATGCAACGCATGTTCCTCTAAATACAGCAGAGAGGGACTGTCGGCATAGTCGTTGAAGTCGCCAGCTACGATGACTTTGGCATCTGGTGGCAATAGTCGGATAGCACCAATGAGCCGTTCCATGACGACACGACGGTTGGGACGCGTCACCTTCTCACCGCCAAAACGGCTGGGGGCATGAACGACAAACACATGCAGCGTGTCGCCACCAACAGTCTCACCCTGAACATAAAGGATGTCACGCGTTGGTCGCATGTCTTCCAAGGGTGTTACGTCGAGATAGTCGTAGCAGACGGGACGGAACGAAAAGGGCTGATAGAGCAAGGCAACATCAATGCCACGCAGGTCGGGCGACGACGTCATCAGATACTCATAGCCAGCATTGCGGAGCAGGGAGCGACGTGTCAAGTCGCGCAACACCGAATCGTTTTCTACCTCCACCAGGGCAACGAGATCGGGCAGTGATTCTGGAGAACAAGAGATAATCTCCTGCCCGATGTTGTTCACCTTCCGCCAGTAGCGGTCAGGCGTCCATTTACGAACAGCATCCGGCAACCACTCCGTGTCCTGTTTCAGTGAATCGTGCCTACAATCAAAGAGATTCTCACAATTCAGCTCAACAAGAGTCAGAAGTCCTGACAATAATAGACTTAAGAACATTTACGCTTGATTTTCCAACCGATAGAAGCCACAAAAATGCTCATCAGCGGCGAGAGGTAGTTGAAGAAACAATAAGGCAGATAGGTCAGCGTGGCAACACCAAGAACGGTGCTCTGAGTGAGTCCGCACGTATTCCAAGGCACCAATACGGAGGTGACCGTTGCACCATCCTCACAGGAACGGCTCAGCAGCTGAGGTTCATAACCGCGCTGGCGATAGGTATCGCGGAACATTGAACTCGAGAGCATAATGGAAAGATACTGATCGGCCATCGCAATGTTACAGAAACACGCCGTTCCTACGGTCGAGGCAACGAGTGATGCCGTACCACGGGCAAAACGCAGGATAAGACGCATCAGGTCTTGTAGTTGACCTGTGGCTGTGAGTGCTCCGCCAAAGGTCTGTGCGCAGATAATGAGCCAAATAGTAGGCATCATGCCCGACATGCCACTGGTATGTACCAGTTCGTTGAGCACAGCATTGCCTGTGTCAATATCGGTACTGCCATAACAGACCTGCATCATACCCTTATACTGTGCCAAAAAGCCAGAGGTATCAGAACTGTCAGAAATAACGGAAATCAATTCGGGCTGCACCACCAAGGCCACGATGACTGCCAGGAGGATGGCCATAAACAAGACCACCATGGAAGGCCAGCGACGCGCTATCATGATACCCGTCAGCACAGGCACCAATAGCAACCAAGGCGAAATGACGAAGGTGTGTTGGAGTCCTTCCATAAATTCGTGTACATTGCCCTGTCCCGCTACATTCATCGTGAAACCGGCAATGAGAAAGACGGTAAGCGAGATGCAGAATGTGGGCACCGTGGTATAAAGCATATAGCGGATATGCGTAAACAGCGGTGTACCGGATACGCTGGAAGCCAATACCGTCGTATCAGAAAGGGGTGACAGCTTATCACCGAAATAGGCACCAGTAATGATAGAGCCTGCAATCCAGCCGTCGTCAAAGCCATGTGCCTTACCAATACCCATCAGTGCCAAACCAATGGTAGCAACGGTTGTCCACGACGAGCCTATCATCAGACTGACCAAGGCACAAAGCACACTGCTGCTGACCAGAAACACCTCAGGACGAATGATCTGCATGCCATAGTAAATCATGGTCGGCACAATGCCCGAAACCATCCACGTACCACCTATGGCACCTATGAGCAAAAGGATGATGATAGCCGGCGTACAGCTGGATATCTTATCCGATATTTCCTTTTCCAAGCTTTCCCATTCCAGTCGCTTTGAGAAGTGACCTATCAGCACGCTGACGGCAGAAGCCACGAGTAGCGACACCTGACTGGCACCATCAAGTGTTGCACTGCCAAAGACGGCAATGCAACACGTGATGAGTACTATCAGTACAAGGAATGGGATAAAGCTTAGCATACCTTCTCCAGGCGCTTCATCATGGCGAACATGAAGACGGCAGCGACGAGGCAGACGCCAAGGAATACGCTCCAGCATACCCAAAGGGGAACAGCACCCCACAGCAGTCCACCGACGACAACCAGCTGGTTACCGATAGCCGTAGCCACGAACCAGCCGCCCATCATCATACCCTTATACTTGGGAGGAGCCACCTTAGACACGAACGAAATACCCATCGGGCTGAGCAGCAACTCGCCAAAGGTTAGTACGAGATAAACCATGATGAGCAGATTGGGTGTCACGTCAGCAACATGTACGGCAACAGGATTGCCGTCAGCACCCACCTCTGTCTGAGGCATGGGCAGTCCGAACGAGCCGAAGGCCATCAAGGCGTAGGCAATGGCTGCCACAATCATACCATAGGCAATCTTGCGCGGAGCAGAGGGTTCCTTACCCTTGGCAGCCAACGAACCAAAGATAGCCATCGACACGGGTGTCAGGGCTACGACATAGAAGGGGTTGAACTGCTGGAAGATAGGAGCCGAGACGGAAATACTGCCATCAGGATTGTACTGTAGGCAGAGGAAAGCAATAGCTGCCACAATGACTGCAGCAGAAATAGCCTTACCCTTTGAGGTCTTGCTCTGGAACAGTGAGAACAGGGCATACACGATGAAGATGACTGCTACCAGATTCCATACGTTGAAGCACATAGCCTGCAGACCTTCAGCCGACTGAGCGGTGAACTCATCAGCAAAGTAGGTCAGCGACAGACCGTTCTGATGGAAGGCCATCCAGAAGAAGATGACCACAGCAAATACGAGGCAGAGGGCAACGATACGCTGCTTGGTTTCCTCCTTGCTGAGTTCTTCGACAGGAGCAGCATCAGCAGTCTTGGTATCCTTCTTCGCCCCACCCTCCGTATGACGGAACGTCGAACGGAACAGATAGTAAATCGCTATGGAAAGTATCAGCGAAGCACAAGCGACAGCAAACGAGAAGTGATAAGCATCGTTTGACGAATAGCCCAAAGACGTCTCGGCATATTCCTTAATCTTAATAGCAGCTGTAGGTGCGAACAAGGCACCAATATTAATGGCCATGTAGAAGATAGAAAAGCCCGAGTCGCGCTTGTCCTTATACTGCGGATCGTTGTAGAGGTCACCGACCATGACCTGCAGATTGCCCTTGAAGAGTCCGGTGCCAAAACCGATGAGCAACAAAGCAGCCAGCATCACGACTAAAGCCACGCTATCGCCTCCCAGGGGCACAGACAGCAGCACATAACCGGCAAACATGATAATGATGCCCGTGGTGACCATCTTGCCAAAGCCGAACTTGTCGGCCATCATACCACCGATGAGCGGGAAGAAATACACTAACATGAGAAACGCACTATAGATGGTGCCTGCCATTGCGGGTGACAATCCATAGTTGGCTCTCAGGAACAAAGCAAAAACGGCCAGCATGGTGTAGTAACCAAAGCGCTCGCCAGTGTTGGCTAGTGCCAACGCGAATAGTCCTTTCGGCTGTCCTTCAAACATAGTACTAAATTTTAATTATTATTGATTTTACTTGATTTTGTCATTCTTTGTGCGCACCAAATCGAAGAGATAGGAGGCTTTAATAACGATTTGTCCAAAGTTGCTTCGACCAAAATAGTCGCTCTTAGAATTGCCGTAGATGTCGCCCAAACCATAGTAATAGCGGCCCTCTACCAAGAAGTGTCCTAACTTGCGATGCGAGAACTCCACACCAAAACCGCCAGCAATACCGTAGTCGAACTTATTCTCGACAGCCATTGTATCTTGGGCCACCACTTGCGAAGAGCGCTGATTCAGCGTAGACTTACCCGGCACTACGTTGGTCGATGTCTTTTCACTCAAGAACATGCCTATCTGGGGACCTACCTGAAAGAAGAACTGTAACCCCTTACGCTCACGCCCCCAACCCAAACGGGCCATCAAGGGAATTTGCAGATAGGTCATCTTACGTTCATAGAATAGTGCATTAAGCTTTTGAGGGTCGTCAGCATAGTACACAGGCTGACGGTCAACATCAATGATATCCTCCTTCCAGCCTGTCTGAGCGAGATTCACCTCAGCAACAATGGCACAAATGCTCTTGAAATACTTCTCACAGGTATAACGCATCGTCAAGCCTCCAGTGAGTCCGCCCAACCAGCCCTGAGGCACTTCAGGCATGAAACCTACGTTGCTCAGCATATAACCCGCATTCGCACCTACGGCAAAATCAGTACGATACTCACCAACTTGCGCCCTTGCAGAGAAAGGTAAAAAGGTAAAAAGGTAAAAAGGTAAAACACATTTTACCACCTTTAAAACCTTACAAAATAATATCGTAATCATTTTCTTTATTTCTTTACCTCTTTACTTTTTTACCTTTAATAGTTGATGGTTTCTATTCTCTGATCCTTGGTATAATGTACGAACAGACGGGCTCTGTTCTGCAAGCCTCCACCATTCAGACGTTCAAAGTGCAACGGTGTCTGGTACGGGGTATAACCTACCATACCCGATGCGCCTGTGAAGTTCTGACCATACATGTGCAACCCTTTAATAAAGAAATAAGCGTGATCGAAACCTGTCACAGCAAAACGCTGATGATAGTTCTGCATGTCCTGGTGGAAATTCCAACGGTACTTCTGCTTGAAGCGTGCGGCACGTGAGGAGAGCGGATTCATATAGTAGGTCGAGGGTATGCAGACGTCATACTTATAGAAATTATCCAAATGACGACTGGTGTACATCAGCCATTCCGGATAGCCAAACACAGCAACCTGTATCTGCGGATGGGACATCACCATACCGTTGAGTTTGGCAAAAGCCACATTCAACTCCTGCGAACGACTGGTATTCAGCACAACGACATTGGGTTCTGTGGTAGAGAATGACTTCTGGAACATCGTCTCGCCCGAACGCAGATTGGTAATGCTGTATTTCTTGCCCTCCAACTCCAGTTTCTGACGCAAAGCCGATGTGAACCCACCCTTCGTACTGGTACTGTCGTTACAATCTATAATCACCGTATGATAGTTCTTGTAGCGATCATAGAAGCGCGACACATAACCGTCATTAAGCAGATTACCGTTCTGATACACTTGGAAGATCTGGCTATTGCTGAACACCTCCTGCGAATTGATGCTGAATGGTATCAAGACACGGATGTTATGCTCACGGGCAAAGTCGCCCAGTGCTTTCACCTGCTTAGTATACAGCGGACCGATGATGACATCACGATCAGCAGCATGCGGATCTTGCAGGACCTCATTGATATCAGACTCCTCAGCAACATTCCAAGCACGAATATCGGTCGAGATGCCGTTGGCACGCAGACTGTCACATGCCATCAGTATGCCACGATAGTATTCCACCATACGTTTGCCGTCACCATTTAAATTATGTAACGGAAGCATCACGCCAACCCTGATTTCGCGCTGGCGCATATCTGTCTCCACCACTTGAGGTTTGGTGGGCATCGTGATTTCCTGTGATGACGGTGTTGAATTGTTCATCAGGCTATTGGCAGGATAAGGTATCTTGATATAATCGCCTTTCTTCAGTTCGTAGCCCGGTGAATTCATTTCGGGGTTGGCATCTATCAACTCCTGAACGGTGAGTCCGTAGTCGCGAGCTATACCAAATAAAGTTTCCTTACGCTTCACTTTGTGCATTTCCCTGATGGTCTGTGTTTGTGCCAAAGCTGTTTCTGCGGTAAAGCAGAAAAGTGCCAAAAGCATGAAAAATCTCAATATTCGTGTCATATAAACTATTCCTTTTTAATTTTGCGCTACAAAATTACAAAAAGTTGAGAGAAGAACAAAACAAACTATTTGTTTTTTCTTCCGAAACGCAGTAATTTCCTTGGAAAGCGAAAAAAATACAGAAAAAGATGCGAAAGTCCGACTTTTTTCGCTAATTTTGCAGAATTAATTCCTTCGTAAGATGAAAAAAGGCATTTTTATAGCAATATTTCTCATGGCATGGCTCCCTCAGAACATGAAAGCCACCATTAATCCATCAGCAACCTATACTGACAGTAAAGGTGTTGAAATAACTGCATATGCATTAAAGGAAGAAAAAGTGGAGGGCGACGCACCTCTTTTCGTGCGTTTCACGGCTAACGCCTCAGACCTTGAGGCCGGCTCTACCCTCGAATGGCGCTTCCGTCACTCCGGTGCCGGTGGCAGCAATAGCGAGATTACGCGTTACGAGGAGAACCCTGAGTTCACCTTTACACAGTCTGGTCTGACCATTGCGACACTCTATGTGCGTCTGAACAATGAATTAGTTGACTCTGCCTCCATCAATGTGACAGTCACAGAAAGCCATCTTGAAATGCCCAACGCGTTCTCACCCAATAATGACGGTCGTAACGATAAATATGGTGCCAAAGGAGCCTGTCATCCAGAGTCCTCCGGCCACTATAGAAGCATCGTCGAGTTCCATGGATACATTTTCAACCGCTGGGGTCAGAAACTCTTCGAATGGACAGATGTCAGCCAAACTTGGGACGGCACATACAACGGTTCTCCCTGCAAGGACGGAGTCTATTATGTATTGGTAAAAGCCCGTGGTGCCGATGGCAAAGAGTATAACATACGCCGCGATGTCAACCTAATCCGCGACTTCAACGAAACTTCGTCTTCATCGTCAGGAAGCAACCCATGAGCAACGACAGCAAAATCAGCATCTACGGAGCACGTGTTCACAACCTGAAGAACATTGATGTCGAAATACCCCGCCATTCTCTGACCGTACTGACCGGACTGAGTGGTTCGGGCAAGTCGAGTCTGGCCTTCGACACCATCTTTGCCGAGGGACAGCGTCGCTATATCGAGACATTCTCGGCATACGCCCGTAATTTCCTGGGTGGCATGGAAAGACCGGATGTCGATAAGATTACCGGTCTGTCTCCAGTCATCAGTATCGAACAGAAGACCACCAACAAGAACCCTCGTTCTACAGTAGGTACCACCACAGAAATCTACGACTATATGCGTTTGCTCTTTGCCCGTGCCGGTAAAGCTTATAGCTATGAGACGGGTGAAGCGATGGTAAAGTATACCGAGGAGAAAGTCATCCAAATGATTCAGGACGACTATGCCGGACGTAAGATCCTCATTTTAGCTCCGTTAGTTCACGGACGTAAGGGCCACTATCGTGAACTGTTTGAGTCGATGCGCAAGAAAGGCTATTTGCATGTGCGGGTCGATGGTGAGGTACAGGAAATCAAACAGGGCATGAAGGTCGACCGTTATAAGACTCACGACATCGAAGTAGTGATTGACCGATTGGCCGTCAAGGGTGCTGACGAGCGTCTGAAGAAGACTGTTCAAATAGCCATGAAACAAGGCGAAGGACTTATCATGATAATGGACTATGACACAGGCGAAGTGAAGCATTTCTCCAAACGACTGATGTGTCCAACGACAGGTATATCTTACAGTGATCCAGCACCTAACACATTTTCATTCAATTCTCCCCAAGGAGCTTGTCCTCGATGTAAAGGCTTAGGTTATATCAACGAGATTGATATGACTAAAGTGATTCCAGATACCAAGAAGAATATTCACGATGGGGGAATTGCACCGCTTGGAAAATACAAGAATCAGATGATTTTCTGGCAGATTGATGCCATACTGCACAAGTACGAGTGCGACTTGAAAACTGCCATTGTCGACATCCCTGACGAGGCCATGAACGAGATTCTCTACGGTTCGTTGGAGAGTGTGCGCATCAACAAAGACTTAGTCCATACATCGAGCGACTACTTTGTAGATTACGATGGTGTCATCAAGTACCTGCGCTCTGTCATGGAAAGCGACGATTCGTCGGCTGGTGCCAAGTGGGCCGATCAGTTTTTGGCTGAATGCAAATGTCCTCAGTGCCAGGGACAACGCCTGAACCGCGAAGCCCTGTCATATAAGATATGGGATAAGAATATTGCCGATTTGGCAAATATGGATCTCTCGGAACTGCGTGAGTGGCTTGACACCTGTGAATCACATTTAGACCACCAACAGCAACAGATTGCTGCTGAGATCCTAAAGGAGATACGCACAAGACTCGACTTCCTGTTAGAGGTCGGTCTCGATTATCTGTCTCTCAATCGCCAATCAGCGTCTCTTTCGGGCGGTGAGAGCCAGCGCATCCGTCTGGCCACTCAGATTGGCTCACAGTTGGTTAACGTACTCTACATACTCGATGAACCATCGATAGGCTTGCATCAACGCGACAACGAGCGTCTCATCAAGTCACTTAAGGAGTTGCGCGACCTAGGCAATACCGTTATCGTAGTAGAACACGACGAAGACATGATGCGTCAGTCTGACTATATAGTAGACATTGGTCCCCGTGCCGGACGTAAGGGGGGTGAGGTGGTATTTCAGGGCACCATCGACAAGATGCTCAAGACAGATACCATCACGGCTCAGTATCTGAACGGTACCATGCGCATCCCCATACCAGAGAAGCGTCGTAAAGGCAATGGACATGAACTGGTATTGAAAGGCTGCACAGGTAACAATCTGAAAAATGTCACAGCGGAGTTTCCTTTGGGTAAACTCATCGTCGTCACAGGCGTATCAGGTTCAGGCAAATCGACGCTGGTCAACGAGACACTCTACCCCATCCTATCCAAGCATTTCTATCGTTCTCTGCAAGCACCTATGCCATACGAAAGCATCGAGGGACTGGAATATATAGACAAGGTAGTGAACGTCGACCAAAGTCCTATTGGTCGGACGCCACGTTCTAATCCTGCTACTTATACGGGGGTATTCTCGGATATCAGAAACCTCTTCGTCAATTTGCCCGAGGCACAGATTCGTGGCTACAAGCCCGGACGCTTCTCGTTCAACGTGAAAGGGGGACGTTGCGAGACGTGTGGCGGCAACGGCTATAAGACCATTGAGATGAACTTCCTGCCTGATATCCAGGTGCCATGCGAAGAATGTCACGGCAAGCGATACAACCGAGAAACGCTGGAGGTACGTTTTAAAGGAAAGTCGATAGCTGACGTACTCGACATGACCATCAATCAGGCCTGCGAATTCTTTGAGAACGTACCCGACATTCTCCGTAAAATCAAGACGATTCAGGACGTGGGACTCGGCTATATTAAACTGGGACAACCTTCCACAACGCTCTCAGGCGGTGAAAGTCAGCGTGTCAAACTGGCCACCGAACTCTCGAAGAAAGATACTGGCAAGACACTTTATATCCTTGACGAGCCAACCACAGGCCTGCACTTCGAAGACATCCGTATACTCATGGATGTATTGAATCGGTTGGTAGACCGAGGCAACACTGTCATCGTCATCGAGCACAACCTTGATGTCATTCGGCAGGCCGATTACATCATTGATATGGGACCAGAAGGAGGGCGTGGCGGTGGCATGATTCTGACCACCGGCACGCCCGAGCAAGTAAAGAAATCGAAGAAAGGCTACACGCCACGATTCCTTTAATTCTTAACGAGTCTGACCTCGTAGATTTCACCAATCTGCTTATGCGGTTTGGCGACGAACTTGACACGTACCTGTTTCTTACCCTTCAGCAGTTCAGCAGGTATGGGATAGGTCTCGTACTTAAATTCAGAGATACGGTATTTGCCCGTGTTGTTTACCGATGTTACCAATACATCATCAACGAAGATATCAAACTCATGACTCTTCCATTCACCTACACCCCAATACTTCAGGCGCAGGCTGAGCTCAGTCTGTCCGGCCGTCTGCAGTAGATAGCTGAAGTAGTGGCCGTCGCGGGCATCACGGAAGAAGACATCGTTGGTATTACCCACAAACGAGTTATCGGTCTCCATAAAATGATCTGACTCGGGCTGCTGTTCACCAGGCTGGACCTTATCAACGGTACGTTCTTCCAATGCCTGACGTTCACGTTCCTGTTTGGCCAAATTATCAAGATAGCCCTTGTAACTATCCTCTGAAAGCGCCAACCAATACATCATGTAGCGTGCATCGTGCAGTTCGAAGAAAGGCATCAACTCATTGCGTATCTCGTTTTCCATACGTGTAGCCAGCGTAAAGTGCAACGGTTTTCCTGCAACAGGCACTAATTGCTCTGCAATACCCTCCACATCCTTATTTATCAGTATCGGAGCCTTGTCCACAGGAAGTTTCTTACCTACTGCCAACTGTCCGAAACGGCTGTCGTCAGCAATCAGGCGTACCAAATCCTCGGTACCAGTCTTCATGGCCAACATGATTGGACCATGCATCAAGGCAATATACTGTGGAAGATTGGGCAAATACTTGATGCTGTTATGCATCGGGAAAGTCAGTTCAACCACATCGCCCTTCTTCCACTGACGGGTGATGGCAACATACGACGACGGTCCGGTGACGATGGTAACAGGCTTGCCGTTCACTTTTACCTCGAACTGGCCTGGCTTTACCCATCCAGGATAGCGCACTTGCAAAGTGAATTGTCCCTTACCCTGCGCAATAGTCAGCTTGCTGCTCTCAGCGTATGGGAAGTTCGTCTCTTGACGCAGTATGATGCCACGTTCTTTCCAGTTCAATTCCGATGACACGAAGAGGTTAACAAACAGGTTGTCGGCCTTCTTGGTATAGATGAACTGACCGTACTTACCATGATTCTCCATACCTGTACCCACACAACACCACATGGCCTCGTTAGGGGCTGAATAGTTGCGATAATGACGCGGACGAGCAGACGTAAAGTACACATAACCACCATGTTCCGGATGTTGGCTTGACAGAATATGATTAAAGGTTGCCAACTCGTAGAAGTCAGCATAACGGGCCTCAGGATTGCGACGATGCAACTCCTCCGACAGTTTCAGCATATTATTGGTATTACAGGTCTCAGGGCCGTCAATATCGGTAACAAAGTCCTGGCAAGCCTCCTTGCTTGGGAAGTGTTCTCGACGACTGTTACCACCGAATGCGAGTGAACGTTCTCCTGTCACGATATCCCAGAAATAGGCACTGGCCATGTGATAAGCCTCATCACCTGAGAGTTCTGAGATACGCTCGAAACCCACCACCTTGGGAACCTGTGTGTTCGCATGCATATTGTCCAGACAGTCCTGACGCTGTGACAGTGGCAAAAGCAGTCTTTTATGCGAAAAACGCTTGGCAACATCAAGATACTTCTTATCACCAGTCATAGCATAAGCATCGGCCAGAACCTCGTTCATGCCTCCATGCTCTGTATGCAAGGTTCGCTCCACCTGTTCGTCCGTTAGTCCTGACGTCAGGTCGATAGCCCAGTCACAGAAACCGAGGAAAAGTTTCTTAGCCTGTTCATTGCCGCAATAGACCCACGCATCGCGCAGTCCGGCATACATCTTATGGAGATTATAGAAAGGTACCCACGCACCCGAATAGGGACCGAAATTGCCTTTTTTATAGTTTGACCAGATACGGTCGCTGCCTGGCACGCCACCCACATAGCCCTTACCCCATTCCGGGTGGTTCTTGGCATTGGCATCTGCAACGGCTTGCAACTCACTGATCCAGTATTCCATGCGTTCCTTGCATTCCTTGCTGCCCGTAGCAGCATTGATAGCCATCGCTGTCAGATAGTGACCACCTACGTGTCCGTCCAATCCATCCCAGTTGGGATACGACTTACCCTTGGGTGTCAGTCCTGCCTCCTTAAGATAAGGAGCAAGAAGACGGTCGTTGTCGTACTTCAGCAGTACGCTGATGTTCAGGTCGCGGGCCTTCTTCAGCGGTCCGTCGAGCAGCGTTACATCACCAAGGGGAAACTCATCGGCATAGAGCCGATCCTGTGCTTGGATGCCACTTGCCATGAGGAGCATCACTAATGTAAAGGAGGTTGTTCCTATACGCATCAAACGTTTTGTCATAATTTTGAATAGTAAATAATTAGTGGCAAAGGTACACATATTTTTCAATATTCTTTATTGCAGAGTGCTTAAAGATTGTTAAGAATCAAAGAATTATCGGAAATGTTTCGTATCTTTGTACGAAAAATAGAACCATTTATTTATCAACAGTAATTATGTTAGTATTAGGAATCATTATCGTTTTGGCAGTTATCGCCATTGGTTACTTCATCAGCACCCAGCGCTCGCTGGTCAGTCTTGATGAGATGTGTAAGAATGCTTTGAGCCAGATTGAGGTTCAGCTCAACTCTCGTTTCGATGCCGTCATAGCCTTGGCTAAGACTGCTGCCAAGTATGCCGAGCACGAGTCAGAGACCATTATCCAGACCATTCAGGCTCGTGGTGGCAATGCCAATGGCGGCATTCCCACTGCAGGCGCAACACCTCAGGCCATCAATCAGCAGAGCGACCTTCTTGGTCAGATGATGGGACGCCTAAACGTTGTCTTCGAGCGCTATCCTGAACTGAAGGCCAGCGATCTGTATCTCGAAGCCCAGCAGGGACAGAAGCAGTATGAAGAGAATGTACGCGTATCGCGTATGGTTTACAACGACACAGCAACGAAGATGAATCGTATGGTGCGACAGTGGCCCAGCAGCATCGTGGCTTCAATGCTCAACTTCACCGTCAAGGATTATCTGAAGGTTGACGACGAACAGAAGAAGAACTATCCAAACCTCGATGAAGCATTCAAGAAGTAAGTGGCTGTTAGCTATTGGCTGTTGGCTGTTAGCTGTTGATACAACCGCAAGACCTTATCTCACCGATTTGAACATCCACGTGGTGCTAAGTCATAACGGTGACGCACTGATTACGGAGACACGCCTCATGGACGTCGACGATGAGGGTACTGAGTGCTATATAGGTTTGGCCAATACGGGGGAGAGTACTGTCAGCAACTTGCATGTCAAAGATGAGACAGGACAGCAGTTCACCTACGTCGACGAGTGGGATATCGACCAAAGCCGTGCATGGAAGTCTGGTAAATGCGGCATCATCAAGAAGCGCAACGGCTATGAACTATGCTGGGGTTTGGGCGACCAAGGCCATCGCACCTATATCACCCAGTACACCTATACAGGTTTGGTACATGCCTACCCCGATGCCGATGCCATTCGTCACGTCTTCCTCGATGCGGATGTGCGTCCCAAGCCTGCTCATGTCCAGCTGACCATCTCTACCGACGACGGCACACCCATCAATGCCGACAGCTGTGGCATATGGGGCTTTCGCTTCAATGGCGAGCTGAGTTTTATGGACAACAGCATCGTGGTAGAAAGCACCGAGGCCTTTGAAGACCAGAGTGCCCTCTATGTCATGGTCAGATTCCCCAAGGGTATGTTCCAGCCTACCATTCAAGAGGATGACACCTTCGAGCACAAGAAGGAACTGGCTTTTGAAGGCAGTGACTACGTTGGCAGCGATGATGAGGATATGTCAATCTTCGAGTGGATTATTTTCATCCTGGTATACGTGGGGTTCAGCATCGTACCAGTTGTTTGCTTCATCTGGCATTTGTATAGCGTGTGGCGTGCACGTCGCAGGGCAAGCAAAGATCTGCTGTGGTATCGCGACATACCGATGGACGGTAACCTGCAGGAAGCCAACAACGTATTGAATGCCTATAAGTATCTGCATACCGATTATAACAACCTGATGTCGGCATGTATTCTGAAGCTCATCAACATGGGAGCCATCACTATTGAGACACGCCCCAACATGAAAGGCAAGATGGAGCAGAATTTCGTGATACAAGAACTGAAGGATATAGACAAACAACCCGTACTGATGCGTAAGATATATAACATCTTTAAGCAGGCAGCGGGTGCCGATACAGTATTGGAGCCTAAAGAGCTAAAACAGTATATGAACAGTTCGCAACACCAGAGCATTACTGACTCGTTTATCAACACCCTGCACACCAAGACCAAGATTTCGCAATACAAGGATCGCGAAGACGAGGTAAGACAGCTGTTTGGACTAAAGAAGTTCCTGAAAGAGTTCACGCTGCTGGATGAGCGCGAACTAAAGGAGGTGAAACTGTGGAAGGACTATATGATTTATGCTACGCTGTTTGGTATCGCAGACAAGGTCATTAAGGAAATGAAGAAGATCAATCCTGAATACTTCAATATGGATCAGGTGGCAGGACAAATGGCTAATGACATGACGTTGCCAACCATCTATTCTGTGATGCGCAACAGTACAGCAAGTGCCGTGGCCAACAAGGCTGCACGCGAACACCGTTCGTCAGGACACGGTGGTCACTCGTCGTGGGGTGGCGGTGGCGGCGGTTTCTCCGGAGGCGGCGGAGGAGGCGGCGTACGCTAATGATAATGGGGACGGCTCAAGTGACCGTCCCCATCGTCTTTTTCTTATGCTTCACCCTTGCTCAGGTCAAAGGGAGCAATAGTACGAGGTTCTTGATTAGGGATTCGTATCGTTCCGAATTCCTTCTCATAACGCATAATATTCTCCTGAAGGGCTGCTAATAGGCGCTTGGCATGTTCAGGTGCCAAGATAACGCGGCTCTTCACCTGTGCCTTAGGCAACCCAGGCAATACGCGGGCAAAATCAATGATAAAGTCACTGCTTGAATGGGTGATGATGGCAAAGTTGGCATATTCACCCTGTGCTATGGCCTGCGGCAGTTCCAGCTGCAGACCACCATTCTTCTCGTTATTGTTGTCGTTCATAACATTAATTAATTAGTCGATTTTCTATTTAGATTGCAAAGATACAAAGTTTTTCTGAAAGAAACAAAAAAAGAACTACAAACCTTTCGGATTGCAGTCCTTTTTATTTTCTTGCTTATCAAGTGCAAGGCTTACTTTACCTTCTGAACGATAGCCTTGAAAGCCTCAGGATTGTTCAGAGCCAGGTCAGCGAGCACCTTACGGTTAATCTCGATACCTGCCTTACCGAGCTTGCCCATGAGAGCAGAATAGCTCAGACCCTCCTGACGAGCGGCAGCGTTGATACGCTGAATCCACAGGGCACGGAATGTGCGCTTCTTGTTCTTACGATCACGATAAGCATAGGTAAGACCCTTCTCCCAAGTGTTCTTGGCTACTGTCCAAACATTCTTGCGGGCACCAAAGTAACCGCGAGTGAGTTTCAGAATTCTTTTACGTTTTGCACGTGATGCAACGTGATTGACTGATCTTGGCATAGTTTTCTAATACTTTTAAATGTTTGACAATAGGTGAATTAACGGAGACACAACAGGTCACGAACCTGCTTCAGATTTGAGTTGTCAACGATAGTAGAACCGCAAAGATTACGCTTCTGCTTCTTGGTCTTCTTCGTCAGAATGTGACTGTGGTAAGCGTGGTGTCTCTTAACCTTACCTGTACCGGTGAATGAGAATCTCTTCTTGGCACCGGAATTTGTCTTTACTTTTGGCATTGTTTTATAAAATTTAAATTGTTATTAATAATCGGCAGCTACGCATATACCGGGCGCGCCACCTGTTTTCTTTCTTGTGTGCTGCGATTCTATCGCAACTTTTACTCGTCCTCGCTCTCTGTCAACTTCTTCAGCGCATCAGCACTGATCTTTGCATTGGCAAAAAGACCGCCATTGGCCGGGATTTCCGTATTGACCTCTGGAGCATGCTGCTTAGCAGTTTCCTTGGCTTCTGCCTCTGAGGCTTCGCGGTCACGAGCCTGCTGACTCTTCTTAGCCACCCCAGCCTTCTTTGGTGTCAGGTAGAGGAACATCTTCTTACCTTCAAGCGAGGGCATACCCTCAACTTTGCCGTAATCCTCAAGGTCGTTGGCAAAACGCAACAAAAGCACCTCACCTTGTTCCTTGAAAAGGATGGAACGTCCACGGAAGAACACGTAAGCACGTACCTTATTACCCTCCTCCAAAAATTCCTTTGCATGCTTGAGTTTGAACTGGTAGTCATGCTCATCGGTCTGAGGTCCGAAACGGATCTCTTTCACCTCCACCTTTACCTGCTTGGCCTTCATCTCTTTCTGGCGTTTCTTCTGTTGGTAGAGGAACTTGGAATAGTCAATGAGACGACATACAGGCGGATTGGCATTCGGCGAAATCTCGACCAAATCAACCTCCTGGTCGCGCGCCATGTCTAATGCCTGACGAATGGGAACAACGACACTACCGTCGTCACCCACAATACGTACCTCACGAACACGAATCTGCTCGTTAATGCGGTACTGTTGCTTCATTTTGTCGTTCTTCATCAACTTTTCTTTTCGAAATCGGCTGCAAAGGTACGACAATTCAGCGAATTAGCAAAATTTTTAAGCAATTTATTTTCCATCAGAGGGCAAAATTATGCATCTTTTGTCAAAGGAATGGTAAAACTGAACGTTGAACCCTCGCCCAACGTCGATTCGACCTGTGCATCACCACCATTCTTGCGGGCAAAATCCTGACAAAGTTGCAAGCCAAGTCCTGAGCCTTCCTCACCACCCGTACCATAGGTGGTCTCACCCGTATGGAAGATAGTCTCGACACGTTCTGGAGCAATACCTACACCATGGTCTCGAACGCAGATACGGGCAAAATCTCCCTCACGTTTATAGAACACCTCGATGCCTTTGCCCTCGGGCGTAAACTTAACGGCATTCGAGAGGAAGTTGCGAATAACGGTCTTGATCATATCATTATCGCCATGAACGGTAAGTTTCTCATCTGCAGGCAGATACTTCAGGTCAATCTTCTTCATTTCCGCAATCATCCTGAAGATATCTACCGCACCTGGTATAATATCGTCAAGGTCGATATCCTGATAGACCACATTGAGGCGACCTGTCTGGCTCTTAGTCCACTTCAACAGATTGTCAAGCAAATCATGGGTCTCCTCAGATTCACGATTGGCCTTATCCAAAAGTCCAAAAATCTCATCTCCGACGACATCAGGCGATACTACGTTAACAGCCAAGTTGAGCACCATACGGATGCTGGCCATAGGCGAACGCAGGTCGTGAGCAATCACGGAGTACATCTTGTCGCGATTAGAGATGGTACGTTTCAACTCCTCATTCTGACGGACGATGATGCGCTTGGCTGCCACCAACTGGATCTGGTGCATCACACGCATCACAAGTTCTTCCTTGTTAAACGGTTTAGTCAAGAAGTCGTTGGCTCCTACCTGGAATCCCTTGACCAAATCACTGGGATTATTAAGAGCAGTCAGGAAAATAATGGGTATTTCCTGCGTCTCTGGATCCTTTTTCAGAATCACTGCGGTATCAAAGCCATTCAGGTCAGGCATCATGACATCGAGCAGAATCAGATCAGGATGTTCTGATTTTGCCATCTCGATACACATATTACCATTAGAAGCGGTACAAACCTGGAACTTCTCGTTGGTCAGTAATATCTTGAGTAACAGCACATTGCTAACCACATCGTCAACAATGAGGATTTTATAATCGCTACGGTTTATCTGCGACTCAATTGTTTCGTTTAACTCCATTTGCTACGGGCTTTAGTCATTCACAGTGCAAAAGTAGCAAATAATTAGCATTCCGCCAAATATTTGCTACTTTTTTTTATTATTCTACTGTTACCGACTTTGCCAAGTTGCGCGGTTGGTCTACATCTTTACCCTTGCAGACCGCTACATGATAGCTGAGAAGTTGCAAAGGGATAGTTGCAACCAATGGTTCCAGACACTCCAGGACGTCAGGCAATTCAATGACCTCATCGGCAATCTTCGCTATGGTGTCATCGCCCTTTGTGACGAGAGCTATCACCCTACCCTTGCGAGCCTTGATTTCCTGAATATTCGAGAGCACTTTCTCGTACATCGCATCGTGAGTAGCTATAACCACTACAGGCATATCACTATCAATCAGGGCGATAGGACCATGCTTCATCTCGGCAGCAGGATAACCCTCAGCATGGATATAGGATATTTCCTTGAGTTTGAGGGCACCTTCCAAAGCTACGGGATAAGAGTAGCCACGCCCCAGATAGAGGAAGTTATGGGCATAGGTGAAAGTACGCGCTAAGTCAGCAATGCGCTCGTTAGTCTGCAACACCTCATGAATCTTATCAGGTATCTCGTTAAGTCCCTTGACCACACGCAGATATTCGTCACGGTCAATAGTACCACGGGCTTCACCCATAGCCAACGCAATCATGGTAAGAACGGTAACCTGACCCGTAAAGGCTTTCGTAGAGGCCACACCGATTTCAGGTCCAACATGGATATAGGTACCTGTATCAGTGGCACGGGGAATACTCGAGCCAATGGCGTTACAGATACCATAGATAAAGGCTCCACGCTCTTTGGCCAAATGGATGGCAGCAAGGGTATCGGCCGTCTCGCCACTCTGTGAGATGGCAATGACGATATCATCTTTATTGACAACAGGATTGCGATAGCGGAATTCGGAGGCATACTCTACCTCGACGGGGATGCGACAGAATGACTCGATGAGCTGCTTGCCTATCAACCCTGCATGCCACGAAGTACCGCAAGCAACGATGACCACACGCTTGGCACTGAGCAACTGACGACGATAGTCGATGAGAGCCGATAGTGTCACATGGTCGCCCTCAACATTGATACGACCACGCATACAGTTAGTCAGACAATCAGGCTGCTCGAAAATCTCCTTCAACATAAAGTGAGGATAGCCGCCTTTCTCTATCTGACCTAAGTCAATGTCGACAGTCTTTACCTGCAGGTCTTGTTCCTCGCCTAAGATACTAAGTACTTTCAAATCCTCACCCTGACGAATAACAGCGATATTACCGTCTTCGAGATAGACTACCTGATCGGTATATTCAATGATAGGGCTGGCATCGGAACCCAAGAAGAATTCATCCTTACCAATACCCACTACCAGCGGACTCTGCTTGCGGGCTGCAATAATCTGCGTTGGGTCGCGCTTATCGATAATGGCAATGGCATAGGCACCAATCACCTGATAGAGAGCTACCTGTACTGCTTCCAACAGCGAAAGGTTTTTCTTCACCATGATATATTCGACGAGCTGTACGAGCACCTCAGTATCGGTATCGCTTTGGAACGTTACGCCCTTGTTGATGAGTTTGGCCTTGATATCAGCATAGTTCTCGATGATACCATTGTGGATAATGGCCAGATTATGGCTCTGCGAATAATGCGGATGGGCATTACGGCTGGAAGGCTCTCCGTGGGTAGCCCAACGAGTGTGAGCAATACCAATGTGTCCTGTCACATCCTTATCGTTGCAATATTCCGTCAAATTATCCACCTTTCCCTTCGTCTTATAGACGTTCAGTTCTTGACCTTCATTAATCATGGCAACACCAGCTGAGTCGTAACCACGATACTCTAAACGGCGAAGCCCCTTAATCAGAATAGGATAAGCTTCCTGCTTTCCTATATAGCCTACTATTCCACACATAATCGTTATGTCTTGTTTTGTTTTCTGTCTGCAAAGGTAATGCAAATCTCAGAAATAAAAGAAAAAAAACATATTTTTCTTTGTACTTCGTTCAATTTACACTACCTTTGCACCTATGAGAAGTAAAGTATTACTGATATATACGGGTGGAACCATCGGCATGAACCGTAATCCACAGACAGGGGCACTGGAGCCGTTCGACTTCGAGCACCTGCTACAAAATGTGCCTGAGTTGGAACAATTCGACACGCAGATAGAGACCTATCAGTTCTCGCCCCCCATCGATTCGAGCGACATGTCACCACGACTATGGACAGACCTCAGTCACGTCATAGCCGACCATTACGACCAATATGACGGTTTCGTGGTGCTGCACGGTACAGATACGATGGCCTATACGGCTTCGGCACTGAGTTATATGTTGGAGAATCTGACGAAGCCCGTGGTCTTTACGGGTAGCCAATTGCCTATCGGACAGTTGCGCACCGACGGTAAGGAGAACCTGATTACCTCAATAGAGATAGCTGCTGCCAAGGACGAGAATGGCAGGGCAATGGCACCTGAGGTAGGCATCTACTTCAATTCACACCTGTTGAGGGGTAACCGCACGACGAAGCAGAGTGCCGAGGAATTCAACGCCTTCGAATCGTTCAACTATCCGCATCTTGTAGAAGCCGGCGTCAACATCGTCTACCATAAAAACAGGATTCTGCAACCTGATTGGGACAAGCCCATGACACCTCATTTCCGTCTGGACAACAACGTCATCATCTTCTCGTTGTTCCCAGGCATTCGCGAAGATCTCATCCGCCACATTATCCACACCCCCAATCTGAAGGCTATTGTCATGCGTACCTTCGGAAGTGGCAATGCGCCCCAGAGTCCGTGGCTTCTGAAGGCACTCAAGGAAGGTACGAAGAACGGCAAAGTGATTGTCAACATCAGCCAATGTATGCAGGGATGCGTCGAAATGGGGCGTTACGATACGGGCTTCCATCTGCAGGAGGCGGGCGTCGTGAGCGGCTACGACTCAACAGTAGAGAGCGCTGTCACGAAACTGATGTTTCTACAGAGCCATTACGACGATCCAGAACAAGTACGCGACATCATGCGACGCAGCATTCGCGGCGAGATTACCCTATAGATTTTCCATAAAGAACGTGATACACTGACGGTATAGGTGGCGACGCGTGTTGCCGCCATAGATGCTATGGTTGCGATTGGTATACACCAACTGGCGGAAGTCCTTGTCGGCCTGCACCAATGCCTCGGTATATTCCGCCGTATTACGGAAGTGTACGTTGTCGTCAGCCATACCGTGACACAGCAGCAATGTGCCGTGCAGTTTTGCGGCACGCGCTATCGGGCACTCATTATATCCTTCGGCATTCTCTTGTGGCGTACGCATAAAACGCTCTGTATAGATGGTGTCATAATAGCGCCACGACGTTGGCGGAGCAATGGCGATACCGGCACGGAACACGTCCCTACCCTCCGACATTGCCATCAGCGTATTAAAACCGCCGAAGCTCCATCCCCAGATGGCTATACGGTCTTTGTCGACATACGATTGCCGGCCTAACCAAATGGCTGCCTCCACTTGGTCGTGGGCCTCCAACTGACCTAACTTCAGATAGGTACACTTCTCAAAATCGGCACCGCGACCACCTGTTCCGCGATTGTCAACGCAGACACAAATGAACCCTTGCTGACAAAGATACTGTTCGAGCAGAGCACCCTGCCCAGCCATACCGATACCCCAGGCGTTCTTCACCTGCTGCGAGCCAGGACCGCCATACTGATACATCACTACGGGATATTTCTTATTAGGATTGAAATCGGCGGGCTTCAGCATCCACGCATTCAGCTCTATGCCGTCAGCGGTCGTAATCGTGAGCAATTCGGTTTTCCCATGCTGATACTTACCAAGTTTCTCTCTCAGTTCTCTGTTATCAACCACCGTCCGCAGCGACTTTCCGTTACAACTGCACACTTCATATATCGTTGGCGTGTGACAGTCACTCCACGTGTGGATAAAATAGCGGAAATTTGCGCTAAAGATGGCTGAGTTCCAGCCAGCCTTGGGTGTCAGGCACTCGCGTTTGCCATTCTTATGGGCCACCCAAACACGCTGGTCAGTTGCTCCGTCTTCGTGCGAGGCGAAATAGACATCGCCAGTCTTCTCGTCGTATCCATACACCTCGCTTACCTCATAGTCGCCCTTGTCCACCTGTCGCAACAGCTGCCCGTCCAAAGTATAGAGGTAAAGATGCATAAAACCGTCACGATCGCTGGGCACGAGGATATGCTTATCGGTAAAGCAAATGCCGTTAATGGCGTCGTCCTTGATATAGCGCGCCACCTCGTCCTCGATGGCCAACGTACTCAGTGTACTCAGCGGATCGGTCATATAGATGCACAGGCAGTCCTGATGACGGTTTAGTGTATAGACTGCCACACGCTGAGGGTCGCTGGTCATCACGATACGGGGAATATAGCCGTCAGCGTCCAAAGGCACCTGCAACTGTCGTGTCTGACTACTGCTGACATCATAGCTCCACACCGTACAAGTCGCATTCCGTTCACCAGCAATGGGATACTTATAGGTATAGAATCCTGGATAGTCGCCAAACTCCGTGCGCTCAGGCCTGAGCCCTTTGAACAGCGGCATCGAGTACTGCTTCACCTCACTCTCGTCATAGCGAATCCAAACCAGCTGTTTGCTATCAGCAGTCCACACCATCGCACGACTGAATCCGAACTCCTCCTCGTTCACCCAATCTGGAATGCCGTTAATCACCTCGTTCCACTTGCCATCCGTCGTCACCTGCACCTCGGCATTGTCATTTAGCAGTTTGACCAGGAAGATATTATTATCGCGAACAAAGGCTATCTGACTGCCGTCAGGCGAGAAGAGCGGCGTCTGCTGGGGACCGTTCTTTGACAGTTGTGTCATCTCACGCGTACCTATATTATATATATAAAAGGTGGCAGTGAACGAGTGGCGGTAGATGCGCTTAGTGTTTGTCTGAATCAGCATACGTTTGCCGTCAGAACTCATGATGTATCCATCAATGCCCGCCAGCGTGTCGCCCTTCGCTAAGTCACAATCAAACAACGTGCCAAGCAACTTTCCTGACTGGAAAGAATACTTCTCTATCCGTCTTCCATCGTCGCTCAGCTGTGCATAGCTTTCCCCATCGGCCAAAGCCTGAACGGCAGCCATCGACTCACCACGAAACTCGCCTGAGGTAATATCATTCAGCGTCAGCCGCTCACCAGCAACAGCCTGCATCGACAGCAGCAACACAGCCGCAACCACCATCATCATCGTTTTCTTCATCATCGTCATCTTATTTAATGTTTACTGCCTGCAAAGATACAACTTTTTTACGATACTGACAAACTTTAGTACCGAAGAAACGACTGACAGCTGCCGGTAAAACGTTCGTTTACCCTATCTAAAAGACGCGATAACCGTAGGAAAAAGTTAATTCATCGTCAATGAATGATAAAACGACGTCGATGAACGACAAAACGACGTCGATGAACGATAAATCAACGTCGAGGATTACAGTTTTTTCGCAGATTATAATCGAACAAAAAGAGCGCCGTGCAAAACACACAGCGCTCTTGTCAGACAATTATGAATTACTTAAACTTAATGCTGTTGAGCACACCCATAACCAGTTCCTGCTTCTCGAATGCGAACTCAGGAATAGCGAAGTTGTAGCAACCGCCGTTCTTGGCATCATCGCGCAGGAAATAGACCATACCTGCCTTAAACCATGTCTGGAACTTCTCGCCACCAATCACATAGCTGCCGTTGCCAAACTTTTCGAGGCCTTTCATGCCTTGGGGCACATTGTTCGCCTTCTTGATAAATTCTGCAACCGTCTCCTTAGCAGGGTGAAGCAACTGAACGCGTGTACCAGAATTGGCCTGAGAACCATCATCTTTCAGCGGGAACACAATACCTCTCCAGCCATATTTGTCGGCAACTTCGGCCTTATGGCCAGCAGGGAATTCAGCAGTAAAATAGTCACACTCAAAGGTTTCAGCTTTAAACTCTGGCTCTTTGGGTTCAGCCTTTGATTCGGCCACCTGCTCCGTCTGCTCTTCAGCGCCAGTTGCCTCAGCCTCCTGAGCTTCAGCGTTTTGTGCACTCTTGTTTCCACACGACATCATGACAGCTGCTACAGCTGCAACGGCGAAAGGAAAAAATACCTTTTTCATAACACGGTTTGTTTAAATCAATTTTTACTTGTAGTTCACAGGCTGCAGCTTAGCACCGAGTCCCTGTACTACACCGTACTGTCCATTGACGGTCTTCTGCAGATCCATCTTCTGCATCATGTACTTGTCGCCCTGCTTAACGATAACGGCACATGGAACTGAGTAGTGAGTGATGTTATAGGGGTACTTGGGATTCTTGAACGTATGCCACTTGCTATCCAAGTAAATGGTCTTCACGTACTCCAGCTTTGCAGTAGCGGCCCATTTCTTGGCAGCAGCATCACCATTGGACTTGATGTCTGCAGCTACGCTCACTCCAGCAGGCACATCGACGGGAGCCATAGCACTGGTGCTGCAGAGGTTGATCATTCTGCGATACATTTCGCCCTGATTGGCCTGCCACTTAGCCGACTCGGCTTCCACCTTGCGAACCATCTCGTCCGATGCGTTGTACTGAGAGTGACCTTCAATGACGCGCGTCTTAATAGCCTCGGCCATGAAGTAGCCGTGAGCCAGACTGGCAGAACCCTTCTCGAGAGCGGCTTCGGCGCGCTGATACTGCATGAGGGTGTACTCGCAGATGTCCTTCAGGGCAATCTTCTTCTGGGCGATCTCGACGGCATACTCCTCACGGTTTCTGCGCTCACTGATCATTGCTGTCTCAGAAGGCCAAGCCAGCATCCAACCCTTGTTGGTATTCACCACACCACTTGTCGCATTGTTCATGGAGTAATGCAGATAAGTCATATAGGTAGGCGTATCGTAGAGCAGTGCCATTGCAAACACCTTGAAGTAATCGAGCGTAGGATTGTCGACAAAAGCCTTCGTCCAGGCATAGCGGGGTATTTCGTCAACAGGGAAAGCCGTCTTCTTGTCGGGACCGTAGGTGATGTAATCAGTCAGTCCATAAGCCTCGGTAGAGCCCACTCTGGCGAATACCTTGTTGAAAATATCCATGTGCAATTTCACCTGCTGCATGTAAGCGGTCGACTTCCTGTCACCGTTGAAGGTGATTAACTCTCCCCAGTCGCCAAGTTCACTCTCCTTGCCTTTCCAGCGCCAAACGACGTTCGAAGCATCGGGAGCATCACCGCCCATATTAACGCCAGTAGCATCACTGGCTTGGTTCTTTGCTTCGTTGACAGCACTGTTCTTGGTGTCGTCAACCTTCTCTTTCACAGCCTTCTTGGCCATGTTCTTCAGTTTACCGAACTGAGCGTAAGTAACGTTGTTTCCCACAACGAGGAGGCCTGCAACCAATGCGACCTTCATGATTTGATTTTTTTTCATAATGTGTTAAGTTATAGAATGAATATGTTTATTTCTTCAGCTTAACCGACTCAAGCAGCTTCTTCATGTCGGGGTCGTCGGGCGTCACCTTGAACGCGCTGACTACCAAGGCCTTCTCGGGCTCGCTCTTCAGGTCGGTGAAAATCATGTAGAGCTTCGAGCGTTCGTTGCCATAGACAATCCAGGAGTTGCCGCCCAGGGTAATCTCCGACTTCGTCTCAAACTTCGAAGCGTTCTGCTCCTGCAGCTTCTCGAACGAAACGGTAGAGGGATACAAGCGGATGCTCTGGTCGTCCTTCTTCAAATTGATATTGTTAGAACTGCTCTCCTGACGCCAGCCGTCGAGCGTGGTCAGCGTGTAGTATTCGCAGTCGAACTCCTTGGCGGCAAACAGATCCTCCATACCGGCAGGCATGCTGGCTGCATCCTTGATGACCACGTTGTCCAGAATCTCTTTCACAGCCTCGTTCTCCAGGTCGGTATGCGTGATGTTAATGCGCAGGACGGCATTGTCGGCAAGGTCGGACAGCAGTGTCAGCTTCTCGTACTTCTCTTGATAATAGCCATAATACTTGCGACCGTTGAAAGTCATCTCGCCCTTATCCACGGCCTGGTTCATCGTGACGGCAGCATCCTTCTTCTCAGCGGCAGTGTGAGCCTTCATGTTTTGGTTAAACTCCTCAGTCATGAAGAACAGCGAAGGCTGCTTGCCCGTGCCCTCCATGTGAATCATACAATCCAGGTCAGGCTTCGTGGCACCGCCCTTCTCCCAGCCCTGAGGCATGGTCACCGTGTAATACTTCGTCTCGATGGTCTCACCCTCGAGTTTCTTCTTTCCGCAACTCACTACCATCGCAGCCATCAGGGCCACACTGGCAAATAATAATGCTTTCTTCATAATTTTGTTTTAATAATTAATGTTTATAATTCGTTTAATTCGCTAAATTCGTGGTTTCTTAAAATTCCATTTAATAATACATTGTTCTACTATTCAGTCCGTCCCACGTACCGACGATAGTCTTGCACTGGGTATAGACCGACGGACAGTTATACACAGTATGCAGGTCAGAGCCAGTCTTTTGGTAGATTTCCACCTGACGTTGAGCAGTATCCCAACCGCCAGAAGTCAGAATATACACAAAAGTGTCAGTACCGCCCGTCACTGACTGAGGCTTGTTGACGCTGGCTGTCATCTCAACCGTATAAGGTGTCGAGGGAGCGTAGGCATTGTCCGGTTTGGCACCCTTCAGCAGAGCAGCCGGCAAGTAACGCTGGATGTAGGGGTCGTCGCTATTAGCCGATGTTGCCTGAAACTTTGACTGCAGCGAGCGAATCATAGTCGTGGCATTCTCCGTACCGCACAACAGTTCGATACACTTCTTTCCTGTAGCCTCGTTGCGGGCATAAATCTCCATAGCCATCGGAATCATACCCACCGTACCAACAATCGTCTTGCCCAACAGAGCGGAATACACTGCCTCAAACTCCGTATAGCCGCTCGGAATGTTTGAGAAGGACACCGTTGCCGAAGCATTACTCTGATAGTCGTCAGTATCCACGATGCCGTCGCCATTCACGTCCTGACCGTCAAGACCAACGGTTCCCGTCACCATGTAGGTATGCGAGCCATACGTCACGGTATTGCCATTTACCTTCGCATCGTATTTCGTTTCGTTCACCAGCCCAGCCCACTTGTCCGTGGTCTGGCGTTTATTGTTTTCGTTGTCATCGCTCTTGTCGCTTGAGCATCCTGCAGCAGTCGTCATCATAGCTACGGCCACCAGTGCAAACGATGCAATCACTTCTCTTATCTTCATTGTTTTTAATGTGTTAATGTTTATAATTAAATAATTAAATACTTATATATTTTTATTCTCCATAAATCGTCGTACGACCTGCTCGATATGAAAGTCCAGTTTACGATCTAACAAGTCTTCCATCTTGAGCAGATGCTCCAGATAGTCCATCGCATAGTCCTTTGCTTGTACTTGTTGTATCGTCTTTGCCATCCTAATGGTTGTTTATCGGTTGCAAAATTACACATAATCTCCCAATTGTCGTTATCATTTCATAAAAAAACGTTATCATTTCGTGGAATATTACATAAAATAAAGCCCTTGAAACAAATTATTCCGAGGACTGATACTGCGTTGGTGTGACACCAAAGCTCTTTTTGAAGGCTCGTGTGAAGTTGGGCGTATCGTTATAGGCACAGAGAGTGGCTATTTCCGAGATTGTCATCTCAGGATGATTTTCCAACAAATGTCGGGCACGTTGCATGCGAATAGTCTGAATAAACGATTGGGGGGTCTCGTCTGTAAGTGTCGTAAGTCGCTGACGCAACTGGAAAAGACTTAATCCCATCTGTTCGGCAACATGTTGGGCGTCAATCTGGCCCGTCATGATAAGTTCATTGATGGTATTGATGGTTTTTGCAAGGAATTCACGGTCGGCATCCGTTAGCTCTTTCTTCTCATCTACGGTCTCAGGGGTAGCAGTAGCCATATCGTACTGTACGTTTAGCTCATCATATTTCTTACGTAACTCCTGGATGCGCAGGGTTAGCTCATGGTTAAGGCGTCGTTGCTGGCTTTGGCGATACCTCATCAACAGCCAAATGCCTATAGCTAACAAGATTGCAACAACAGCAAAAGCGATAGCCCACAGCTTGGCCTTGCGTTCAGCATGGTTCTCCAACTGCAACCAGTCGTTGCCGAACTCAGCATTATACTTCGCCAGATTCTCTGCTGACGTTTTGCTATAGATGGAATCTTTCAGGTCATTAAAACGGTCTAACTGATGTTTGGCTTCATCAGGATTTTGTTTCCACAGACTCTCGTATAACCCACGACGGGCATGAATCTCATTATAAGGATCGCCCAACTGCATAAAGATATTGGCCGCTTCTTGATAATAAGGAATAGCCTCCTGTTCACGCTGTTGGGACACAAGAGTCATACCCATCTTGTTACAGGCAATACCCAACGACTGACGATTGTCTGTCTTACGAAGAAAAGGGATAACATCCTTAAGTATTTGCTCTGCCTCCTTATAATGATGTAAACCGATAAGTATAGAAGCTTTTTGAGCCAAACGCACCATAACCCTATCCTCGTTGCCATTCTCCTTATCCAACTGATAGGCGCGCTCAATATACGGCAGTGCCTTTTCGTCATTACCCATCGTATGATACACCTCAGAGGCCATTGCCTGTAAAATAGCCATACGACTTGGATTATGGGCCTGCTCAGCCTTCTCAATAGCTTTTAATATGTATTGTTCCGCTTCCTTAGGCTGTTTGGCACCCATATAGATAGCCGCTAACGTATTAAGACTCGATGACATCACATCAGGATCACCCGATTTCTCGTCAAGTACATAGCATTGCTTAGCATAACGTGCAGCTTCATCGTAATCAGCCAAACGGATATTGATGACTGCCAACAAATTCAAGCAGTCTGCTTCCATCTCAGTTCCCTTACATTCTGGCAAAGCTTTAAGCGCTACCACCAAAGCCTCTTGATATTGCTGAACAGCATACAGGCTATCAGCCTTATCCAATAGTTTTCCAGCTCCTCGCGACCATACTGGCAGAACCATCAGCACCATCAATATTAATGGCAAGAAACGTGTATGGCATATACTTTTTGACATAACGTTTGCAAAGTTACAACAAAAAAATGAGTTCACCAAATAGATGAACTCATTTTCCTTGAAAAAGTGGCGGTCTCCTACTCTCCCGCATTGCATTGCAGTACCATCGGCGCAAGCGGGCTTAACTTCTCTGTTCGGAATGGGAAGAGGTGGGACCCCGCCGCAATAACCACCTGATAAATCGCTGGCGATTCATCAATTGATAATTGACAATTGACAATTGATAATTATTATCCATTATCCATTTTCCATTATCCATTGGTCACGCCGTATAAGGTGACAATCTTCACAAGCAAGCTGTCGATGTCGATTCTAACAACACCTGATAATATGACTGTTACTGTGCTCTGCGGTTTTACCGCTGAGCTGCGAAAGCATTCGGGCAATTAGTAGTGCTCGGCTTTGACGTCGCCGTCTTTACACCTGCACCCTATCAACGTCCTCGTCTGGGACGACCCTCAATGGAGTCCTCATCTTGCGGATGGCTTCGCACTTAGATGCTTTCAGCGCTTATCCAAACCAGACGCGGATACCCGGC
>JAEEGG010002794.1_pt1 | contig 44592 bp, 42 predicted proteins | sample 9134161 | NCBI WGS metagenome assembly JAEEGG01 (sample SAMN16246543, study PRJNA631951) | gut metagenome | biome: gut microbiome; feature: rumen; material: CR-attached | host: Bos | place: Iran: Karaj | collected 2018-10 | reverse complement strand
TTCCAAAATCGCAGTAAAAAGAGCGCTGAGAAATGAACAAAATCAGGCTCTTTTTTCTTTTGGGTTTTGTCTTAAAAATACATTTTGAACAATAAAACAGTAATCTGCGATTTTGGAAAATCTCCGCATGGCATTTTTTAACAGCGCAGTAGGCGTACTTCAGACTCTCGTAATCGCTCTTGGTGCAGGTCTTGGCATTTGGGGAGCAATCAACCTGATGGAGGGTTACGGCAACGATAACCCCGGCGCAAAGTCCCAGGGCATGAAGCAGCTCATGGCTGGCGGCGGCGTGGCCCTGATTGGCATCACCCTTGTGCCCCTGCTTTCCGGACTGTTTTGATCGGTCCGTAAGTGTGGAAGGCGGGCACGGAAAGGTCAGGCGGAAAGTTCGCCTGGCCCTTTCGTGACCCTAATCGGTAAAATGAAGCGGGAGGCAGCATGAGCAGCATAGGAGACATCATTGACGAATGGCTGCGTGGAGTGCTTATCAACGGCATCATGAACAACGTGAGCAACACCTTCGATTCGGTGAACCGTCAGGTGGGGCAGATCGCGTCGGAGGTTGGCAGGACGCCTGCAAACTTCTCGCCCGCGATTTACAACATGATCCGAAACATTTCGGAGAACGTGATCATGCCGATCGCAGGAATTATCCTGACTTTCATTGCCTGTTATGAGCTGATCCAACTGGTCATCAGTCACAACAACCTGGCTAACTTCGAATCCTGGATCTTTTTTAAGTGGACCTTTAAGACCTTTGTGGCAGTGTACTTGGTGTCCAACACGATGAACATTACCATGGCGGTGTTTGACGTGGCGCAGCACGTGGTGTCAAGGTCGGGCGGCATCATCGCGGGGAGCACGGCGATCGACGCAAGCGCGCTTCGCACGATTCAGGCGACCTTGCAGACAACGGAAACGGGATCGCTTTTTGCGATCTTCCTGCAGTCCTTCATCGTGCAGTTTTTGATCTACGTGCTCTCGGTGCTGATCTTCGTCATCGTGTACGCGAGAATGATCGAGATCTACCTGATGGTCAGCCTGGCGCCGATCCCCTTTGCGACCTTTGGAAACAGGGAGCAGAGCATGATGGGACAGAACTATCTTAGGTCACTGTTCGCGCTGGGCTTTCAGGGGTTCCTGATCATGGTGTGCGTCGGCATCTACGCGGTGCTGATCCAGACGGTGTCATTCACTTCGGACATCATCGCTTCCCTTTGGGGAGTCATGGGCTACACGGTCCTTTTGGTGTTCACTTTGTTTAAGACGGGTTCGGTGGCCAAGTCAATCCTTCACGCCCACTAAACTGGGGAACGGACGCGGAGGAAATCAAACCAAAAGTTCCCTAAATCGGAAAGGAATTAATAATGGCAGCATCATACGTATCGGTGCCCCGAGACCTGACGAAGGTGAAGAGCAAGGTGATGTTTAACCTGACGAAACGGCAGCTTGTCTGCTTTGGCCTGGCGGCGCTCATCGGAGTGCCGTTTTTCTTTTTGGTCAAGCAGTTTTGCGGCGTAAGCACGGCGGCCATCTGCATGATGGTCGTCATGATGCCGTTTTTCTTTTTCGCCATGTACGAGAAGAACGGCAGGCACCTTGAGGTCATCCTCGGACACTTCATCGAGGCAACCTTCATAAGGCCCAAGGAGAGGCCTTACAAGACGGACAACAGATATTCAGCCCTTGAGCGTCAAATGGAGGCGGAAAGGGCGATTAACGCGATCATAAGCGGCAAACAAAAGACGGAAGGGAGGGATGGACGGTGCCGTGGAAAAAGAAAAGGGAAATAACGATTCCGCAGGGACTGAACCGAGCGGAGCAAAGGGAAGTAAGAAGGATCCTGGAAGCGGCAGGCCGTGATGACGGCGTTCCAAGGACCGCACAGCAGAGCATTCCCTTCGACCGGATGTTTCAGGACGGGATCTGCAGGGTCGGAAGCGACTATTACACGAAGACGATCCAGTTTCAGGACCTAAACTATCAGCTGGCGCAGCAGGAGGACAAGACGGAGATCTTTGAACAGTGGTGTTCCTTCCTAAACTTCTTTGACAGCACGATCCATTTTGAACTGTCCTTCGTAAACGCGGAGACGGACCTTTCGGAATTTCGGACGGGGATCGCGATCCCGCACAAGAAGGACGAGTTTAACGGCGTGCGCGACGAGTACAGTTCCATGCTGTTCCATCAGATGGAGGCAGGAAACAACGGACTTTCGAAGCTGAAGTACCTGACCTTCGGTATCCACGCGGAGAGCGTAAGGGCGGCAAAGCCAAGGCTCATCCACGTGGAGACAGACCTCATGAACAACTTTAAGAAGCTGGGCGTTGGCGCAAGGACCCTAAACGGAAGGGAGCGCCTTGCCCTGATGCACAGGATCTTTCACGTGGGGGAGAGCGACAGGTTTTTATTCGACTGGGACTGGCTGAACCCTACGGGACTTACGGTAAAGGACTTCATCGCCCCTAGCAGCTTCCACTTCCCCAACGGGAAACGATTTGAGATGGGAAGCACCTTCGGCGCGGTAAGCTTTTTGTCAATCGACGCGGCGGAGATCAGCGACGCGCTTCTGGCGGACTTCCTGAACATGGAATCAAGCCAGGTGGTCACGATGCACCTGCATTCGGTGGACCAAAACGACGCGATCAAGACGGTAAAGCACACCATCACGGAGCTTGACCGAAGCAAGATCGAGGAGCAGAAAAAGGCGGTGCGCGCAGGCTACGACATGGACATCATTCCGTCGGACCTGGCGACCTTCGGGAAGGACGCAAAGGCTCTCCTAAAGGAGCTCCAGTCCCAGAACGAGAGAATGTTTCTCCTTACGTTCCTCATCATGAACACGGGGAAGACGCAGGAGGAGCTGGAGAACAACGTGTTCCAGGCGAAGTCCATTGCTCAGAAGCATAACTGCAACCTCGTGCGGCTGGACTTTCAGCAGGAGCAGGGACTGATGAGCTCCCTGCCTCTGGCAAACAACCTCGTGGACGTGGAGAGGGGGATGACTACCTCAAGCACGGCGATCCTTGTACCCTTTACGACGCAGGAGCTTTTTCAGTCAGGGAAGGAGAGCCTTTACTACGGCCTAAACGCGCTGTCGAACAACCTGATCATGGTGGACCGTAAGCTCCTTAAAAACCCGAACGGGCTGATCCTCGGAACCCCCGGCTCAGGAAAGTCCTTTGCTGCAAAAAGGGAGATAGCGAACGCGTTTCTCGTGACGGACGATGACGTGATCATCTGCGATCCCGAGTCAGAGTATTCGCCACTGGTGGACCGCTTTGGCGGGCAGGTCATCAGGATCAGTCCGACAAGCTCGCAGTTCATTAATCCTATGGACATCAACGCGAACTATTCGGACGATGACAATCCCGTGGCGCTGAAGGCGGACTTCATCCTGTCGCTGTGCGAGCTGATCGTGGGAGGAAAGGAAGGCCTGCAGCCGATTGAAAAGACGGTCATTGACCGCTGCATCCATCAGATCTATCAAAGGTATTTCGAGGATCCGAGACCCGAGAAGATGCCCCTGCTGGAGGATCTTTACAACGAACTTTTAAGGCAGGGAGAAGAGGAGGCAAGGCACGTGGCGACGGCGCTTGAGATTTACGTTACGGGATCCCTTAGCGTGTTCAACCACAGGACCAACGTGAACGTGACGAACAGACTTGTCTGCTATGACATTAAGGATCTGGGGAAGCAGCTGAAAAAGATCGGCATGCTGGTCGTGCAGGATCAGGTCTGGGGGCGCGTGACGGAAAACAGGTCACTTGGTAAATCGACCAGGTATTACATGGATGAGATGCACCTTTTGCTTCGTGAGGATCAGACCGCGGCGTATACGGTGGAGATCTGGAAGAGGTTTAGAAAGTGGGGCGGCATTCCGACGGGGATTACGCAGAACGTAAAGGACCTGCTGTCCTCCAAGGAGGTGGAGAACATCTTCGAGAACTCGGACTTCATCTACATGCTGAACCAGGCCGTGGGGGATCGGCAGATTCTGGCAAAACAGCTGAACATCAGCCCGTACCAGCTTTCGTACGTGACGCATTCCGGAGCGGGAGAAGGCCTCATCTTTTACGGCAACGTAATATTGCCGTTCGTTGACAGGTTCCCTACTGACGTGGAGCTCTACCGCATCATGACCACGAGGCTTTCCGAACGGTCCGAGATCGCGAAGGAAGAGGCCGAAAGGGACGGGGTAAAGGAGACCCCTAGGCGTGATAACGGAAAGGAAGTCAGTCTATGAGAAAGCAAACGCCAAAACTAAGCAATGGCATGTCTGGAGGAAGGACTTTCGGAGGCAGGAGAAGAAAGCAGGGCGGCGGATCCTCCCCGCCTTCCGAGGGCAAAGCTCCCGGCAGTGCGGGGGATGACAGGGAGGAACGGGCGGAAAACGAGGAGATAGCCGAGTCTGCCGTCCGTCTCGTAACGGGAGCCGCGAAAAGCGGTGCGCAGGAGCTTTCCGAAGCTGCATCGGAGCTTCAAAAGAAACTTGAAGAAAGAGAAGGCGAAGGCACTTCAAACGGAGGGTATTCAAGCAAGCTCAGCCAGGGGAGGCATTTCAAAAACGCGGACAAGCTCCACGAAAGGGAAGGCGAGGGAAGCAACCTTCGCTCGCGCCAGATGCAAAAGAGAAATCAGCAAAAGGAGATCATGCAGCGCAGCAGGGAAGCCAAAGGTTCCGCCGGGGCGGCAAGTGCCGCGGGAGGAAAGGCTAAAGCAGCCGGAAGCAAGGCGGGAGAGTCACTGGCAAACTTCGTGAGGGACAATCCGGGGGCGGCATTTATTGGCATCTTTGGCGGCCTTGTCCTGATGCTCCTCGTAAGCTCCCTTGGATCCTGCGGCATGTTCATGTCGGGTGGGGGCGGAACGGTGGCCTACACGAGCTTTACGGCAAAGGACAAGGAGATCAAGGCGGTGGAGAAGGAGTACCAGTCGCTGGAAAAGGACCTGAAAAAGGAAATGGACAAGATAAACAAGACCCATGCCGGCTACGACGAATACGTAAAGACCATCGCGCCGATCGAGCACGATCCGTTTGAGCTTGCGGCGCTCCTGACCGTCCTTTACGAGTCCTATACGAAAAACGGCGTGAAGGATTACCTGAAAACCGTCCTGGACGGTCAGTACGACCTTTCGACCTATGCGACCACGGAGACCAGGTACAAAACCGAGACCAAGTGGCACTGGGTGACCAAGACGAAGGAAGAAACGAGGATTGGTTTTCGCTGGGAAGGCATGCGCCTCGTCATGTATACCTACACGGTAACGGTGGAATATCAGGAGCTGGAGTCCTACGAGGAGCAGGTGCCGTATGACTACACGATCCTGCACGTGACTCTCACGGGGCGTTCCATTGACGATTACGTAAAGAGCCTTGGCCTAAGCGACGAACAGCTCATGCGATACGAGATCTTGCTTCAGATGAAGGGCAACAAGCCGGAGATATTTAACTGACAATAAGGCCCGAAAGGGCGGAAAGGAAAAGAAATGACTGAAAGAAATTATGACAAGCTGGAGCGCATGCGCGAGGAGATCCGCAAGGATCACGAAAGGATTGCGATGCTGCAGGAACAGGTAAGGGCAAAGGAAGCGAAGCTTCGCGAGGCGGAGGGGAGCAGGATCGTGGCCGACGTGGAAGCCATGAAGCTTTCTCCCGAGGACGTGGGCGCGCTGCTTGACCTGATCAAGGCCGGGAAGATACCTGGAATTGCTGATGCCAGCAACCCTGCAAGGGTAACCAAGGGAAGGCGAAAGGCTGCCGTCGACAAACCTGAGGGTGGCTTCTTTGACGAAGAGGATGCGGAAGGAGAGGAAAACGATGAAGGGGAAAACTAAGCTTTTGATGATTAGAAGGGGACTAAGGGCCGCGGCTACGACGCTGACGGCCTTTTTGATTGGAACGATGCCGGTTATCGCATATGCCGCGCCGGAGGAATACGTCACCTGCATTTGCGGCGAGAAGTGCACGGAAGGGCACGTAAACCATGATTGCGTTGTCTGCAATTATGACTACACCTTTTGTCAGGCAAGTGAGACTGCCGATGAAGCGGACCAGGATGATGGTGAGAAAGGATCTTCCCTCGTCACGGAAATCTTCGGGCCCCTGACCCCTGACGGGAATTTGGAACTCGTTGATGACTACGGATCACCCGAAGGCGGAGGAAAGCAGTTCATCACGGTGCTTACGAAGTCCGGGAATTACTTTTACATCATCATCGACCGCGACGACAAGGGGAACGAGACCGTGCACTTCCTGAACAAGGTGGACGAGGCCGACCTGCTGAAACTGATGGATGACGAGGAGGTCAAGGCGTACGAGGAGGAAAAGAGCTCGGAAGAAGCAAAGGATCCCGAAGGTGAAAAGGAGCAGGAGGAAGGTGAAACTAAACCCGGTCTGATTCAGCTTCCAAAACTGGGCGGAGGCGAGGAGGAAGGTGAAACAGAGAAGCCTGAGATAAATCCCGCCATTCCAGCCGCAGTAGTGATCGTTATCGTAATTGTCGGTCTTGCGGTCATGCTCTCGAAAAAGAAAAAGGGAAAGCAAGCGGTGAAAAAGAGCCCTGATCCGGACGCCGATTACGACGAAGGCGCAGACGGATACATAGATAACCTTCCTGACGCTGACGAGCTCTTTGACAAGGATGCGGACGGCGAAGAGGATCGTGAAGGGGAAGCGGAAGAAGCTTCCAAAAGAGGATAACAGGTAAACGTGGGGCGGCCAAAAGGTCGCCCCGATTTTAGGAGGGAGAAGAAAGATGGCAAGAAAGTCTAGAATGACGGCATACGCGCAGGGCATTAAGACCCTGGAACAATTAAGCGCAAAGGATGAAAAGCATAAGGCGACATCCGTGATGGAGCGACTTGCGAAGATGAAGAATCAGAAGAAGGAGGACAAGTAAGATGGGCGAGAAAGACAAGACGGCATTTGATCCCAAGGCCGCAGCGGAAGCACGAAAGGCGGAGCTCGAGGAGATCACGGGAAAGCTGGAAAAGGGCGTAAAGGACATCTTTACCACGGAAGGGTACAAGAACTACCTGAACTTCTGCGCAAAGCTTCCCAGGTATTCCGTGAACAATCAGATCCTGATCATGATGCAGCGGCCCGACGCAACGATGTGCCAGTCCTACACCGGATGGAAGGAAGCGAACAGGTTCGTCAAGAAGGGCGAGAAGGGCATTCGCATCCTGGCACCCGCACCCTACAAGATGGAGAGGGAGCAGGACAAGATGGACGCTTCCGGCAGACCAGTGCTGGATCGGGACGGGGAACCCGTAAAGGAAAAGGTGGAGATCACGGTCAATGCGTTTAAGCCAGTCAGCACCTTTGACGTAAGCCAGACGGAAGGCGAGCCCATCCCTCAGATCGGGGCGACCGAACTGACAAACGGCGTGGACGGATACGCTTCCCTGATGGACGCGATCAAACAGGTGGTGCCCGTGCCGATTTCCTTCGAGCAGATCGATTCGGGAGCAAAGGGATACTTTCACCTGGAGGAGAACCGAATTGTCGTTCAGGAAGGCATGAGCGAGGCACAGACGGTAAAGACCCTGCTTCACGAGGCATCTCATCAGGCTTTGCATTCGCGCGAGGCGATGGAACATTCGGGCGACAAGAAGTCCAGGGGACAGAAGGAAGTTGAGGCCGAATCCGTGGCATACGTGGTGTGCCAACACTTCGGAATTGATACTTCCGACTATTCCTTCCCGTACGTGGCAACCTGGTCGGAGGGAAAGGAAGTGCCTGAGCTGAAGGCCTCTCTTGACGTGATCCGCAGGACGGCCGCGGACCTCATCGTTAAGATCGAGGACAAGGTAATGGGTAAGGAGAAGGAGCAGTTCGAGGAGATCGAAAAGTTCGCCAGGGAGCATGCGGACGAACTCCCTTTCGGTGATCCGGGGGCAAGTCAAAACGCGGGATTCATCAAGATCGAACCTCCGGTGGACTTTTCGGAATATAAGTCGGACAGGAAGCTGACCATTACCGCGGAGGGAACGAAGGAGGAACCTAAGAAGCAGGAAGGTGAACCTGCTAAGGAAACACCGAAGCAAAAGGAATCCGCAAAGAAGGAGCCATCGAAAAATAAGGCAGCGGAAAAGACGGATTCCAAAGAAAAGGCAAAGCCCGCCAAGTCTTCCGTCAAGGAAAAGCTGAAGACGGAAAAGGCGAAGGCTAAGAAGACCAAGGGGGCAAAGAAGGCACCCGCAAAAGACCTGCAGGAAGCAATTTAAGCATGAGCGCCTCGGTGAAAACCGGGGCGTTTTTCAAACAAATAAAGAAGAGGAGAATGCAAATGAAAACATTATACAAAGTAATCAGCGCCGGACTCATCGGTTTCATCATTGGATATTTTCATGCAAAAAAAGAAAGCGAGCAGGAATACCTTCCGATCGTGGAGACGCTGAAAGAAAAATTGAGAAAGGCTATAAAAATCATGCGGGAGGATGAAGAGTGGTTTGATGAGGCATTTGGCCCGGTGACTAACAAAGATAAGGACAGGGAGGAACTCTTACATTATGAAGTGTAATCTAGTGATCGCGGAGAAGCCTTCCGTGGCTCAGACAATCGCCAAGGTGCTTGGATGTAATGGCAGGAAGGACGGATTTTTGGAAGGTAACGGATGGATCGTCAGCTGGTGCGTGGGGCATCTCGTGGAGCTTGCGGAGCCCGATGTTTATGACGAAAAATATGCGACCTGGAAGAAGGAAGAACTCCCAATCTTCCCCACGAATTGGGAGTATCAGGTGAACCTTGGGACAAAGAAGCAGTTTGAGATCCTTAAGGACCTGATGAAGAGGGATGACGTAAGCTGCGTCGTAAATGCCTGCGACGCTGGGCGGGAAGGCGAGCTGATCTTTCGCCTTGTGTATGAAAAGGCAGGATGCAAAAAGCCGATGAAAAGGCTCTGGACTTCATCCCTGGAGGACGAGGCAATCCGCAAGGGTTTTGATGATCTTGCTGACGGAAAGGAGTATGACAGGCTGTACGAAGCGGCGCTTTGCAGGGAGCGCGCTGACTGGATCGTCGGAATCAACGCGACAAGATTTTTCTCGACCGTCTATGGTCAGACCCTGAACGTGGGAAGGGTCATGACTCCCACCCTGGCACTTGCCGTGGAGCGTGAGGCGCAGATCCGTGCGTTCAAGTCAGAGGACACCTTTGCTGTCATGATTGAAACGCCAAGCGGGATCTTCTCGAGTCAGAAGTTTAAGGACGAAGGCAAGGCAAAAGAAACTTTGAAAAACTGCTTAACAAGCAGGTTTGTAAAAATCACGAAGCTTGAAAAGAAGGAGAGACAGGAGAAGGCACCGGCGCTTTTCGATCTGACAAGCCTGCAGCGGGAAGCCAACAGGAAGCTTGGCTATACCGCGCAGCAGACCCTGGATTACGTTCAGGCGCTGTATGAGAAAAAGCTGACGTCTTATCCAAGAACGGATTCGAGATACCTTACCGAAGACATGGAAGAGTCGCTTCCGTCCCTGATCATGAAGGCGACAAAGATCACCGGACTACAGGCCACGAAGGTTCAAAACCTGCACGCCGTGATCAACGGGAAAAAGGTAACGGACCATCACGCGATCATACCCACCATGAGCTCCGACGAGGCCGTTTTAAGCGAGCTTCCGAAGGGAGAGCAGGAAATCCTGAGGCTCATTGCAAACCGGCTCCTTGAGGCAATTTCGAGCCCCTGCACGTATGCCGAGGCAGTCGTGGAAGCGGAATGCCAGGGAGAAACGTTTTCCGCGAAAGGAAAGACGGTCTTAAGTCCCGGATGGAAGGGAGTGGCCAGGGAAGCAGAAAAAACTGCCGACGAAAAGGATGAGGGAAGACTGAATCTTACGGGCGGTGAGAAGGAAGGAGCGGAGCTTTCCGTCCTTGGCGGCAGCATTAAGGCTGGCAAGACAACGCCGCCCAAATCCTACACGGAGGACACGCTGCTTTCGGCCATGGAGAAGGCGGGAAGTGACGAAACTCCCGAGGAAGCGGAGAGGAAGGGACTTGGCACTCCGGCGACCCGGGCAGGCATCATTGAAAAGCTTGTCAGGATCGGATTCATAGAAAGACGCGGTGACGGGAAAACAAAGTTCCTGGTTCCGACGCACAAGGGAGAGTCCCTGATCACCGTCATTCCAGAGGAAATCCAGTCTGCCTCCATGACTGCGGAATGGGAGCAAAAGCTTCTTAAGGTGGAGCACGACCAATATGAATCCGGAAGATTCATGGGCGAGATTGAAGAGATGATAAGGCGCCTGATCGAGACCTATGAAATCATCCCGGACGCGGAAGTCCTCATGCGTCCCGCGTACGAACCAATGGGAAAATGTCCCCGCTGCGGAAGTGACGTTGTTGAAAAGAGCAAGGGATTTTTTTGCGGTAACAGGGACTGCCGATTTGCGCTTTGGAAGGAGAACCGGTTCTTTAATTCCCTGTCCAAGAAACTGACGAAGCAGATCGCCGAACAGCTCCTTTCGACTGGACGCGCCAAACTGAAAAAGTGCCGATCCTTGAAAACTGGAAAGACCTTTGACGCGGCGGTTGTCCTTTCGCACAAGGATGACGGGCAGGCAGTTTTCACTCTGGAATTTGACAAAGGGGGAAAGTAAAAATGGAAAAGAAGAAAAAGACGAAGATCCAAAAGTGGGACGAAGTCAGGGGAATGCATGACGCAGAGATAGACGAAGGAACCGTCATTTCCGAGGAGAAGGCGGGAGACGGACCGTCGCTTAGCCGCGAGGTCATGCGGGCGCTGGAGGACCTTCTGGAGCAGAACGACAATTCCCTTGACGGCGTGATCAATAACCTTCCCGTTCCAAAGGATGAGAACGCGCAGGCAGTTCCTGCAGCCCAGGAAGAGGAGAGGAAAAAGGAGTCCATTTTGGAGAAGCTGCAGGAGGGAGGAGCGGAATCAGAGAAGCCTGTAGCCATTCCGATGCGATACTGTTTGGGAGAATTGGAGAGGTGCTAAGGTGAGGGAATATAACGACCAGTTTCTGCTAAAGTTAAGAGACGGTGATCGGGAGCAGATCGAAAGACGAATGAAGGAGGCGGGCATGCTAAACATGTCCGCCTACATTCGGAAGATGGCCATTGACGGATATGTAATTCAGCTCGACCTTAGTGACCTTAAAGAGGTATCGAGACTTGTACGCATCAACGCAAACAACCTAAATCAGTACGCTAGAAGGGCAAACGAAACTGGCAACATCTACCTGGAAGATATAAAGGAGATCAGGGAACAGCAAGAGAAAATCTGGGAGGCACTGAAAGAACTGATTAGATGTTTGGCAGCGTTGAAATAAAAAAGGGGTGAGGACGAGTGGCTGCAACCAGACTAATATCCATGCATCAGAACAAGGGGAAATCCATTCAGCAGTGCCTGAAGGACAGAACGGATTACGCTCAGAACGGCGAAAAGACGAACGGCGGGGAACTGGTCAGCAGCTACGCGTGCGATCCCAAACTTGTCGAAGAACAGTTTGCCTCTTCCAAGAGGGAATACCTGCAAAATACGGGAAGGGTTATTCAGGGCGACATCATAGCATATCAGATAAGACAGTCCTTCAAACCGGGAGAGATTACTCCGGAAGAGGCAAATCAGATAGGATATGAAACTGCCATGCGATGGACAAAAGGAAATCATGCCTTTATCGTCGCAACGCACATTGACAGAGCTCACATACACAACCACATCATTTATAATTCCACGAATCTTGACTGCAACAGGAAGTTTAAGAATTTCTTTTTCTGTGGCATAGCCCTACAAAAACTGAGCGATCTTGTTTGCCTGGAGCACGGGATGTCGGTGATTAAACCGAAAAAACCAAGCGAACGAACAAAGCGAACGGATTATCAAAAACGAGAGAGCTTTCGCGACAAGATTAGGGAAGACATTGATGCGTGCATGGCGCGAAATCCAAAAAGTTTGGAAGAATTGCTCCGCCTGCTTGAAGAGATGGGATATGAAATCAAGCGTGGGAAACACATGTCAATCAAGAGCCCGTGGCAGGAAAGATTTATTCGGTTCCGTTCCCTTGGAGCAGGATATCGTGAGGAAGACCTTGAAAAGGTTTTTGCCGGAGAGGCAAGTCATGAAGCCAAACATTTTGATGATCCGAAGTTGGACATGCTCCTTAACATTCAGGAAATTATCGCCAAAGGGAAAGGTCCCGGATACGAGAGATGGGCGAAGGTTCACAACGTGAAGGAGATGGCGCAGACGCTTCTTTTTCTTGAGAAGGAGGGGCTGAGAGATTATGAGAAGCTTGCAAAAAAGGCTGGTGAAGCGTCGGGAAGATTTGGAGAAATCACGAAAAGGCAAAAGGAACTTGAAACCAGACTCGTCGAGATTGCAAGTTTGAAAAAGCACATCATCAACTATTCCAAGACAAGAGACGTTTATGCCGAATATCGGAAGAGTGGCTATTCGAAAAAGTACTTTGAAGAGCACCGCGAGGAAATTACGCTGCATAAGGCAGCCAAGGAAGCATTCTCAAAAATCAAAGGTCCAATTCCAAAGATTAAGGAGCTGAACGAAGAATACGAGAGGGTGCTAAAAGAGAAAAAGAAGACTTACGCTGAGTACCGACAGGTCAGACAGGACATGAAGGATTACCAGACCGCAAAGTACAACGTGGACCAGTTCCTCAAAAAAGAGGAAGAGGAAAAAAGAGCAAGACAGAAAGAAAAAGAGAATAAGGTTTTATAAAAATGTGGGAGATCAAGCCATGAGTATTTTGGCAGGATCTCCCGCTTTTTTGTTTTTCGGAAATGGCACTTAGCGTCACATTTGGTGATGCGTAGCTCCGAACGAAGGTGAGGTTCCAGGGGGATTGGGGGCTATGCCATCCAACAAGCAAGGAGTTCCGATATATATCGGGACACTGCTTGCGAAAGAGTGATTTCGTAGTATAAAAACCATGTATTTGCGAAACAAAATGCATGTTAAATAATAGACAATAATTTTAATATTTCTCAATATATACGCTTGCCTATTTCTCGTTCAGAATAATCCCCAAAAAACCGTTGCTTTCAGATGCGGATTCTGCTATACTATATAAGTATCATTGTGCCCATGTGCGGGTTCTGAATCTCTGTACCGTAGGCTGATACGATTTTTTACAGAAAGGGGCTTGACAGCAATGCGGAATCGTGCTCGCACAGCACAGCACAGCAGGATAACTGCGCCCTTTTCAGCTACATAAGTGTTTCCGGCCGTCAGGCAAGAGAGTTTCCCTACTCTTTCGCCTAGCGCTTTCTGCGTCCAAAAGCATGTGTGGGGCATTGACAGAGTGTGAATTCTCTTCTCGATGTAGCAACAAGGATAAGCCCCCATAAACCGCAGGACGCAGGAAAAACGGATGAAATGTAAGCACGGGCGAGATACACGAACATAACAGATGTACATCGCCCTTCCTATAAGGATTTTGAGAAAAGAAACCATGGAATCATTACCGTGCGGATTGCCGGGATGCGGAAATGGCGGACAGATTACCAGCCCATTCAAGGCTGGATTAACAAAAACCGATTAGCTGGGTGAAAGACCCGGACGGCGAAGCTGTGCCATTACGAATTACGAAATAATACAGAATAGGCTATGGGGGAATTATAAATGCCATTAAAACTGATGTACATAACAAATCGGGTTGAGATTGCTCTGATTGCTCAAAAATACGGAGTAGACCGTGTGTGGGTCGATTTGGAAGAGATAGGAAAGGAAGATCGACAAAGGGGTCACAATACGGTTATTTCTCACCATTCCATGGATGATATCGGGAAGATCAAGCCGTACCTGATGGCCTCCGAGATGCTGGTGAGGATCAATCATTGGAATGAGCGCTCTGTGGAAGAGATTGAAGAAGTCGTTCATGCCGGTGCGGATTTGATTATGCTTCCGTATTGGAAAACGGCTGAAGAGGTCGAAAGGTTTGTTGAAGCGGTAAACGGTCGGTGCAAGACAACGCTTCTTCTGGAAACGAAAGAAGCCGTTCATTGCGTGGATGATGTCCTTTCGATGGGGGGCTTTGATGAGATCCATATTGGGCTGAACGATCTCCATCTTTCTTGCGGAATGACTTTTATGTTTGAACTCCTGGCGGACGGTACCGTGGAAGGTCTGTGCAGAAAATTCCGATCTGCGGGGATTCCATACGGCTTTGGCGGGATAGCAAAGCTGGGCAACGGCCTGCTTCCTGCTGAAAAGGTCATCATGGAGCATTATCGCCTGGGTTCAACCCGTGCTATCCTTTCCCGGACATTCTGTGACAATGCGAAGACGGATAGTATTGAGGAAGTCGACAGGGTGTTTCGGGTTAATATGGCAAAACTACGAGAGTTCGAGTTGAGCGTGTCTTCCATGGCGCAGGAGGACTATCAAAGGAACAGGGCTGACGTTCGCAGAACCGTCAACGAGGTTGTTGCTGCAATGAAGAACAGCCAGTGCGTTGGAGGCACAAAGGTATGCCAAAAAAGCTGACAACAGAGCTGCTGCACAGCCTTTCGGATCAATTTGGAAATGCTTTTTACCTTTTGGAGTCGGAAAGCTTTAAGCAGAACTACATGGAGCTGAGCGCAGCTTTTCGCGCGTATTATCCCAACTTCAATATCGCGTATTCCTATAAAACCAACTACACGCCGAAGCTTGTACAAATAGTTGATAGGCTCGGTGGTTATGCTGAAGTCGTTTCTGATATGGAGATGGAGATTGCCCTCAGGTCGGGTGTTGCTCCTTCCCACATTATCTGGAACGGCCCTGTAAAGAATGCAAAGAAAGTTAAGGAACTACTCCTGACTGGCGGCACAGTCAACATTGATTCTATTTATGAGATAGATAACATCCGTAAGATAGCCCAGGCACATCCTAATCATATTCTTAATGTTGGTGTTCGGGTTAATTACGATGTTGGTGACGGTGTTCTGAGCCGCTTCGGTTTTGATGTAGATGATAAGGATTTCTATACAGTTCTCCAGTTCATCAAGAACACACCCAATCTTCATCTTATCAATCTTCAAGCACACTTTGCAGAACGTTTACCTGAGTGTTGGAAAGCAAGAACAGAAGGAATGCTTAAGATTTATGATAGGGTAGTTGAGCAATATAGTTTAAAGCCTGAACGCCTAGATATCGGTGGCGGTATCTATGGAAAGATGCCGGATGAACTCCGCTCACAGCTCGGTATAGGAAGCATTACATACGATGATTACGCATCTAGGGCAGCTAAGGCGTTTGCTGAGCATTTTAAGAATAAGGAAGATGCTCCGTACCTTTTCATTGAACCTGGTTCTGCCGTTGCTGGCGACTGTATGAGGTTTGTGAGCAGAATTGAAACGATAAAGAATGTTCGCGGCAAGAAGATAGCTACGGTGATCGGATCACAGAAGAATATCAGCATGAATGGGATCAATCCGCCCATGGAAGTTGTGGCCGGCGGAGGAGAGCAGAGATGTGTAGAAAACTGCGATATAGTGGGTTTCACCTGCATTGAAGGCGATGTGCTCCAGAAGAACTACACAGGTGAGCTTGGAATTGGTGACTATATTGTCATCAGTAACTGTGGTTCCTACTCTGTGGTTATGAAGCCGCCATTCATTCTCCCGAACTTCCCGGTATTAGATATTAACGGCGACTCTGTTGAGGTAATAAAGAGAGCAGAAACATTTGATGACCTGTTCCATACATTTAGTTTCTGATCATAAAGAAGACAGAAGAAAGGGACAGGTTATGCATAAACTTAATTTATTTATTAAAAGAGCTTTCGATATCGCTTCATCCGGTTTTCTTGCATTGTTGCTCACACCGCTTTGGATTGTGGTTTCCATATGGATCAAAATTGATTCTAAAGGGCCGGTGTTTTTCAAGCAGGGAAGAAGAACAAAAAATGGTCGAGTATTCAGCATGCTGAAGTTTCGTTCTATGGTTGTGAACGCTGAAAGCATGGGAGCGGGACTGTTCAATTATGAGAACGACCCCAGAGTCACAAAGGCAGGGCGGTTTCTGCGCAATAGCAGTATAGATGAGCTGCCTCAGCTTTTCAATATCCTGAAAGGAGATATGAGCGTAGTTGGACCGAGACCATGCGTGACATACGAACTGGGTGATTTCGATACGCTTAATAAGCGGTATAAGAAACGATTTGAAGTAAAGGCAGGTCTTACAGGGCTTGCTCAAGTCAAAGGGCGCAATGACATCAGCTGGGATGAAAAGGTTGGCTACGATAACCAGTACGTTGATGAATTCAAGAGCATCGGTATATTGATCGATCTGAAAATTCTGTTCTGGTCTGTTATCAAGGTTTTCAAAAAAGAGAATATCTACGAGAATAAGGCTGACAATTCTATGACGGATGCAGAGGCAGCCGAATTTGAGGAAGAAGAAATTATACGAATTGCTCACTTGCCGGATTGATAAGAATCATGCATAACTTTCATCAGAGTAATGTAAACATAGTGACAGCATAGTAGAAAGCACCGAGTCAAATATAGAGAGTAGTTACGGCTACAAATGAAAGGATAAAGAGTAGAAATGAAATACGAAGTATCTGAAAGGCTTATATGGTTTAAGGGCGAGATCCTTCATGTAAACGATGCTAAGATTAATGTTCTGGCACCGACATCACAGTTTGGGCTTAATGTGTTTGAGGGTATTCCTTGCTATTGGAATGATGATGAGAAACAACTGTATGCATTCCGGCTTGACGATCATTATGACAGGTTGATTCGTTCCGCTCGCCTCATACAGATTGATTGTCCATATAGTAAAGAAGAACTGAAGAATGCATTGATTGAGGTAGTTAAGGCGAACGAATACGATGAAAATCTGTCCGTTCGTCAAACTTTGTTTGTGGATGGATTTGGCTCGTGGGGTACTGATGGTCCTACCGAGATGTTCGTAGCTCCTATTCCGAGAGGAAGGACAAGCGCAGAGTATAACAAGAAAGGCCTTAATGTCTGCGTGACGACTTGGAGAAGGATATCTGAGAATGCTCTAAGCCCGCGTATCAAGTGCGGAGCAAACTACATAAACAGCAGATATGGACAGCGGGAAGCACTGAGAAACGGTTATGACACTTGCCTGTTTCTGAATGAGTTCGGCAAGGTTTCGGAAGGCCCAGGCAGCTGTTTCTTCATGATTAGGGACGAGAAGATCATCTCTCCGACATTCACAGATGCAGTATTGGAAAGCATAACGAGAGATACTGTGATTAAGCTTGCAAAGAGCATGGGCTATGAGGTCGCAGAGCGTACTATTGATCGTACAGAGCTTTATACGGCAGATGAGGCATTCCTCTGTGGTTCTGCTATGGAACTCACACCGGTGCTTAGCATCGACAAGTACGAGCTTGGTGAAGGTGAGATTACAAAGAAGTTGCATAAGGCTTATGTAGATGCAGCAAGAGGAATGAATGAGCAGTTTAAAGATTGGGTAACTACGATATATTGATTGGAGATAAAAATGCAGTTTTCGGTATTAATGTCAGTGTATAAGAATGATAATCCTGAATACTACAAACTTGCTCTTGAAAGTGTGACAACAAATCAGTCATTGAAACCGACTCAAGCGGTTATAGTCTATGATGGACCAGTACCTGATGAAATAGACAAAATTACAACTGAAGTAAAAAATCTAAATGAAAACATTGAGTTTACAGTCTTGAAACAGGAGAAAAACCAAGGATTAGCTGCTGCTTTGAATACTGGATTGCATGAATGTAAATATGAATATGTTGCCAGGATGGACTCAGATGATATTTCAGTACCTAACAGATTTGAACTACAGATTCATTATATTCAAAAATATCCAGAAATTGATCTCTTAGGAGGATATATTTCAGAGTTTACTGATAATGCTCAAAATCCCATAGCAATCAGAAAAGTAGGTTGTACAAGTGCTGAAATCCTACAAATGGCAAAACATAGAACACCTTTTAATCATGTTTCAGTTATGTATCGAAAAGCTAAGGTAGAAGCTGTGGGTGGGTACTCTGTGAGTTTTGGAAAACTTGAAGATTATAAGTTGTGGGTTGATTTAATTGCTGCGGGGTATGGAGTTTCTAATTTGGATTCAATATTAGTAAATGTTCGAGCGGGGACAGAACAAGCACAGAGAAGAAGCAACCCAAGAGAAATAAGAGACTGGGACAATTTGCAGAATTATCTAATTAAGGCTAATCTGATTACTAAAAAAGATATGATTATAAATAAAGTATATATACGAGCCTTTACATACATGCCAGTATGTATAAAGAAAATAGCTTACAAAGTATTTTTAAGGGAAACTAAATGAAAAAGTATAAAATTGGATATACAACAGGGGTTTATGACTTGTTTCATATTGGCCACCTTAATATTCTTCGACGAGCGAAAGAACAATGTGAGTATCTTATAGTTGGTGTTAGTACAGATGAAATAGTGGAAGAGTACAAGGGAAAGCGACCTGTTGTTCCTTTCGATGAAAGAATTGAAATAGTAAAGGCTATTAGATATGTTGATGAAGTAGTGCCGCAGACATCAATGAATAAAATGGAAGCCTGGGAAAAAATTCATTTTAATGCTCTTTTTCACGGAAGTGATTGGAAAGGTTCACATATGTACGATGATATAGAAAAAAAGCTAAAAGAAGTCGGGGTTGATATGGTGTTTTTACCACATACTGAAGGAACATCATCCACTTTGTTAACTGATAAATTGCAAAAGATGTGAGGGTTATGATGAAGATAGTCGACCAATCCGAATGTTGTGGGTGTAGAGGATGCTTACAAATCTGCCCCCAAAATGCGATCTCGGTTAAAAACGACAAGTATGGATTTGAATCTATTAACATTGATGAAAACAATTGTATTAACTGTGGATTGTGTAAAAAAGTATGTCCTATATTAAACATAAGAAAGAATCAAACACATTTTGAATGTGGGTCAGCTTACTCAAAAGACACTACAATAAAACGAAGTGGTTCAAGCGGAGGACTCTTTGGTGTATTCGCCAATCAAGTAATAAAGCAAGGCGGAATTGTTTATGGTGCATCATTTGGTGAACAATTAAAGCTTAAAACAACACGAGTAGATAATCTAGATCAATTGGGGCCATTGTTCAAATCAAAGTATCTATTGTGTGATACCACAGGCGCTTTTGAGAGTATTAAGAAGGATCTTGAAGGGGGTAGACAGGTGTTGTATTGTGCTTCCCCCTGCCAACTTGCAGCATTAAAGGGAACTCTGAATAAAGATTACCCAAATCTTTTGTGTGTTGAATTTATTTGTCACGGCGTTGGAAGCCAATATCAGTTTGATCAGTCTGTTCAGTATATTGAAACAAAGAAAAAAATAGAAATAAATTCTTATGGATTCAGAGAAAAATATAAAAAAGCTTCTTCGCACTACTACTACTACGACTACTCATATGAAAAAGCAAAGGCTAAAAAGACGGGGCACAAAAGAGACATATATATGACATTCCCCTATTATTATGCCTATTGTGATCGGTTGACTTGTAGGGATATATGTTATGATTGTCCGTATGCAACAAGGGAGAGAGTCGGAGATATTACGATTGGCGATTTTCATAATATAGAACGATATGAGCCGGAAATTGATCGCTTTGCCGGAGTATCTATGTTCATTTGCAATACTAAAAAGGGATTAGATTTCTTCAAATCAGTTTCTTCCGAATTAGTAGCTAAACTATATGATAAAGAGATAATCTACAGTAATAATCGTTTCTCTGGAAAGGAAATTCCGCCTCAAAAAAGAAAGAGATATTTAGCGGCATTGGCGGAAGAGCCTTATCAGAATGTGGTAAAAGTGTATTTATCATACAGAAAAGACTGGAGATTCTATTATTATAAATTGCCGGGTTTCATTAGAAAACTGGGCATTCGTTTATTGAGGAGGACATAATGGGATACCACCTGATGCGATCAGAATTGGATGATGAATATGGTATTCTATCTTTACAGGAGAGAATCCTTGAGATTGCCGTATATATTGACCAGTTCTGCCGGGAAAATGGAATTGATTATTGCCTTATGGGCGGATCGGCTTTAGGCGCTTTAAGACACAAAGGTTTTATTCCATGGGATGATGATCTTGATATTTTCATGAAGCCTTCTCAATACGATAAGTTCAGAAAGCTCTTTGAGGAAGAGGGAGATCATCAGAAATTTTATTTGCAAGAGTTATCAGAAAGAGATGGTTTGGTCGCATCAGCTAAAATGCGTTTGAATAATACGACATACATCGAAACTGCGACAAAAAATTATAGAATGCATCAAGGTGTCTTTGTTGACATTTTTTTGCTGCACAATTGCCCTTCTAATAGATTATTACAGTATAGACAGTGTTTTTGGGGAAAGTATATATTAGCAAAAGGTCAGAGCTATAAGAATATTAAATATTCAGGAAGTAGAAGAATAATTATGAGTTTGCTTAGAAGGTTACCCAAAGAACTTTTTATGAAAAAAGCTCTTAAAGAGATGTATCGTTACGATAATAGAAAAACAAATAAAGTATGTCATTTTATGGGTAAAGCCTTCTTTAAAAAAGGTTTATTTGATGCTTCAGACTTTGAAACAACAGTTCCAGTGAAATTCGAAACTGTAATTCTCCAGAATCCGGTTGGGGCTGATAAATATTTGCGAGAGCGATTTGGAGATTATATGAAGCTTCCTTCAAAAGAAACAATCAAAAGAGACCAGCATGCATCTAGGTGGGATATCGATAATAATTATACGAAGTATGTTAATAAGGATAACTGTTATGATGATGAAAGAATACTAGTATAAATTATCAGAAGATATGTAAAACAGAGCACATCGTATTAGGAGTTGCAAGATTATGTCGGAGAATAATTATATTGAAGGTTTAGTTAGTGTTGTTATACCAACTTATAAAAGGTTTGATACCTTGTCCCGAGCAATAAGAAGTGTACAATATCAGACATATAAACCTATAGAGATTCTTGTGGTTGATGATAATGAGCCGGGAGATGAGTATAGCAAAGGTGTCAGATCATTAATTCAAGAGATGGATTTGCCTAATTTATTAATGGTTACGCAAAAAAAACACATTAACGGAGCTGCTGCAAGAAATGCTGGGATTTGCCAAGCTAGAGGCGAGTATATAGCTTTCTTAGATGATGATGACATGTGGCTTCCGCAAAAGATAGAGAAAACACTAGAATTTTTGAAAAAACAACCAAATGAAGTTGGAGCTGTTAGTGACAGAAAAGTATTCGTTAAAGATGGAAAGATTGATCATGTTAGTGAGAAATGGAAAGCCGATAAAAATCAAAATTTCAAGGTTATATCCAAGCAACAGAACATTCAGACATGTACATTGTTAATTAGAAGGGATTACCTTGACAGCGCAGGGTATTTTGATCCGTCTTTGCGTAGACACCAAGAAGTTCAATTAATGGCATTTTTTACAGATAAATATATAGTAAAATTTCTCGATGAGATACTTACTGTTATTGATAGCTCTGATGTTATGAATAGACCTTCTTCTCAGAAAATTAAAGAATTCAAGGAGGACTATTTCCGGTCTATAGAAAAGATAACGGATAAATATAGCAAACATCGAAGGAAACTAATATATGCACATAATATGACAGAGGTTGCTTATGCAATATATAGAGATGGAAATAAAAGAAAAGGGTTAGTATTACTTATCGGTTGTCTTAAATATCCATCTGTTCTAAGTGCATTTTTCAAACGGTATATGCAGAAGAAAACTGGGAAACGATTAAGGAAATGTATATCTGATGATTTTGCGAATATTATATATGGACATATAAGACAGTGTGAAGAATAGTATTCATTGTGGGTGCTCAACTAATGGGTAAAGAAAATATAAAGAAAAAAACAATTAGAGTTAGTGCTTTCGTATTCTCTCTATATTGTATCTACTACATCTCTGGCTATTCCAGTGCAATGCACAATTTTGTGATAGTGGCTCTGTTTTTACTTTGGAATATAGTTGCAATAATTGAAGATAGTAGAGCATTTCATTACGCTTTAAATACTAAAAGTGTTGCATGGCTGATCTTATTTCTTGGGTATTACTTCATTACCAGCATAATTGAAGGCGATATAGTCTATACATTGGAATATGTAATAATTTATGCGTGCTTATATGGAACAGCATTCCAATACAAATACTATTTATACAGAAACAATACTCGTGAGTTGAGGATGTTAGTAAATGTTTTGTTATTAGCGTTTGTAGCTTTTTCCTTATCTGCCATTATATTTTATATGCGTTTCCCTTCCGCGGCACGGACACTTGCAGCGGATTTCTATGCTTTTGATAACATTGCAATAGGAGGAGGTTACTCTATCGCTTTTGGCGCCTCAATTCTTGCGGTATTTTTATTTGAATTATTATTACGAAAAAGGAGCTACGATAGACGTTTGTTTTTACGGTTTTTAGTATTGTTCGTTTTGTTTGAGTTTCTATTAATAAAAACAGAAAGCACGACTACGTTAATTGCTAGTTTAGTTGGAATTATTTCTGCTCCTTTGGTTTTGGCTTATAGAAGTAATAATGTTAAAGGCGGTAAAATCATTGTCACTGCTCTGTTGATGATAGCATTACTCATTTTCGTGATTAATATGAATGAAATAGGACGGAGCATAGTTCAATTGACTATGGACTCAACAGATAACGTTATGCTGAGACGATTTAACCGAATTGGTCTGAAACTACAATACCAGGGTATGATGACTGGATATACTAATTATGTTGACGAAAGATTTTCGACTATTACATCGTCATGGAATACATTTCTAAAACACCCAATATTAGGAGTGGGATATAAATGCGGCAATATATATTCAATGTTACCCCAATATGGGGTTGGAACTCATTCTGAATTATTTGATACTTTAGCACAACACGGTATTATTGGATCTGCTTTTTGGCTTATGTTTATTTATCGGTCTATAAGAGAATCGTTAAGATACAGCAACAGTAAGGCGTGGATTTATCCATTTATTATAATGTTGATTTTCAATCCGTTTCGCTCTTTTCATGGTTTCGTGGTTATATTTTTTATTATTCCTGTGATGGAATATATACTGTATAATTGTTCTTCAGTGGAGGATAGTTCGTGATGCATCAAGAAAAAGATGTAAAGGGACTTCTAATCCTGGTCTAGAATTTGCAATTGGAGTTGGCTATATGGCAGAGAATGGATTATCAAATATGTCGAAAAAAAATGAATCTCAAACTTTTATAGACAGAGTTGTCGGCTTTTCCTTAGCCTCATGGGTGAATTGTATTATAACAGTTATCGCCACCCCTATAACAACCGCACTGTTTTCACCAGAAGAAATGGGGAAAATAGCTTTATTCTTATCTTATAGCAATATCATTATACCTTTTATATATTTAGGTTTTGACCAGGCTTATTGCAGATTCTATCATGAACCAGTCGGCAATAATACAAAAGAGTCATTATTCAGGTTAACCAGCCATATCATTCTGGCACTAACTGTTCTTGCGAGTGTTGTGGTTATTTGTCTTTGGAGATATTTCTCAAATAGTATTATCGGATATCCGACAATTCTCATAGCAATTAACCTGATTATATATTCATTTGGTTTGGTGTTTTCAAGATTATGCGCTATGAAATGCAGAATGGATAATAATGTCAAACAATTCTGCATCCAATCTATAATAGCTACCATCATTGTAAAACTCTCTTTTGTTCTTGTTGTTATCATCAGCCCAACAGCAGAGCTTGCCATTACTGTACGTTCCATTTTTCTATTCCTTGTGTTTTTGCTTTTCTTCATTATTGCATATAAAAAAACGAAAAGTACCATTGATTGCAAAAAGGAAACTCTTATTAAACTGTCAAAATATTCGCTTCCTTTGTTTCCAACAGTGTTTCTGGTCACATTTAATTCCTCATTGTCTCAAATAATGTTAAAGGAGTATGTGGATTTCAGATTGTTGGGCATCTATAATAATGGACTAAGTATTGCAGGCTTGATCTCAGTGATACAGTCAGGTTTAGGATCGTTTTGGACTCCCTTCGTGTATGAATATTATAAAAAGGATCAAACACTCATTCAGAAGGTTCAAAGTGTAATAACTGTAGTTGTTATTGTTTTAGCTTTGTTGATAATGGTTTCGCAAGATTTAATATATCTTATATTAGTTGACAAAGCTTATTGGGAAAGCAAAGCCATCCTCGCATTATTGCTCGTAACTCCAGTGTGTAACAGTTTATCAGAAACACTTGGGCAGGGTGTAGAATTGTCTGGTAAAACTATTTTAAAGTTACCTGCATACGCTATCAATTTGTTGGTGAATTATCTTTCCTGTATTATTTTTATTCCAATGTTAGGCATATTGGGAGCTGCTATAGCAAGTGCTTTGGCATCCTTGTCTATGCTTGTTACAAGAGCGGCTATAGGAGAGCGTTTTTATAAATGCTGCAGCAATTACTTTAAGATGATTCTTGCATTGTTAATTCTGGTTGCGGCTGGTTTCCTGAATTATTATTTACATTCATTCGTTTATTATTTTCTGATTATTGCATTGCTCGCTGTGATGATAATGTATCATAAGGAGATTAAAATGATTATTAGTCGTGGATCCGAATACTTAATTAATTTGAAAAAAAGAAAGGTTAAATAGGGTCATTATGAAACAATTCGGTTTTACTTCAATTTTAGGATCAGAACACACTAATGTATCGAATATCAACTTCCAATATAAGAAGAAAATAGAAAATAAGGGGCTTAAGTCGTACTCTCATCTTATTCCTCAGCTTGGGGAAGACAAGTTGTTTTATGAAGACGAGAATTATACGGTTGTATTGGATGGAGTAGTATTGAACCGACTGTCTTTTATGCGACCAGGTCTTACTTGGGCGGATACGGTTATTTTGCTGTATCAAGAACGGGGTGATCTGTTTTTTGAAGAATGGCGAGGTTCATTTGGAGGCTTTATCTATGATAAGAAACGATGCCGCTACTTGATATTCTCCGACCAGACAGGAAGCAAGTTTATTTATTATTCATTTCTGGGTAATAACCTGATGATTTCCACAATGATTGCCAATCTCTATGCATTGCGTGAAGATAACGGATTTTCGAATAATCTATGCAAAACTGGCGCTTTTATGATGCTTACTTTTGGTTACATGCTGGGTGGTTATACGCTGTGCCAGGATATAAAAAAGTTAGAACCCGGCTATTATGCGGTTTTCGAAAGCGGGACGTTAAAAACTCAGAGATACTGTTTGTTGGATAATACAACAGATAATAGTATTACTGAAAAAGATGCAATAGAAATATTTGACAAGGAGTTCGTGCATGCCATACAATTGGAATTTGATCATGAGAAAGAATGTGGTGTAAAACAACATATCGTTAGTTTGAGTGCCGGCTTGGATTCTCGCATGGTATCTTGGGTAGCTCATGAATTAGGATATACGAATCAGCTAAATATCACATTCTCGCAATCTGATTACTGGGATGAGTTTATACCTAAAAGGATTGCACGGGATCTGAAGCATGAATGGCTGTATAAAGCATTGGATGACGGCAAGTGGCTTTATGACATTGATGACGTTCTTGATGTGACAGGTGGCAATGTGACATATTCACTTCAAGCCCACGTGAGCAGCCTTCTGAAATATCTCAATACAGAATGCTTCGGCATGTTGCATTCAGGCAACTTAGGTGATGTCGTTTTTTCTCAGTTTACCCATAATAAAAATATTTCGGACAAATATATCTTCGGCAATGGTGCCTTCTCTCAGAAGTACCTTCACATGTTGGACTCATCCATTACAGAAGACTTCCCCAATGACGAAATAGCGAATTTCTATCATCGAGGATTTAGCGGCAACAATAATGGTTCTATGATCGAAATGCCATACGTCGAGAATGTTTCTGCATTTACGAATTGGGACTTAATGAATAAAGTGCTGAAAGTGCCTCTTCATATCAGGCAGAATCACAATCTTTATAAGAAATGGATTTTAAAGAAACACATTGGTGCAGCCAATTATGAGTGGGAGAAAATGGGAGCAAAGATTACCACACCTACTTTCAGATTCATGGGCAAGAACAGAACTGCCAAACAGTGGCTTGATATAGTGTGGTCGAGAATAGGCTCTCCTTTGAGAGGCATAGATTCAAAGAATCACATGAATCCAATAGGTTATTATCTGAACAATGACAAAGATTTGCAGTCGTTTTTGAAATCTCAAATAGAAAAAGCATCTATTATCAACAACAAGTCAATAAGGGAAGCGGTTGAAGATTTGTTCAACACAGGAACTGCTTTAGAGAAAACGCAAGCAATTACATTAGTAGCTGCTGTCAACAAATTTAATTTGAAAGGATAATACAGCTGCAGGTTTGAGGTTTTAATTATGAGTCATTCAGTGATGATTATGGGATGTAGTGATTCCCGGCATGTTTATAACTTTATCAATATCGTTTTGTCTGACCAATTAAAATTTGATCATATTACAATTTTTAATGTGGCGTACGTCGATCATGAGCCGGAAGAGTTTGATGATTATTATAAAGCAAGAAATATCAGGGTATTAAATCCATTACAAAAGCCCTCAACCAAAGTTGGAGCATTTAATTCCGCTTCAAATTTTGCAGAGAGGACATGGGCTTTGCATAAGCACCTGAAATCAAATCATTATGACTATCTCATAGTTCATTATTGCTCCTGGCAGGCTATGAGATGGGTTAGTTTGTCCAGTCATTTTTTTCAGAAAGTATTCCTTGTTTTTTATGGAGGGGACGTCCTGAGAAATAAATCTGCAGACAATCACTTGTTTAACAAAGCATATGGGAAAGCATCCGCTATTATTCTTCCCAACAAGCATAGCTATGAAGTTTTTAATGCCAAGACTCATAATAGATATGAAAACAAGACTACGTTAATCCAGTTCCCCAAAAAGATGGTGAGTGCTTTTTTAGAGTTTGAGAACAGACTACCGCAAAGGAATGATATACTGGATTATTTCGGCTTTCCAAAAGATAAGATTATCGTACTTTGTGGGCACACCGCTACCAGGGCTGAGAGGTATGAGCAAATCATCAGTCAAATCAAGATGATACCCGATGACATCAGAGAGAAATGTTTCTGGGTTTTCATGATGACATATGCACCAGAGGAATATGAAACATATCAGAAAGAAATAGAAACATCTATCTTGAACCATCATATTCATGGATGTGTGATGAAAGAATACCTGAACTATGAACAGATTCAAGAACTAAACAGCGTTACGAGTATTCATGTGACAAATATACTAACAGATGCCTTGTCTGCCTTTTTACAGGAGCAGATGCTGTCTGGTTCAGTCATTATCTATGGCAAATGGCTTCATTATGATGATATAGAGAATGAAAACTTCTTTGCAATACCATACAACCATATTGAGGACTTAAGCGGTATTCTTATCGAAGTTATCAGTGATTTAGATAAATATAAAAAACTGAGTGAAAAGAACAGAAACGGGATCATCAATCTTGCTTCTGAACAGACCGTCAAAAACAAATGGAAACAACTTCTTGAAATCAGTTAGTATGAAACATGGTTCAATTGTGGGATAAAGAAGCCTTGTAACATCCACATTTACTGAGCCAAATATTTTGATAGCGTGAAACCCTGTCCAATTTGTTCAAAACAATATAAAGTGGAGTAAAAAATAATTCAAAATTATGAAAATTTCTAAAAGATTCTTCTATCTTCTATACTATTTGTTTTTCAGTCATTTGCCACAGAATGACGGCCCTTTCGGCAGGATCGGCAGAATTCTGAGGCGATGGGCATGCCGACATCTTTTCGAATACTGCGGCAGTAATGTCAGTATCGATAAAGGTGCAGTATTTGGTAAAGGCGATAGAATAAGAATTGGAGACAATTCCGGCATTGGTGCTTACTGTACCATACCAAATGGCTCTATCATTGGTGACAATGTGATGATGGGAAGGAATGTTTATATATTGTCCCAGAACCATAGGTTTGACAGACTTGATATTCCGATGTCAAAACAGGGTTTTACGCCCCCACAGCCGGTTGTTATCGATGATGATGTGTGGATTGGCAACGATGTCAGGATTTTGCTTGGAAGGCATATAGCAAGAGGGTCGATTATAGGGTTAGGAAGTGTTCTTACAAAGGATTTTCCTGAGTATAGTATAGTTGGCGGGAATCCGGCAAAACTGATTGGAAGTAGGATAAAAAGCAAAGAATAACGAATTCAAATCATAAAGTAGCGGGGTCAAATTTGGTATATGAATAGAATCAAGTATGTTAAAACGATAGTGTTAGGTAAACTCCTGCGTAGGGGCAATTCTTTCGTAGTGGATGCGTTCCGCAAGGAAGGAATGGATATTGGAGAAGACACCCATATTTTTAGTAACATAATAACTTCAGAGCCTTATCTGATAACGATTGGGAAGAATTGTACAATTTCAACCGAAGTATGTTTTTTGACACATGATGCAAGCATAGGTTTGTTTCTAGATAGAAAAGTAAAATCGGACATCTGTGGCTCTATATCCATCGGGGACAACTGCTTTATCGGGAACCGCACCATTCTGCTTTATGGAGTCACTATTCCGGATAATACCATTGTTGCGGCTGGGAGTGTTGTTACCAAATCTATCAATGAGGCAGGTTGCATAGTTGGTGGAAATCCTGCTAAAATCATTGGGAAGGTGGATTCATTTCTTGAAAAGAATAAGGATTATTTTCTCAACCTGCATGGGCTAAGTTTCGAAGATAGAAAGAAATTTATACTTGAGAACCAAGGAAAGCTCATTATAAGGTAAACGGTGATAGTATGACTATAAAACAAGCGCTGAATTATGCCATATCAGTTCCCAAGACCATTTACTTTAATTTTATGTGTTTTGAATTTAGAAAGGCAGTGCATCTTCCGGTCTTTGTTGCGTGGAATGTAAAGTGCAGAAAGCTAAAAAAAGGATCAATTGAGATCCCGGAAAATGCACAGACTTTTTCGATTCAAATTGGTTTTAATGGCGTGGAAGCTATTGAGAGTGGAAAAAGCATTTTCAATCTTGATTCGGGTACGATTATTTTTAGAGGCAATTGTGCCATTGCGTCAGGATGTCGAATCGGTGTATCAAACAATGGCATCATCGATTTTGGAGATGGATTTAGTGCAAATAAGAATTTCTTTATTTCATGTAATAAACATATAATCTTTGGCAAAGACGCAATGTTTGGATGGAACGTATCTTTCTTTGATGCTAACGGACATCCGGTATATGTAAATGGTGAAATAAAAGAGAACACACGTAAAATTGAAGTTGGCGATCATGTGTGGATAGGTTCAGAATGTCATGTTCTAAAAGGAACTGTAATACCTTGTAACTCAATTATTGCTTATGGGAGCGTTGTTACGACCAAACTTTATGAACCGAATTGTGTTTATGGAGGGAACCCAGTGAAAAAAATACAGGAAAACATCAATTGGAAAAGGCATTGGGAGTAACCACTCAGAAATAGAAAAGGAGTCAAGTATAGCGCTGATGCACCAGAAGGGCAGAAGTGAGAGCAGTCACACTGAAAGATGAAAGATACAGGGTAAAGTAAAGACCCATGGATTGATTGACGAGACTGATGTTGCACCATTCGCTGAAGAAACAAACGAAGAGTCCGAATGGATCATGAACTTGGCGGACACTTTGAAGAAGCACAGGGATGCGTATCTGACAAACGGGACCCGTTATTACAGACCGTCAAAAAGAAAAGAAGGAAAGCAATAGACATAATATATGCTAACGGCACATATAGAATTATGATATAATAAGCATATGCAAAACGCATATGCTTATTTGTTATATACGAGAAGTGAAGCGGAGCGTATGCTTAAGGTAACGAGTGATCTAAGGAGGAATCATCTATGTACAAGGTGGATAATATCGAGATTGGAAAATACATTGGCGGATTAATCATCGCCGGGAAATATGCTTCAGACAGGCAATTTGCCATAGCATACATCAAACTGAGAGACGGAAGCAAAGAGAAACCTGATTCGGGCGAGATACAGCGCGTTGCGAATAAGATTAGTCAGATTAAGCTGGGTAATAAGGGAATTCAGATTACGGACCTGCCGATATTTTCGGATTTATTGGGGGTGTCTATTGATGCCATCTTAAGCGCTGGCACAGTTGTTAAGCCTGTTTCAACGAGAATGACAAACTATTCCGTGGCTTGTTCAAGTGATGCGGGTACTTGGAAAGAGTATGTTGAACGACCAGACAAGCTCATCCTGAACGGGGACGAATACGGGAAGAACATCATTGACTACGCATTGGAATTCAAGAATTACGACTTGCTAAAGTTCCTTACGGATAACGGTTACATATACTTTGTTGACGATGATCAGCAAAAGTATTGGGGATCCTTTGGAGCCGGAACGCGGATCGAAAGAAGGCACCCGGGAAGCTATGATGATCTTGACGTAAGAATGAAGGAGAGGGATGACCTGCGAACGAGCATGATCGCTCTGGCACTTGAGCGTGGCGACTACGACATGCTGGACAAGATGAAGGCCAGGGAGATTCCTTCTTTGTACGAGGGCTCGTATTTCTACAGGAAAAGCATAGATTTTGAGAAATATTACAATCCCAAGTTGATGGATGCCATATTGAAATCTTCCGACGAGGTGTTGAAGTACTTTTCTGAGGAATTTGAAATAAACACGAACTTCAAGGCAAAAAGCAGGTTCATGTTTCCGTATTTAGGAAAACTTATAGAAATGATGGTCAAGAAAAATGGCAAAGCAGCGACATTGATGCTGAAAAAAGCCCTGAAACACAACCAAGATTTGCTTAAAAGGATTAAGCAGATTGCGGAGTTGTCAGCGAAGTCATTCGGTGATAAGGCCAAGTACATGCCCCAAAATGCCATATATGACTGGATAATGCATGATTACAATTACTATGATGACAATGACACTGTTGCATATTGGGTGCGTGATGAGAAGGGAGCGTATCAGGGGGTGTTCTCAAACGTTATTCGAGTAAATGGAACCTCGAAGGATCCGAGCGTCGCGAAACTGATTGGTGAGCTTAACGATTCTTACGACATGATCCACGAGTACAAATACGAAGGGGAGGTATGATCTATGAGCAGAAGTTTTATGGATTTAGAGGACGGAGATCTTTGCTTTACCATGTCGGATAACATGGCCATGGATTCAGACGGCCACATGTTGATGCGTATGGGTGACAACATGGCAATGGACATGGATTCCGGGGATCTGCACATGATCTCTTCCTGGGAGGATGAATAGGAAGACGATTAAGATTTTTGACTCTCCTGACAAATTTATGTTGACATATACGGAATCCGTATATAATAAAAACAGAAATACACGGAATCCGTATACGAAGGAGGAGAGTCATGAACAAAGATAACATGTTTGATATTGATTACATTGCAAATAACATGCCCATTGAGGTGGCCGCGAATGAAGACGGAGGGAAGAAGCGACTGCTCGCTGCCATGTTTGTCTCCATCAGAGAGCAGACCGGCATGAACCGCAAGGAGTTTGCCGACTGGCTTGGCATCCCCTATCGTACGATGCAGGATTGGGAGCTGGCCACTTCTCAGGTACCCGAGTATGTTCTCAGGTTGATCGCCTATAAGGTGATGATCGAGAAGGAGAGGGGGAACATCAAATGAGCGTTACAAAAGGTTTTTAAGTTCTCAGCTCGTCTGATTCACGTGCCGATCGTAATGGTCCTCCAGTTCGGATTGACGGTTTGTTCTGTCGTTTTCTCGGTCTTCGATGGCATAGGCAAACTAATTGGCAGCGTAGTGGGAATCGTCCTGATTGCTGGAAGCCTTCTATGCCGCGTGATGGGAATTCTTGAAGGCCACTTGTTCTGGGAGATGTTCCTAGGTGGCGTGGCATTCAAGGCAATCCCGGAGGCGATTAATAAGATCGGTGAAGAGGGGATCGAGATTGTTAAAGGGATACTGTATGCGTTGGTGTTTTGATAAGGGTTAACATCGTTCTTGTGGTTGTAGTTTTGAACGCTCCTTTCGTGTTAGGGCCTGGCGGGAATCTCGCCAGGTTCTAACATTTTAAAGCACGCAAGTCGATCATGTACGAGAGGTCTAATGACGACCAGTAGAAAATTGTCAAAAAATATTTCGAAAACAGAACAAATATTCAAATAATTATTGACAGATTTCGCGCTCGGGAAGTATAATGTTAATATCAGTAAAATATTTATGGCAAAACAGTCGAAAGGCTGCGACGCAAAGCTGAAGGACCTGTTAAATGGTAGCCAGTTGCAACGAGGATCAAGCATCGGAAATGACCGTAACGGGACCATTTTCGGATGCTTTTTTGTTTGAAATCAGGAGGTAAGATGGAAGGATACATGACCATTGGCGAGATCGCTGAGAAGTGGAATCTCACAAAACGAAGGGTTCAAAAAATGTGCGCGGACGGAGAAATCGAAGGCGTGACCAAGTTCGGAACCGTATGGGTTATTCCAGTAAATGCGGAAAGACCAAAGGACGGAAGAGTGACGACGGGGGCATATAAGAATTGGAGAAAGAAATCGAAAGAATCCAATTCCAATATTGAGTAGTGTTTAGCGACTTAGACAATTTCTGTCTATGTAGTTTGCTATAGTGATAGTGAAAAATACGAAAAATGGGGTGGTATATTCGTGGCTGATGAAAAAGGAGAAAAGATAACCAGAGTGTTGCAATTATACAGCAAGCTGACGGAAGGTTATGTGATTAACAAGGCGGAGGAAGCTCTTAAGTATGGTGTTAACGAGCGAAGCATTCAAAGGGATATAGAAGATATTAGGAGCTTTTTGGATGCGGATACGGAACGCACCGGAATCGTGAACTCCGTCATATACGATCGCATTGAGAAGGGATATCGCCTTGAGACTATCTATAAAATGCGACTGAAGAACAGTGAAGTGCTGGCAATCTGCAAGATACTTCTCGACAGCAGGGCATTTTCCAAAGCAGAAATGTCCACGATGATAAATAAACTCATAACCTGTTGCGTGCCGGAAAGTAATCGCGAGACGGTAAGGGACTTGATCCGAAACGAGGAATTCCATTATGTGGAATTAAGAAACAAGACGAGCATTTTGAATCCGCTATGGAGCATTGGCCAGGCAATTCGAGAGAACAGGTACATAGAGATAGACTATCAGGGAATACAAGGAACATCGGTTAAGACAAGAAAACTTAAGCCTGTGGCCATTATGTTTTCTGAGTATTATTTCTACCTGGCGGCTTTTATTGATGATAAGCGAACCAAAGAAAACTTTAAGGTGCTAGATGATGCAAACCCTACGATTTATCGCATTGATCGAATCAAACGGTTGGAGGTTTTGGGAGAAAGATTTATGATTCCATATAAAGACAGGTTCGAAGAAGGCGAATTCAGAAAAAGAATTCAGTTCATGTATGGGGGAAAGCTCAGAAAAGTTACATTTAAGTATTCTGGGTATTCTGTAGATGCAGTACTGGATCGGATTCCTACGGCGAAGGTGATCGCGGAAGAAGATGGTGTCTATACGATAAAGGCGGAGGTCTATGGAGACGGAATAGACATGTGGATTAGAAGTCAAGGAGACATAGTGGAACTATTATAATTACGCACGATTATTGAATGATTTGCAGTTAATCGAGGAGGAAGTGATATGACTCATGGAAAAAGCAATGTGACAGTTCAAGGGATTGGCGGTATGGTAGGGACTATTAATCAGATTCGGATTGACAGATATATTGAAAATATAAGCATACAAAACATAAACTTTGAAAATGCAATTAATGAGCTTAATAAAGCACGAGAGTTTTTGGGATCTCCAGAGCATATTTTGGGGTCGATTGCAACCAAACATGGAGAGGTGGCAGAAGTATTTGACGTTCGCTTCGGTAACGCGGACAGACTTATTAGAGGAGAGGACCCGAATTTCACATTTGATGGCGTGGGGCGTACGGCGGCTGAGGATTATCTTAAGAATAATTTGCCAGTGCAATCCAAGTTTGTCCAAAGTAATCTTTCAATGGATGCTGTACTCAAACACTTAAGCGATTATCCCGATTTTGTTCAGAATGGTGGTACATATTGTATACCAAAGGACTTCTATGAACAAATTGAATCATGGCTAAAGCTTTCGCCAAAGGAATTGATCAATTTACCGGCTGCTGATGGAGGAAGGTTAGCCAGAAACGTGGTAGAAAGGGTGCGTGAGCTCGAGAGTAAAACAGGAAAGAGCTTTTCCGAACTTGTTGAACCATCACAGGTTAATTACGACCAAGTGATGTTAAATAGAGCAAATGGAACCATAGATGGTAAAGAGCAGGAAATAATTAATATAGATGACGCAAAGAGGGAAGAGTATTGGAAAATGTCAAGGGCTTCAGTTGAGGAAGGGCTGAAAGCGGCAGGAATAGCTGCTGCCATATCAGCTGTTTTGTCTTTCTCGACTACATTGATTGGGATCTTAAAGACAAAGAAGAAAAAACTGTCCGAGCTTACCAAGGAAGACTGGGCGCAGATTTTTAAGGAAACGGGTATAGGAGCGGTCAAGGGGGGCATTACCGGCGGAGCCATTTATACATTAACAAATGTGGCTGAGATGTCTGCACCTACGGCGGCCGCACTTGTATCTGCTGTTTTGGGCGTTGCGACTCAAGCAATACGATTATACAAGAATGAAATCACATTGGATGATTTCATGTATAACATACTTGATGTAGCCACGGAAGCTGCAGTCAGTGCAGTTGGAGCGATGGTTGGACAAGTTCTTGTTCCTGTTCCGGTTTTGGGATCAATTGTAGGATCAATCGTTGCAACTACAGTATTGGATTTGATAAAGAAGCATATATTTGGAGGAGGTTTTTATGTTTTGGTTAAGCAGGCACACAGTGAAAAGCAGTTCGCTGATGAGTATAAAGCGCTAGTTGTTGCCTTTGATCAAGCGTGTAGTCAGTGGGAATACATGGAGAAGCAGATTTCAGGCATAATTCGCCCGTACATTCAACAAAGTGAAAGCGAATTCTCCAGGAAAATTGCTGTCTTGCATGATTATACGGAGGGAATATAATTCTATGGATAAATTAAATAAACAACTCGAACAAAGTGCCGATGAATTTGTAAAACACTATTCTGACGCATCGGATGAGGACATTAGCAAGATCGTCGCAGGAATGGTTGCGTTAATACAAGGAAATGAATCAGCATATGAGAATATGAAGAACCAGAAATGGTTCGAACGAATTTGGTATGGGCTGACTCAAAAAAATAAAGCTACGATAAAGGAAATGCGTGCCAATAGGGAACAACTTGAAAGGTACACCGTACGGATACTCGTAAAGTTGTGCGATATGAATAATGCCCATGAGAAATGTATTTTTGACATTTACAGAGCGTTAGCAGTTGTGCGCCGCGATTTGGATGTTTTTGTAGATGAAGTTTCACGTATTGCGCATAAATTTGACGAAAAAATTAATAGTATTAACGAATATGTTTATTTGATTAACGAGATTCGAAATGGAAAATTTGATGCTCAAACACCCTTAATAAGTTTGATTGATATTCTTTCTTTAGTTGATGCCAGGACGGCTAAGGACTCAAAAAGAATTACTCAGTTAAAAGAAACAATGGAAGAGAAGGGATTTGATTTTTCCAAGAAAATAAGCATGGGAGCATATGCGGAAGAAGTATTGAAACTGGATGAGGATAAAGTAGGAAGAATACTTTTATTTTGCCAAAGCTTTTCCCACAGAAGTAGGATACTTTCCTATACTTGTATGCTAATGGAGGGTTATTTCTATCGTTGGGATTCAGAAAAACGAATCATTAGAGAAAATGGAGAGGCAATTGATACGGCGCTTTCATGCTCTAAGCTAACAAAGGATACAACTTGCGTTTTGGGCGAGATGTTTAGTGATCTGAAAGAGGCAATGCATGAACAATTCAATTACGCTAATGTTATTGAAGCTGTTAATGAGCCATTACCTCCAGTAGGTTATTATCGTACAAAAACAAATGAACCGTTATGTGTAATTGCTACAGGCATAACGGGTAGCGGTAAAAGTACATTAATTAATTCGGTTTTTGGATGGAATGTTGCGGCAACTGGCTGTGGAAGGGCAATTACTCAAAACACAAACAGATATAGTGATGAACAGAATGATGTTGTGATATATGAGACACCAGGTTTTCAATTACAATCAGACATAAACAATAAGATAATGGAAGATATAAATTCTGTTATTAATAGCAATATGTCGTGTGTGATTTGGTATTGTGTTAATGCTCTTTCGGGCAGATACGAAGATGAAGTGACAGACAAACTGGCGGCGCTTAACAGACCTATGCTCATTGTTATCACTCATTCGATTGAGGACGATGATCAATTGGAAAATGCCATCAAAGATTCAAATAAGAAACGAGGATTGGGCAACATTCCGGTTATTAGTGTCTTGGCCGCGGATTATAACAGCAAGGACTTAACTATTTCAGCTTATGGCCTTGAGGAATTAATAGATGAAACAATGAATATTATGTCATAAAGGACGGTGGTTTTTTGAAAGCTAATATCGTGATCATGGGACAAACCGGAAATGGTAAAAGTACAATTGTAAACTCCATTATGGGCAGGGATATTGCACCTACTGGAAAAGGACAGAGGGTAACTACAAAAAACGAGGTTTATCTTGCAAATTATGTTCTGGATGATGTGGAGTATACCCTTAATCTATTTGATACCGTAGGAATCGAACTGTCAGAAAAAGTTACAAGTGAAACCTTGGCCAATATCGAGGAGCATATAAGAACATCACAGAAGGAAGCCGCCATATCTGATGTTAATGTCGTTTGGTTTTGCATAAATAATCTAAACAAACGTTTTCAAGATTTTGAGATTGATTTAATCAAGAAGCTATCGTATGAATATGAAATTCCATTTATAATAGTTATGACACAATGCCTAGATAACCAAATTGGTGAATTGGAAAGAAGCATACGATCAGAGTTGCCAGAAGTTATGACAACAAGAATACTAGCTAAGGATTATCATCTAAGAGGAGGGACGGTAATACCTGCATATGGCATAGACGATTTGCTAAGAGTATCACTTCATAAGAATAATGAAATGAAAGTGAAAGTCCTTGAAACGAAATTAAACGATATTAAAAAGAAGTGTGATGTTAGTGAGTGGTACATAAAGAGCTATCGGGAAAAAGCGGATACATGTATAAAAAAGTATACGGATAAGGCCCAAAAGATCGGAAAGATACCCGCATTATGCATTCCGTTTGTACATTCGATATCCATAGAATTGATTGCTGAGCTACACAAAATGTATGGGTTACCTTCAAATACGGACATGGTTATTAATAAAATTGCATTTTGGATAACGGGTCTTATTGCAGTTCCGCTTATGGCAGTGCCAGTACTCAGCGGTACGGCTGCGAGAGACTATGTTGAGGCAGTAGGCGAAACATATGCTAATACGCTTTCCGATGTGTTAAGGAAATCAAAGTATAGTGAACTAAACGATCAAAAATTGATTATGGAACGCATAAAACAGCAAGTGGAACAAAGAAAAGGAGGCGCATGATAATGGGAACTAGTGAAAATGAAAAAACACAATCAAGTGAAATATTTAACACTGCGAACATAATTGTTGCAGGTGTAACTGGAGCGGGTAAAAGTACGTTATTAAACGCAGTCTTCGGTCAGAATTTTGCTGCTACCGGAAAGGGGCATCCTGTAACTCAGGAAATAAGTGAATACAGAGATCCAGATATTCCAGTAAGAATATGGGATTCTATAGGTTTTGAAATCGGAAATGATAATGATGGTGTTTCCAAGACAAAGATTGCCATCACGAAAATTAAAAAAACCATCGAAGAGCAAGTGTCGAAGAGTGACGCAGACCATATTCATGCAATATGGTACTGCATAAATCAGGGTGGCAGCAGATATCAACAAACTGAGGCTGAGTTTGTGAAGGATCTTCATTCTATAGGAGTTCCGTTTATCATAATTGTTACACAATGTATTGAGGAAGATGATGAATTCGCCCAAGAAATAATCAAGCTAAACCGCGAAAATGGAATTATGGATATTCCAGTTATTGAGGTTTTGGCACAAGAAAAAAAGTTTCGTGGAGGTGGAAGCATACCGGCATTTGGACTTGACACGCTGGTTGACAAAACGCTTGAAATGCTTCCGAGTTTTATAAAGGGAAGTTTTATTGCTGGACAACAGATTAAAGCCGTTCTAAAGCGAGAAGAATGTGAGAAAATTATAATTAAATATGAGGAAATGGCTGAGAACGGATTTTGGGATAAAGTACCGCTAATCAATATAGCTACCGTTGATAAAAAATTCCAAAAGATGGTAAAAGAGATTTTTGCGATTTACAATCAGATATTGTCGGATGATGCGTGTGAAGACATTATGTTTGAATTGTCAACAATCTATTCGAAAAGATTAGTTAGTTGGTGTATAGTTCCTTCAATTTTCACAAAGAATCAGCAAAAGCTTGCGGCTCTTATGGATGAGATCAGGAAAAACGGATCTTCCGGGCTTGAACTCAAGGAAAGAGACTTTTCGTATTCTCATCAAGCGGCGAGAGTCATCACATTTTTCGGGTATACGCTATTGAGCTCTATTGAGGATGTATGGAGAATGATTCAGGAGGATAAAATAAAGAATATAGAAGAAGTTGTAATTCCGCAGATAAAGGAAAGAATACGATACTATATGTCAGGAAAGAGTAAGAAAGATAACGGCTCGAAATATACACTAGTACATGGAAACAATAATGAGCAGTAGTATTAGGCAGAGGAGAGAGTTGTTTTTTGGAAACTTGTAAACCAAAGTGACCCAAAGTGAGGAATGAAGAGGATGCTGAATGACCTTATTAGTAATTGTATATTGTCAGATGTCGTTTTGATAGAATCCTCTGCGATGCGCGCGGCATTTATGGATCACGGGCAGGCCTTATGTGATGCTGATCTTGTGACAATTATTGGAAATTCGAAAGCACCATTAAACAAGAAAACTGACATGATATCTCATATTGCAAATCAAACAAGAGATAATGAATTAAAAGATTCTCTTGATGAGTGGATTCAACTTGCCAAGAGCAGTAAATCGAAGAAGAAGCTTGAATCGCTTTCAGAGAAGCTCTTTGATTCTCGCTTCGTGAATTTCATGACGCCGTTTGTTAAGGGTGACGTTGTAAAGATGGCGAGGGATGACACTCGGCATGGCATTCTCATGCAAGGCGGGATGATCATCCCGGAGAAGGAACTTCAAAATCGCGTAGGGAAGCTGGATTACAGTGACGTTCAGTTTCGGGTTGAGTGGCTGGGCGATGACGGAAAGTTTTATCACGAACATGTCAATCCTTTGTATCTGGACTGTCATGCGCCGCGAGAGGGAGATATTGATTACGGTGTATTGATGGAAGCCTCATTATTGGTGCGGGGAGATGAGGGCTCGAGTCTGCAGGGATTTCAGATGGCCTGCGAGGAGTACGTACGAAACAGTGGCGTTTGCAAATAACGGATCGCGATAAGATGTCGTCAAAATGACGGCATCTTTTTGTATGCTCTTTTTTGAGATGGACACAATCTGTCAGGGTGATTTGCTAAGATGCCATTAGACAAGGGAAAACTCATCTTAAGGAGCAGGGATCATATGATTAGAAAATTTTCATGTTTTTCTGAAAAGGATCAAGACGATAAGACCATAGCGGATGCGCTTTTGACGATAAGACTTGGCGAAGAATTGTCGGCAAAGGAGCTTTCTGACGTTATTTCACTGCTTCAGAAGAAACGGCAGGCAGAGGAAGAAAAAGAGAAGCAAGAACGAGAGGAAAGAGAACGAAGGAGACATCAGAAACAGGAGGAAAAAGAGCGCAAGTGGCGTCTGGAATTGGAAAAGAAAGAGCGTCAGGCAGAGCACGTGCGTCAGGTTACTTCCATGGAGCTTCCGCTTGACTGGGATAATGCATTCTGTAATGACGAGGAAACTAAACAGGTTCACGTAGACAGCATCGCAGACGGGCTTATTAAGTGCCTTAACAGGTTCGCACGAGTGGACATAGAGTATGTTTCCGCCATTACCGGGGCAGACTGCAAGACCGTAATCGAAACCTTGAAGGGAAGCATCTACCAAAATCCGGATACCTGGAAGGAATGCTTTTACAAGGGCTGGGAGACTGCGGAAGAGTACCTGTCAGGAAACATAATGGAAAAACTGAAGGTGGCGGTTGAAAAGAATGAGATTTATCACGGTTATTTTGAGGACAATGTTGTCGCATTGAAAGAAGTATTGCCGCGCGGGCTGTCCTCAGATAAGATCTACGTCACGCTTGGTTCGCCGTGGGTGCCTGAAAAATATGTCAACGAATTTGCCGACTTCATTACGAGAAATCGCAGCAGATATCAACGGTTCGTGATGAATGAGAATACGGGTACCTGGGAACTCACGAAATCATATAAGAATTCGAATGAACCGACCATCGACAATAATTACCAGGTTATGGAAGAATACGGCATTGGACGAATGTCGCCCGTCAGGGTTATGCTGAAGACCTTAAACATGCAGTCCATCGTCATCTATGATTCCAACAAAGGATATGGTAACGCCGCAAATCGTACCGTCAATCAGAGTGAAACAATCGTTGCAAGGGAAAAACAGGAAAAGCTGATCAATAAGTTTAAGGAATGGATATGGGCGGACCCTGAACGGAGAAGGAGTCTGGAGACGCTCTATGCCCAGAAATACCTAAGTAACAAGGTAAGGCACTTTGACGGGAGCTTTTTGGAATTGCCGGGACTGAATCCAGGGGTGCTGCTGTATCAGTACCAAAAGAACGCAATTGCCAGGATATTATTTACGCAAAATACGCTTCTGGCACACGAAGTCGGTTCAGGAAAGACCTACATCATGATCGTTGCGGGAATGGAACTGAAACGTCTGAAACTCTCGAAAAAGAACATGTATGTTGTGCCAGGCAATCTGTTGGGGCAGTGGCGTGACATGTTTGAACTTCTTTACCCGCAGGCGAACGTGTTCTACGCAGACGCTGATAAATTCACGCCCAAGAGAATTCACGAGTCGCTGAAACGGATGAGGGACGGGAATTATGATGCCATTGTGGTAGCGTACGGATGCTTTACCAGAATGGAGATTTCCAAGCAGGAACGCGAATCGGACCTGCAACACCGCATTGACAGGCTTGAGCAGTTTGATGACGACAAAACCCAAAAGATGGTGAAAAACCTTAAGGGAAAACTGGATAAGGTTCTTTTGGAAATGCCTTCCGGGGAAATCTGCTTCGATGAACTTGGCGTTACGAGACTGTTTGTTGATGAGATCCATAATTTCAAAAACATCCCGATAGAAACGGATATTGAGTACGTACTGGGAATCAACAAGAATGGTTCTGCAAAGTGCAGCGACATGCTGGACAAGATACGCATCGTGCAGAGGCAGGACGGAGGCGGCGTGATCCTTGCAACGGGAACGCCCATAACAAATTCAATTACTGATGTGTTCGTGATACAGCAATATTTGCAGAGTGAGCAGCTGGAGCTTTTGGACATCGGCCATTTTGACAACTGGGTAGCAATGTTTGCCCAGAAGAGCATGGACTTTGAGATTGACGTTGACACGAGTAAATACAGGCTGGCAACGCGATTTTCCAAATTTCATAACATTCCAGAGCTTACAAACATACTTGCAACGGTCGCGGACTTTCACCAAATGGATGCCACGGCGGACGTTCCCGTTCTTGATGGATACGAGGACGTTCGGATTCGGAAAACGAAGGACTTTTCGAATTTCCTGAAAGAAATATCGGAAAGGGCGGATGATGTGCGTGCCGGTATCGTCTCACGAAAGGAAGACAACATGCTGATGATCACGACTGACGGACGAAAGGGCGCTTTGGACATGCGGCTTGTGAATCCTGACGCAAAGTTTACCACTTCATCAAAAGTGTTTCAGTGCGCGGAGAGCGTGGCCGGCATATATAAAGAGACGGCCGCTGACAAGAGCACGCAGTTGGTGCTCTGCGATTCATCCGTTCCAAGAAATGGATTTAACATGTACGACGAGATGCGAAGGCTCCTCGTCAAGATGGGCGTGAGGGATCAGGAGATTGCTTACGTGCATGATGCCACGACGGAGAAGAAGCGAGAAGAGCTGTTTGAGAACGTAAGAAACGGCATCGTAAGGGTGCTCATCGGCTCGACTTTTAAGCTTGGCATGGGCGTTAACGTGCAGGATCGGCTGATCGCGCTCCATCATCTCGACATGCCGTGGAGACCTGCGGATATGGTGCAAAGGGAGGGCCGCATCCTGCGACAGGGGAACTTGAACGCAAAGGTACGCGTTTTCAGGTATGTGACGGAGGGGTCGTTTGACGCCTATTCCTGGCAACTTTTGGAAACGAAACAACGATTCATTACTGCAATTCTTTCTGGATCGATAGAGGACCGAAGCGGGAGTGACGTGGACGACGTGGTTCTGTCCTATGCGGAAATAAAGGCACTGGCTGTTGGAAATCCGCTGATCAGGGAGCGCGTTAACGTGGCGAATGAACTGACGAGACTTACCGTACTGCAGCAGAACAAGATGCAGAAAATGGAAGGCTACAGGAAGGATGTTCCGATTCTGGAAGAGGACGTGAAGAGGCGCAGGGAGCTGATGGTTGAGATTGCGTCAGACGCTGAGTTTTACGAACGGCATAAGAAAAAGTATGAACCAGAGAAGCGCAAATTGATCGGCGAGAAGATACTTGAGGCCCTAAACGTCGACGAACCAAGGCAGGATGCAGCGTTCATAACCCGTTATCAGGGATTTAATATCATCGTACCTGAAAAGGCATCAAAGTTTTTTAGGGTTGTTCGCATTTCCAGAACTGGCAACTATCAGTGCAACGTGTCACTGAGCGTGATGGGCGTCATGCAGTCAATCGATTACATATTGGGAGAACTTTGCGAAAGGCTGCTTGCGAACAAGAAACAATTGGAAAGTGCCTTGAAAAAGATTGAGTTCATGCGCTCGGAGCTAGGAAAGGCTGATGAAGATTATGTCAACCAGATAGAGGAGTGCAGGGAGAAGCTTGGCGAGATCGATAAGAGACTGCATGTGTAAAATGGCTTGAACAGGCAAAAAAGTGGAGGAATGCGAAAATGAATAAGGAGATTAAGATATCCGACGTGCCGTCCATGGACGTCGGTGGCGCGGTTAGTTTGCTTACGCAGGCATACATAAGACTGATCGAAGGCGGAGTCCCGCTTAAGACCATGCCGTCCGTCATGCTTTGGGGGCCTCCCGGCGTAGGTAAGTCGCAGGCAGTCAGGCAGATAGCCGGAAACCTGGAAAAGAAGACTGGAAAGAAATGTCACGTGACAGACGTAAGACTTCTTTTGTTCAATCCCATAGACTTACGAGGAATTCCTACGGCGAATGCTGACAAAACGCTTGCGGTGTGGCTGAAACCGCAGATTTTTCAGATGGACGAGAGCGATGACGTCGTGAACATACTGTTCCTTGACGAGATTTCTGCCGCGCCGCAGTCCGTGCAGGCGGCGGCTTATCAGATCACGCTGGACAGGGTGATAGGTGAGCACAGGCTTCCGGAGAATTGCATAGTGATGGCGGCGGGAAACAGGGTAAGCGATAAGTCGGTAGTTAACAAGATGCCCAAGGCCCTTGCCAACAGACTGATGCATCTGGAGATTAAGACTTCGGTAAAAAGCTGGACGAAGTGGGCGGAAAGCGCGGGAATCCATCCCGATGTTGTTCGGTTCTTAAAGCAAAGAAGGGATGCGCTTTTGACTGAAGACGTTTCGTCCGAGAATTTGGCGTATGCATCCCCAAGAACGTGGGAAATGGTGAGCAACGTGCTGAAGTACGCAGAGCCTGACATAGACAAGGCATTTCAGTTGATCTGCGGCCTGGTAGGCGTAAACATGGCAACGGAGCTGAAAAAGTGGCTGGATCTCAATTGCCAGATGCCTGACATGGAGGAGATATTTGCGGGTAAGTGCCATTCACTGCCCGTCACTTCCGATGCCATGTACGCCACGGTGTCAGCAATGACTGCCTACGCGCAGGAACACAAGGACGACATGGACAAAATTAGGAATTCCATTATCTACGGATTCATGATGCCGCCGGATTTTTCAGTTGCATTGCTTCGAGGGTACCTTGGAATCGAAAAGAATTACAAGTTAAAACTCCTTCGAATTCCGGAGTTTGCCAAGTGGATGGAAAAGAAAGGAAAGCTGTTAAATGGAATTGTCTGATGGAAAACAAAAGGCGTTTGTCAAACGCATTCTTCTTGCCAGGATGAAGATTCTGCTGGATCAGTCCTTTTATGGGCTGCTTCTCATGCATGTTAAAATGGGGATCAGCGAACTTTTTGATACGGCATGGACGGACAACCAAAGTTACATATACTTCAATCCGCGGTTTTTGGAAGAAATCAGCGACAAGGAGCGGGTCTATTTTCTTGAGCACGAGATCATGCACATGGTGCTTAAGCATGTGGA
>JAEEGG010002792.1_pt1 | contig 44604 bp, 39 predicted proteins | sample 9134161 | NCBI WGS metagenome assembly JAEEGG01 (sample SAMN16246543, study PRJNA631951) | gut metagenome | biome: gut microbiome; feature: rumen; material: CR-attached | host: Bos | place: Iran: Karaj | collected 2018-10 | reverse complement strand
GTTTTGCACCCGTAGCTCAGTTGGTAGAGCACCTGACTCTTAATCAGGGTGTCCAGGGTTCGAGCCCCTGCGGGTGTACTTCACTCAAGGTTGCCGATATGGCTCAGTTGGTAGAGCAACGCATTCGTAATGCGTAGGTCCCCGGTTCGAGTCCGGGTATCGGCTCTTTCAAGGGAAAAGATTAATCAGGAGAACTTATTTTGGTTGCGGAATTAGCACATCGGTAGTGCACGGGCTTCCCAAGCCTGGGAGGCGGGTTCGATTCCCGTATTCCGCTCTCTTACAGGGCTTATATCTTCCTGATATGCCCGCCACGCCTGATGCGCTTGGCTACAAAACAATTTAAATTAAATTGCTGAGTAATTTAATTTATTTTACTCACCAATTTAATTTAAATTGCAAAAGAGCAGATGTTCTTTGTCACACCATGCAATTATTTGCGAATGAGGGTGGAACCTAATCGGCCGAGCTGGATGGCGTAGACACCTTTCTGCAGACCAGCGGTGCTTATGGAGCCGTCCTGAACGGTGGTCTCGCGTACCTTTACGCCCTGCAGATTATAGATCGTGACGGGTGTGCCATTCTCTGCACCATCGGCAAAGACAATATCGCCATCCACGCGGAAGGTGACATCCTTGGGCTGGTCCTTGCTCAGCGTTGGGATGCTGGTGTCGAGACCGAGCACGTAGAGCAGACCCTTATAGGCATTGATCTTACCATAGCCGAAACGCTCGGGAGAGGCTTTAGTAAACTTGTCGGTATCGCTGGAGTTGGCAATGATGTCCTTCATGTCTTGGCTGGTAAGGTACTTGCCCTTGTCGGCAGCGGCCTGAGCCCAGAGAGCCATCACGCCAGCAGCGGCAGGTGTAGACATCGAGGTGCCGCTCATGTTGCCCCAGATGTAATCGCGCTTGTCTTTCTGGCCATTAAACTGATTCTTATAACCCTTGCGCTTGTACACATACATACCATTGAAATCGGGATAATCGGGATCGAAACTGTTGTAGGCTGCTACCACGTTGGAGCCAGGTGCACATACATCGGGGTGCTTATGGCCGGCAAGGTCGGTGCCGTAGCTGCTAAAGAAGGAAATGTCGTCTTTCGTCGCACCTGTAGGAGAAGCCGGTGCGCTCTCGGTCTCAATCATATCGTTGGCGCACCAGGCACCGATGCTGACGGGCTTACCCGAGGTGTTCCAGTCGCCCACAGAGCAACTGCCATCGCCCATGACCCAGGTACCGTCTGGACGCACGGCAAAGAGGTTGAATCCCTGGTCGCCCCAGGCATGCAGCTCGGTATTCTCTTCGGGAACGAGGTAGAGGTTGAAGCCCCAGTGATGATCTGGGTCCGGGTCGGTCCATTCTGTGCCAGTCTGGTAAACCAACACGTTTGTGAAGACATAGGCATCTAAATTACTATTCAAAGCCTGGTTCCGATAGCAATACAGCAACAGACGGCCACCCTTGATGTACTTCTTGAATTCCTGCTTGGCAGCTGTCTCCTCTTCGGTATCATAGGTCTGCGTGTCGTCGTCGAAGTCAAAGTCGATGCCATCACCGTATTTCGTACTGCCGTCGCTGTTGAAGGTGACAGGGATGCGGTAGTACTCCTTATTCTCGTCGAGGTTGATAATGCCGACTTCCATCTTGACATTCTTGGTGGTCTTAAAGCCGCCCCATACATAGTTGTCGGAGTAAGAGGTGTAGGGTACAAGACGCAGGGTGTCGTTGGCGTTCACTTTCTCATGGATATAGGTCTGGTTTCCGCCCTCGTTACTGGCGCAGAGCGAGAGAGCCACGCCGTCTTCATCTTCGCCACTACCAGAGATAGCTCCCAGATAGTAGGCCGTGGGACTGTAGCCGTCGTGCCATCCCATATGTGAGTTCTGACTCAGGCTTACCACGAGGGGCTTGCCTGCCTGTATGGCCTCCCATTCCAGGAAGTAGAGTGACTCTACCATATCCCATCCGTCGTCAGAGTTCTCGGAGTGCTGGACGTTGACCAGCAGGATGTCGGCCTCAGGGGCAATGCCTCCGAGGGGCGCGTCGATGGTGCCCTTGATGTCGCTCATCAGACTACCAGCAGCAATGCTGACGCAATGGCTACCATGCGAACCATCGGTATCCTTCACCTTCAGTGTGTCGAGGATATCCTCTGCTTTAAAGTAGGCCGAGCCTGAGAGATCGTAAGTGGTACCGTCGGCGATGGTGAGCGTAACGGTCTCGCCACCAAAGGAGCTGTTGCCTGGCTCATAGTAGCCTTTGATGCGCAGGTTGCCGTCTTTATCCTTAAACATAGGGTGTGTCACGTCGAAGCCGGCATCGATGACACCAACGATGACACCCTTACCCGTATAGGCCTGTGGCAGTTTGGCGCCAGAGCCGTCGATCACTTTGTCGGCCTGAGTCGACTTACGGGTCACGTCGGTCTTCTTCACCATCTTGGGAGGCATGCTGATAATTGCAACGCCTTCTACCTCTGCCAGGGCTTCAAGCTTCGAGTAGGGAATGTCGAGGGCAATCAACAGACCCTTGACCACTCTCACCTGGGCGCCAACAGCCTTCAAGGCATTGACCACATCGGAGACATTGGCGTCCTTTGTACAAGTCACGAACAGCTTCATGCGAGCGTTCTCGTCGACAACTTCGCCGCGTGTCTTGGCCTTAGCAACTTTGCGCTCATACTGCTGCTTGGCAATCTTGGCCTGAGGGTCGATAAACCCCTGCGCACCAGCGGTCAGCGCACTGAATACGAATAATGCAAGTAGAAATTTTCTCATACGCTTACTTACTTTAATGTGAATCTGACATTTATCTTATACGGAGTTGGTCGCCTACCCGAATGTCGTACTCAGGCGGCAGATCGTTCATCTTATAAAGACTCTTTAGGCGGATACCGTACTTCTGGGCGATAGAGTACATCGACTCGCCACGCTGTACGGTGTGCGGACGGTTCTTAAATTCCTTGGGGGCTTTGGTCTGTTTCTTCTTCAGCCAGATAATCTCATCCTCTACCAACTGGTCGCGACGATCTCGTTCGTTATATCGGGCAATCTTACGATAACTGATGCCAACTTCTTCAGCAATAGTCTTAAACGTATCTCCCTTACGAACAGTGAGATAATAGTTTTTGTTATAGGCCTTGATGATATGCAGTTCCTTCCCATTGACACGCTGATCCTTGGTGCGCTCCATCATGAAATGGTCGTAGGCCTTGGCATCATCATACTGGTAGAGCTTATAAAGTTGGATAATCTCAATGAGCTTGTCGGCATACTGCGGATTAGTGGCGTAACCAGCTGCCTTCAGACCTCTGGCCCATCCTTTATAGTCAGTCGTCTTCAGATCGAAGAGTGAACGGTAACGCTGGCCGCTGGCCAGGAAACGTGAATGATCCTCAAACGACTCGTAGGCCGAATTGTAGGCACGGAAGCACTCGTTGCGTGCATCGTCGTCGTGATAAGTCTTCCGACCAGTCCAACCATTACACTTAATACCAAAGTGGTTGTTGCCATTCACGGCCAGATCGCTGCGGCCTGCCCCACTCTCCAACAGTCCTTGTGCCAAGGTGATGGAGGCAGGTATCTTCCATTGCTTCATTTGTTCGATGGCAATATCCTTGTATTGATCGATGTATTTCTGATAGCCTGGGTTCCAGCGTGCTTGTTGGGCAGAGGCAGTGAAGATACATTGTATTGTGAATAATATAAATAGTATTTTCTTCATCTTTTCATTGATTTTGCTGCAAAAATAATAAATAATTCACTATTCATCGTTTACTATTCACTTTTTTTTGTATATTTGCACAAAAATAATGTAATCTTATGGAAGAACTTGAACTGAAATCCGTCATTAAGGTCTGTCAGATGGAAGAACTAACACCTGAGGAACGCCATCTGATAGAGTTGGCTATCGAGGCTACCAGTCGCAGTTATGCTCCCTATTCCAAGTTCCATGTGGGTGCAGCTGTGAGACTTGATAATGGCGTAGAGTTGATTGGCTGTAACCAGGAGAACGCTGCCTATCCATCGGGACTTTGTGCAGAGCGTACGGCGTTGTTCTCTGCCGGTGCGCAGTATCCCGATGTGCCTGTCCGTATGCTGTCCATTGCTGCCCGTGGTACAGATGGCGAACTGATGGAAGAGCCAGTAGGACCCTGTGGCAGTTGTCGTCAGGTGATTATCGAGTCGGAAACGCGTGCCAAGGCCCCTATCCGTATTCTGCTTTACGGACGGAAGTATATTTATGTAATCGATGGAATCCGTGAGTTGATGCCGCTCACGTTCTCAGAGTTTTAGCGATAACAGCCCAGTCCTTTAGCGGGCGACGCAGGATCGAGGTGGAAGTCGTAGATAAGGTGATCCTCGTCGATCAATACAAAATGCTGTTTACCTTGTATAGAATCATCGGGCGTTTCCCAGATGATATCCTCAAAATGGGCGGAATCATCGACCTTTGGCGTACGTAACAGACAATGGCTGAAGTGGTAATCGAAAGCAGAACCTTCGGATTGCTCCCCCTTCAAGACGTCATCCTCATAACCCGTCAGTATCAGACCGGTGCAGTTAAAGGCAGTCAACGGATATTCGTTTGTGAAGTGCAAGGCAGCACCACGATCACCAGAGAAAGGATAGAACTGTGACAGGGTACAATAACTGATTTCGGCCATTCCACCGATAATCACCAGGCAATCGCGCTGCATATTAGTCAATTGACAGTCTTTCAAGATAACATGAGAGTTGACCGTCTGTACGCCTACCCCTTGTCCGTTATGTACGATACAGCCTTCCATCTGTAGCTTAATTGAAGTAGAATCAAGCATAGCCGACTGACAGACAAGGCCGTTAACCGGATTACGTATCTCCGTATTTATCAAAATGTTATCTTTTGAACTTTCATGTAATTGTACGCCACTCCACTGCCCACTGACTCGATCGTAGGGCAGATAGGAGAACATACGGTCAAGCCGGTCGCCGCGCATCAGGCAGTTCTCTGTATGAAGACTGCCATGGACTGCCATACCAGAACCATCATGGAAGAAAAGTGTGGTGTTACGGATGGTCAGCGTGACGTCTTCGTTTACCCGCATTTCACCGTAAATAATCAGTGGTTTGGTGGATTCGATAAGCGAATCCTTCGTAAAGACGGGATCGTAGAGTTTCAAGGCATCCCATGACCAGGCCTGAAGGAGGACGGACTGCTCCTTGCCGCTTTCCAAAGAAAATACCAATTCATCGGTTATTTCAATAGGATCTAACTGGTAATTATCCTGAGCCGTCAGTTCAACGAACACCAGCAGACTGTCCTTACGGCGGATCTCCAGATCATTGACCACGGAACCGTTGGCATTATCAAGGTACGAACCGTCTACATTAACACGAAAACCACTTTGATTACCGCGACGAAGACGGACACTCGACAGGCGAAGCCCCTCGTCGTTATGGTTATGTACCCAGAAGGTATAGGTGGAGGATGGCGTGCGACTGAATACCGTATCGAGTTTCAGGGTGTCAACGGAGAAATCAAGTCCCAAACCACTACTGGTGCTGAATGTATCATCGTCAGCACAAGCCACGCATAAAAGCACGGTCAGGATATAAAAAATCCGTTTCATCGTAATGATAAAACGGACTTTTATTCATTTTATTGTTTTTACCTTTCTACTTTTTCACCTTTTTACTTACCGAAGTAGCGCTTCAGCAGACCAGCGAAGCCGGCACCATGACGGGCCTCGTCCTTAGCCATCTCGTGAACGGTGTCGTGGATAGCATCGAATCCGGCAGCTTTAGCGTTCTTGGCAATACGGAACTTATCCTCGCAAGCACCAGCCTCGGCAGCAGCGCGCTTCTCCAGATTGGTCTTAGTATCCCATACGACCTCGCCCAGCAGCTCTGCAAAGCGTGAAGCGTGATCGGCCTCCTCAAAAGCATAACGCTTAAATGCCTCTGCAATCTCAGGATAACCCTCGCGGTCGGCCTGACGAGCCATAGCCAGATACTGACCTACCTCGCTGCACTCACCATTAAAGTGTGCACGCAGGTCGTTAATCATCTCTTCTGATACACCCTCGGGCTTACCATCGCCAATACGATGAACTGTAGCATAAGTGGTTTCGCCTTCATCTTTCAGTTCAGAGAACTTACTGGCAGGAGCCTTACAGATGGGGCACTTCTCGGGAGCTGCATCGCCTTCATAGATATATCCACAAACGGCGCAAATAAACTTTTTCTTCATAATCGTATTTGTTTTTTAGTTATTAAAATGAGTTTCGTCTGCAAATATACAAATAATATTCTAATCTTCCAAACATTTCCAAATAAATATTGTAATTTTGTAGCGCAAATGTTGTTTATATGACAAGAAGGATTGTTGAGATCAGCTCACTACATGAGCCTGGCATAGAGTTATTCGGCACGCTGACCGAGGCGCAGCTAAGGAACAAACTCGATTCTGAGAAGGGCATCTTTATCGCTGAGAGTCCGAAGGTGATACGTGTGGCACTACAGGCCGGGTACGAGCCATTGGCGCTGTTGTGTGAACGGAAGCATATTGAAGGCGATGCCGCCGACATCATCGAGGCGTGTCCTGATATACCTATTTATACAGGAGAGCGTGCTCTGCTGTCAGAACTGACAGGATATACCCTGACCCGTGGAGTGCTCTGTGCGATGAGAAGAAAAGCAGAGCCCACCGTAGAGGCGGTCTGTAAGGAGGCGAAACGAGTTGTTGTCATCGACGGTGTGGTGGATACGACGAATATCGGCGCTATCTTCAGGAGTGCCGCAGCTTTAGGAATAGACGCTGTGTTATTGACAAGAACCAGTTGCGATCCGCTAAACCGCAGGGCTATTCGTGTATCGATGGGTAGTGTTTTCCTGGTGCCATGGACATGGTTAGACTCGTATCCCCTACTCCATACCCAAGGCTATAAGACGGCAGCCATGGCTCTGACTGACAACTCGATAGCCCTGGATGACCCCATCCTGAAAGCGCAGGATAAGCTGGCTATCATCATGGGAACGGAAGGTGACGGACTGCCACAACAGACTATCAACGATGCCGACTTCGTGGTACGTATCCCGATGTCGCATCAGGTAGATTCCCTGAATGTAGCCGCCGCAGCAGCAGTAGCATTCTGGGAGTTAAGGCGTTGAAGGGAAAGCGGGGATATAGCGCATATTTCGAAGGATTGCTGCCTGGCGCTTTTGCATATAAGCAGAAGGATGCTTACTGGAGAATTTACGGGGATTGGGCAATGTGGCAGCAATCAAGGCACATTGCGACCGACTGAGCGAGGCAGCATCGGTATTGAAATGCTCGTGGGCCACAGCGTCGACACCATAGATCCCATTTCCCATCTCAATAGAATTCAGGTACACTTCCATGATACGTTCCTTGGACCAGAAAAGTTCAATCAATGAAGTGAAATAAACCTCGAACCCTTTACGTACCCAGGAACGACCAGGCCATAGGAAGATGTTCTTAGCCGTCTGCTGGGAGATGGTCGATGCACCGAGCTTCCGTTTCTCAGGATGTTCGCGATTGCGCTTGGCTGCTTGTTCGATGGCTTTGAAATCGAAACCATGGTGTTTGAGAAAATTGGCATCCTCACTACCCATGACAGCCACCGGCATCGACGGGGATATCTTCTCTAAAGGCACCCAGTGATGACTTAATTTCAACTCCTCACCATCGCATACCTGCTGGTAACAACGGATAAACATTAATGGCGTGAAGTAAACGGGCAGAAAACGAAGGGCTACAACAGAAAGAATAGTGGAAGCAAAGAATGCCACCACTATCCATTTCAGAGTGTTTTTTATGAAACGTCCTAATCGTTTCATTGTTCACTGTTTATTGTTCACTTTTCACTTCTACAGTGCCTGCTGATTAGCCTCGTCAATCATCTTCTGAGAGGCATACATGTAAACCTCTACACGACGATTCTGCTCCTGACCTGCCTTGGTAGCGTTAGAAGCAACGGGGTTAGCCTCACCAAATCCCTCAACAGACTTGATCTGATAAGCGGGAACGGCCAGATCCTGCAGATATCTGCTGACAGAAGTAGCACGGTTGAGCGAGAGCTCCTGGTTCTTGGCAGCACTCTGAGCAGCTGTGCAACCCTTCCAGCCCTGATTGTCGGTGTATCCCTGAATGGATACATCGCAATCTGAATTGTTCTTCAGGACGCGAGCGAGCTCCTGAAGTGATGTCTTTGCCGACGGACTAAGCGTTGCCTTACCTGTCTGGAAAAGAATACCTGCCTCGAAGGTTACCTTTACAGCATCAAGACCGTTAGCATCGGTCACCTCTTCTACCTGAGCGTTCTGAATAGCCTCGGCCTCGGCCTTTGCCTTATCCATCTTCTTACCGATGATAGCACCAGCACCAGCACCTACAGCACCACCTACGGCAGCACCGATAGCTGTATTACCTGCCAGGGCACCAACAATAGCGCCAAGGGCAGCACCACCACCTGCACCAATCAGCGCACCTGTACCCTGGTTAGTACCACATCCAACAAACACAACTGCGGAGCAGATTGCTACAATTAATGTTTTCAAACCTTTCATAATTCTACATTTTTAAGTTGTTAAACGTTGATTTTGTTTGCAAAGATAGTAATTTATTTATAATAATGTATGCTCATTTCGTATTTTTTATGTAATTTTGCACGCAAATTAGAAATATAGATCAAAAACAATGGCAAAAGAATTAAAAGAATTAACGAAAAGGGCCGATAACTATAGTCAATGGTTTAACGACCTGGTAGTGAAGGCTGATTTGGCAGAACAGAGTGCTGTACGCGGTTGTATGGTGATTAAACCTTACGGCTATGCTATCTGGGAAAAGATGCAGCAGCAGCTCGACAAGATGTTTAAAGAAACAGGTGCTCAGAACGCCTATTTCCCCTTGCTTATCCCCAAGTCATTCCTGTCGAGAGAGGCAGAACATGTGGAGGGATTCGCTAAGGAGTGTGCCGTGGTAACCCACTATCGTCTGCGTGCCAAAGAGGATAAGAGCGGTGTGGAGGTGGATCCCACAGCTAAACTTGAAGAGGAACTGATTGTCCGTCCTACCTCAGAGACGATTATCTGGAACACCTATAAGAACTGGATTCACTCATGGCGTGATCTGCCCCTGATGTGCAATCAGTGGTGTAACGTGATGCGCTGGGAGATGCGTACCCGTCCTTTCCTCCGTACCTCTGAGTTCTTGTGGCAGGAAGGTCACACGGCTCATGCTACCCGTGAGGAGGCTGAAGAGGAAGCACAGAAGATGCTGAAGGTATATGCCAAATTCGCCGAGGAGTGGATGGCTGTTCCTGTGGTACAGGGTGTGAAGAGTGAGACCGAGCGCTTCGCTGGTGCATTGGACACTTATACTATCGAGGCTATGATGCAGGATGGTAAGGCACTTCAGAGTGGTACTTCTCACTTCCTGGGTCAGAACTTTGCCAAGGCTTTCGAGGTTACCTATTTAAATAAAGAGAATAAGCCTGAGTATGTATGGGCCACCTCTTGGGGTGTCTCTACCCGTCTGATTGGTGCGCTCATCATGACTCACTCTGATGATAACGGTCTGGTGCTGCCTCCACGTCTGGCTCCTATTCAGGTGGTGATTATTCCTATTGCCACCAAGCCCGAGCAGATGGAACAGGTCAATAAAGAGGTGACACCGATTATCGAAGCTCTGCGTGCCAAGGGTATTACTGTAAAGTTTGACGATGCCGACAACAAGCGTCCTGGCTTCAAGTTTGCCGATTACGAACTGAAGGGTGTTCCCGTACGTCTCGTTCTTGGTGCACGCGATTTGGAGAATGGCACCATCGAGGTGATGCGTCGAGACACGCTCGAGAAAGAAACTCGCAGCATCGAAGGTATCACAGAATACGTAGAGCAGTTGCTGGAAGATATCCAGAAGAACATCTTCGAAAAGGCCAAGGCATACCGTGATGCGCACATCTTCGAGTGTGAGGACTACGAGGAGTTCAAGGAGAAGGTGAAGGATGGTGGATTCTTCCTTTGCCACTGGGACGGTACAGCCGAGACGGAGGCCAAGATTAAGGAAGAGACGCAGGCAACCATCCGTTGCGTACCCTTCGGTGTAGAGCAGACACCTGGTGTGGATATGGTGACAGGTAAACCAGCCAAGGCGAGGGTGATTATAGCAAGAAGCTATTAAACCTCTCCCCAACCCTCCCCCAAGGGGAGGAAGATAAAGTAAAAGAGGAACCTTCTCAGGTTCCTCTTTTTTTAACCATACGCACTATAAAAAATGTTTGTACTGCGAATGGAGGTCGAATTTTACTTATCTCTCGATAAACAAGATTCTAATTAACCTTAATAATCTAATACCATGAAAAACACTCTGCAAATTTAGATAGAAAAATTAAGAATTCAATCAATAACTTTACATAAACCTTACGTATTTAACGTTTATTCAATAATTCTTCTTCTCTTTTTAATAAATTTTGCAAAGCATTCCTCCGTATAATCCTTTCTTGAGCCTCGTTCAACGGTGGCTGTTGAGAGAGACGGATCCAGTTGGGCGTATAATATTTAACAGAACTATCTCCGTAGATGGAGTCAACCGTAAACGTCTCTATAACAACAACTACCTGAGTGATCGTATCCATCGGTTCGTCTAACGTCATGAGAAACATATCACAACGAGACGATTCACTCATACGGATAGAGAGACTGTCATCTGCTAATGTAGTCATCTCACTGATACCCCCTAACTTGTTTCTCACTTCGGCCTTCATATTGGAGTCCAGAAAATCGATAAAGTCAAGGCGGTTGTTTTCTGTGAGATACGGCATCAGAGAGTCAGGCATCTGCCTGAAGACATCAGCCATCTTCATGTCTTGGGCAGATGCGCTACTCAAGGCTAAGAGCCATAATCCTATCGTCAAGAGAAAGACTTTCATCCGCGACTGGGTCTTAAGTCTTTAACACGGACGGCCTTGCCCTCACTCGTGGGCAGAGATCCCTTCTTCACGAGTTTCACCTGAGGTGTCAGAAGAATCTCATCCTTCAGCGCACGCTGAATGTCCTTTGTCATCTTCTGCATCTCGGGATAGATATCAGTCTCCAGACCTTCGAGCTCAACCTCAACAGTCATCACGTCGTTATCGTTGATGGTCTCAAGGGTGATGAGATAGTTGCTGCCCAGACCAGGATACTGTACAAGAATCTTCTCAACCTGCATCGGAAATACATTCACACCCTTGATGATGAACATATCATCGGTACGTCCCTTGATACGGTCTATACGACGATGAGTACGTCCACACTTACATGGTTCAGCAATGATACGAGTCAGGTCGCGGGTACGATAGCGCAGAATAGGCATCATGTCGCGGTCAAGTGTGGTGAGCACCATCTCACCCATCTCACCGTCGGGTACTGGCTCCAGCGTATCGGGATCCACAATCTCTACGATATAGTTATCCTCCCACAGGTGCATACCTTCCTGATATTTACATTCGAAAGCCACACCAGGTCCATTCATTTCTGTCATACCAAAAGAGTTATAGGCTTTCACACCCAGCATACGCTCGATACGGCGACGCTGCTCCTCTGTATGAGGCTCTGCACCGATACAGAGGGTACGGAGTTTAGTAGAGGCAGGATCAACACCCTCCTCCTTGAACACCTCAGCCAGACGAATGGCGTATGAAGGAATGGCGTGAAGGGCGGTGGTACCAAAGTCCTTGATGAACTTGATCTGACGCTTGGAGTTACCTGCAGCAGCTGGAACTGTCATAGCACCCAGCCACTCGGCACCATACTGGAAGCCCAGACCACCAGTAAACATACCGTAACCAGAAGAGTTCTGGAACACATCGCTCTTACGGCAGCCTACCATATAGAGGTTACGTGCAATCATATTGGCCCATGAGCAGATATCGTGCTCAGAATAGACAACGACACAGGGGTTACCCGTCGTACCGCTGGTAGAGTGGATACGAACAGCATCGTCCAGGTTGCCGCCAACCAGTCCGTAGGGATAGTTGTCACGCAGATCCTGCTTCGTGGTGAAGGGAATCTTACGCAGATCATCGAGGCTGTTGATAGAATCAGCCGTGATACCCAGATCGCCTAAACGCTTCTTGTAGAAAGGCGACTTCAGGGCAATCTCGATGCTCTTCTTCAGTTTCTTAACCTGCAACTGCTGGAGTTGCTCTCTTGGCATAGTCTCGATTTCGGGCTGCCAGTGTTCACCATCGGGTTTGATGGTAGCCATGATTTTTTCGTCAGTCATATGATTATAAAATTAATACTTTTCACTATTCACTTTTAACTTCTCCCTTAGATAGTTGCATCATCATGACAGCAGATAAGCCTGCTGTTTCCGTACGCAGACGACTTTTCCCCAGATGTACGGATTTGTATCCGACACTGATAGCCATCTGAACCTCATCAATAGAGAAATCTCCCTCAGGCCCGATCATCACCGTTACCTCTTCGTCTTCAGGATGATTCTTCAGTTCGTCGAAGAGATAGGTACGGGGAATCTCATCATAGCAATGAGCTATGTATTTCTGTCCTTTAATAGGCTGCTCAAGGAACTGTCTGATGGAGATGGGCTCCTTCAGAACAGGCTTCCAGGCCTTATGACTCTGCTTCATGGCAGAAATCATAATCTTATCAAGTCGGGTATGTTTGACTATTCTACGTTCAGAGAACTTACAGTTGAGGAATGCAATCTCGTCAACACCAATCTCAGTAGCCTTCTCTGCCATCCATTCAATACGGTCCATCATCTTTGTCGGTGCGATAGCCAGACGCAGATAGCCTTTCCATTGGGGCTCCTGCGGCAGACGCTCCAATATTTCATAATAACAATGATGAGTGGCAGCTATCGTCACTTGCGCCCGATAATAACAACCTTCACCATCCATCAGGAACATCTCGTCACCACTCTTCAGTCTCAGCACACGCAGGGCGTGCATCGACTCATCGGCAGGCAGTTCCGTCTGGTTGGCAGCGTCGGGTACGTAAAAGAATCTTACCTCTTTCATTTGATCGGCAAATATTATTTCTTTTCTGGCTTGAATACCAGGGCGAATGATACACCCACGATCAGAGCAAACGTAGCAAAGATAAACCAGCATGTCTGCCAGTCACCCATCATGAAACCGTTTTCCTCATGACATAACATATTGACAACTTTACCAGCAGCCAGTGTACCAACAGTAGCACCGACGCCGTTGGTCATCATCATAAACAGTCCCTGAGCCGAGGCTTTGACAGATGGCGCACACTCCTGATCGACAAAGATACCACCCGACACATTGAAGAAGTCGAAGGCGACACCATAAACGATACAGGAGAGGATGAACAACAGGACACCAGGCATTGCGGGGTTACCGATACCGAAGAATCCAAAGCGGAAAACCCATGCAAACATGGACATCAGCATCACCACCTTGATACCATAACGCTTCAGGAAGAAGGGAATCATGAGGATACACAGGGCCTCAGATATCTGGGAGATACTTGACAGCAATGTAGCATTATTGGCTGCAAAAGATGAGGCGACAGCCACATCGCTGCTACCCTTGAAACTGGTGATGAATGGTGTGGCATAGCCGTTGGTGACCTGCAGACACATGCCCAGCAAAGCCGAGAAGATGAAGAACAGCGCCATCTTCTTCTGCTTGAACAGCTTGAAGGCACTCAGTCCCAAGGAATCTGCTAAGGATGTATTGGACTTCTGCTCTATCTTACATTCAGGAAGCGTAAGACAATAGGCAAAAAGCACAAGACTTAGAAGTCCTGACACAAAGAACTGCATATGGGTGTACTGGAACTTGAAGTCGTTTTCGCCAAACGTGAACCCAAAAGATCCATGATCCAAGTAGGCACAGTTGACAATCCACATGGTGGCGATGAAGCCGACTGTACCCAGAACACGGATAGGCGGGAAATCCTTCACAGTGTCTAAACCGTTTTTCTTCAGAAGTGTAAATGCCGTCGTATTTGCCAATGCAATGGTTGGCATATAGAAGGCGACACTGATAGTATACATTGTAATAAATATGCTTGCACTCGGATTGCCTCCTTCGCCCATCCACCAACAGCAGAGCATGGCGGCACCGGCAGCCAGATGACACAATCCAAGCAAGCGCTGCGGCTGAATCCACTTGTCAGCTACAATACCCATCAATGCAGGCATAAAAATAGACACGATGCCTTGGATAGCAAAAAACCAGGGAATCAGCTCCTTGCCAAAGGTGACAAAGATATAATTTCCCATACATGTCAGATAAGCACCCCATACAGCGAACTCTAAGAAGTTCATGAGTGCCAGACGGCTTTTAATACTCGTATTCATATTCTTAACGTGTTATTGGTTTTAAATTTCTGTCAGGTTCGGACAGAGGCCGTTCCCCCAGTTTGCGAACAGGACGCTGCATCGTGTCGTTCTTCAACTTCATGCTGTCAGGTTTTTGTTCTTGTACACTGACGACGGGTGGCGTCGTCACTTCGTTCTTTTTCTGATGGAATCGCACCAGCTGGATCTGATCCAGGAAGAGCATACAGACGTCGCTCAGGTTGTCAGATACCTGTCGTTGTGCCATATAGATGAATCCGCGGATCTCCTTGGCTTTCTTATCACACTGGGGAATCCTTATGGTTGTATTACCAGACATAGAGATGCCGGAATACTGTGTAGCCACACTATCATTCTCGTAGATCACAGCCAGATAAGCGGTGGCGTTCTTGGAACCGCTCTGTACCAGGAATGAGGAATTGAAAGTCATCAGGAAACTGTCGCCTGCATGGAATGCCGTGTCAGCTTTCTGGGAGAACTGATAGATGTGATAAGGCGGCTTGGGCATCAGCATCATATGACGAGGACCATCCCATATCTCCGTGGTATCGCCTGAGAGTGACTGATTAGTAAAGCGCTCCACCTCACTACTGCTGGCACCTAATGCCAGGGCTTCCTCACTCAAACGTTTCTGTACATTCTCGTAGATCTTGACGAAACGGTCTGCACGGGTATAGTAATACACCAGCGATGAATCCAGCTCGGCTTGCGTCAGATCATATTTCTTCAAGACAGCCTCGTAGTTCAGTCGCTTTTGGTATTCATTGTTGTTGTCAGCACGTACAGTACTCATTCCCTGGGATACATAGTAGTCGTAGAGAATATCCTCCATCTCATCGGGCTGGATATACTGCGAGGGCACGGTAGGCTTACAGGCTGTCAACAGCCCTATGCCTAAGGTGGCAGCAACCATCAGATTCTTCCAACGACACTTCATTTCTCCTCTTTCTCCTCTTCTTCCTTTTGTTGACCCTTATCCCTATTCCAGGATATCCTGCTGATTTCCTCTCGGTAGAATAGAATCAGGTAAACCACACTCACACTGATACATGCATCGGCAAAATTGAATACCGGACTGAAGAACACGAAGTGATTACCTCCAACGAAAGGTACCCACGTCGGCCATTCCGTTTCGATGATGGGGAAATAGAACATATCCACCACCTTTCCCATCAGGAACGGGGCATAACCCTCTCCGAAGGGAACGAAATAAGACAGATAGTAAGGTGACGACTCGTTGAAGATCAGACCGTAGAACATACAGTCGATCAGGTTACCTGCTGCACCAGCCAGAATCAGCGACAGACAAACGATGTAACCTGTACGGGTGCCTCGTTTCACTTCCAGCCTGATATAGTAGATCAGAGCTCCAATGGCAACGATACGGAAGAGCGACAGCATAATCTTGCTGCCAATCTCCATGCCGAAAGCCATACCGCGATTCTCTATGAATGTGATGTAAAACCAATCAAATACATGAATGCTCTCATGTAATGTCATGGAGGTCTTCACCCAGATTTTTATGGCCTGGTCTATAAGGAGAATGGCGACAACGATAAGTGTCGCCAGTTGTCCTTTGGTAATAAACGGTTTCTTCGAAGTCACTTCTTCTTGCTCTGGTTCATCTTCGATTCCACACTCAGCGTAGCATGCGGAACAGCACGCAGACGCTCCTTCGGAATCAGTTTACCTGTAATACGGTCTATACCATAGGTCTTGTTCTCGATACGTACCAAAGCGGCTTTCAAGCCCTGGATGAACTTCTGCTGACGGGCTGCCATGCTGATCAGTTCCTCCTTCGACTGGGTCGTACTACCCTCCTCCAATGCCTTATACGTGGGAGAGGTATCGTCTACGTCGTTAGAATCCTGATTTGTCAGCACGCGCATCATCTGCTCATAGTCACGTTTGGCCAATGCCATCTTTTCGTTAATGATCTGACGGAACTCCTCGAGTTCCTCGTCAGTGTAACGGGTTTTCTCTGCCATAAGTCTTGAGAGTTAATTTTGTTATTGATTTTTTTATTATTATTTCTTTTCTACTTTAATGTTCAACTTGAATTCATCGAAGTCAACTTCCTGACCATCATTGGCTTCCAGCTTGATAGCGTCAGCCAATACCTGTGTCTTGATATAGTCGGCAAAGCTGTCAACAGCCTTCTTCACATCATCGTTCGGAGCCAGCGTGACGTTGATGCGGTCGGTAATCTCCAGACCACTCTCCTTACGGATGTTCTGAATGCGGTTGATCAGCTCACGGGCCATACCCTCGTTCTTCAACTCCTCAGTCAGTTCTACCTCAAGGGCTACAGTCAGGTTACCCTCGTTGGCTACCAGCCAGCCAGGAATATCCTCGCTGATGATGTCGACATCCACTGCCTCTACGGTAATATCCTGACCCTCGACATTGATACCGATGGTACCCTGCTGCTCCAGCTCGGCAATCTGCTCCTGACTCAGGGCATCCATAGCGGCAGCCACACTCTTCATGAGCTTACCGAACTTCTTACCCATGGTACGGAAGTTACATTTCACCTTCTTCACCAGCACACCGGCACCCTCTACGAAACGAAGCTCCTTCACGTTCACCTCGTTCATAATCAGGTCTTTCACAGCTTCGATATGCTTCTTCTGCTCAGCATCGACAGCAGGAATCATAATGGCCTGCAGCGGCTGACGCACCTTGATGTTCACCTTACGACGCAGGGCCAGTACCATTGAGGTAATCTTCTGAGCCATCTGCATACGGGCCTCCAGATCCTTGTTGATCTGCGACTCATCGGCAACGGGGAACTTGTCCAAGTGTACAGAGTCGAGCTCACCGCCTAAGTCCTTATACAACTGGTCGGCATAGAACGGAGCAAACGGAGCCAGCAGCTTGGCTACTGTCATCAGACAGGTGTAGAGTGTCTGATAAGCCGAGAGCTTATCCTCGCTCATCTCCTTACCCCAGAAACGTTTGCGGTTCAGACGGACGTACCAGTTCGACAGGTCATCGTTCACGAAAGCATCAATCAGTCGGCCTGCACGGGTTGGGTCGTATCCATCCAGTTCCTTCTCCACGCCCTTGATCAGCGTGTTCAGACAAGACAGGATCCAGCGGTCAATCTCAGGACGCTTCTCGAAGGCCACCTGTGCTGCAGCGGGATCGAAACCATCCACATTAGCATACAGCGCAAAGAAGCTATACGTATTATATAAGGTGCCGAAGAACTTACGGCGTACCTCGTCCACACCCTCCGGGTCGAACTTCAGGTTGTCCCAAGGCTCCGAGTTGGTCATCATATACAGACGGACGGCATCAGAACCGAACTTCCCAATCATATCAAACGGATTCACCACGTTACCCACGTGCTTCGACATCTTATTACCTTTGGCATCGAGCACCAGACCAGAAGAAATCACATTCTTAAAGGCCACGGAGTCGAAGATCATCGTAGCGATGGCATGCAGGGTGAAGAACCAACCACGGGTCTGGTCTACACCCTCGTTGATGAAGTCGCAGGGGAAGGCGATACCCTTATCAATCAGTTCCTTGTTCTCGAATGGATAGTGAACCTGCGCATAAGGCATAGAACCAGAATCGAACCAGACATCGATCAGGTCGCTCTCACGCTTCATGGGCTTGCCGCTCTCTGATACTAATACGATATGATCCACATACGGACGGTGCAGGTCGATCTTATCGTAGTTCTCCTTGCTCATATCGCCAGGCACGAAACCGTTGTCCTTCAGCGGGTTGCTCTGCATGAAGCCAGCCTTCACCGCCTTCTCAATCTCGTTGTAGAGCTCCTCTACCGAGCCGATGCAGATCTCCTTACCGTCCTCGTCGCGCCAGATAGGCAGCGGGGTTCCCCAGAAACGGGAACGCGAGAGGTTCCAGTCGTTCAGGTTCTCCAGCCAGTTGCCGAAGCGGCCTGTACCTGTACTCTCAGGCTGCCAGTTGATGGTCTTGTTCAGTTCGAACATACGATCCTTCTTCGCTGTAGAACGGATGAACCAAGAATCGAGCGGATAGTAAAGCACGGGCTTATCCGTACGCCAGCAGTGCGGATAGTTGTGTACGTGCTTCTCAATCTTCAGCGCCGTACCCTCCTGCTTCATCTCCATACAGATCACGATGTTCAGATCCTCTGCCTTGGCAGCAGCCTGCTCATCGTACTTGCCGTCTTTATTGAACTCCGGTGCATAGGCGTTCTTCACATAGTCGCCTGCATGATGACCGTAGCCCTCCTTGTTCACACACTTCTCAACGAAGTTGTCGTCCAACTCGTCCATCACGTAGTACTTACCCTGCAGGTCGACCATCGGACGTGTTTCACCTTTCTTATTTATAAGAAACAGACTGGGGATATGGGCATCCTTGGCCACCTTGGCATCGTCGGCACCGAAGGTCGGGGCGATATGCACGATACCGGCACCATCCTCAGTGGTTACGTAGTCACCAGGAATCACACGGAAAGCCTCGCTCTCCATCTCTACAAACTGATCCTTGCCGTTCTCGCCAGCAAACACTTTCTCAGGGTGCGCCTCGGCATACGCCTTCACGTAGTCGGCAGCATTCTGGTCGAGCTTAGCCGAGGGCTTCACCCAAGGCATCAGCTGCTGGTACTTCAGACCAACCAGTTCCTCACCGGTATAATGACCTACGATACGATAAGGCACGAACTTCTCACCCTTATTGTACTCAGGCATCTCCTCACCGTCGGTGATGTTACCCTCTGGTGCCAGATAAGCGTTCAGACGACTTTCTGCTAAGATGATGGTGATCTTCTCACCGTTATAGGCGTTATAGGTCTCCACAGCCACATAGTCGATCTTCGGACCGACACAGAGGGCTGTATTCGAGGGCAATGTCCATGGCGTGGTTGTCCAAGCCACGAAGTAAGGTGTACCCCACTTCGTCCACTCTTCCCTCGGGTTCAGGGCCTTGAAGAGAGCGGTTACCGTGGTATCCTTCACGTCGCGGTAGCAACCAGGCTGGTTCAACTCGTGCGAACTCAGACCCGTACCTGCGGCGGGCGAATACGGCTGAATGGTATAGCCCTTATAGAGCAGACCCTTGTTATAGAACTGCTGCAGCAACCACCACAGCGTCTCGATATACTTATTGTCGTAGGTGATATACGGATTATCCAGATCCACGAAGTAACCCATCTTCTCCGTCAGGTCGCGCCACTCCTGCGTGAACATCATCACGTTCTCACGGCACTTCTTGTTATAGTCCTCCGTCGAGATGTACTTCTCCGAATCCTTATTGTCAATATCAGCTTTGGTGATACCCAACTCCTTCTCCACACCCAGTTCTACGGGCAGTCCGTGGGTATCCCAACCAGCCTTACGCTTCACCTGGAAGCCCTTCATCGTCTTATAGCGGTTGAAGGTATCCTTAATGGTACGAGCCAGCACATGGTGAATGCCAGGATGTCCGTTAGCCGAGGGAGGACCCTCGAAGAATACAAACTGCGGACAGCCCTCACGCTCTTCGATAGAGCGCCAGAACACATTCTTCTCTCTCCACATCTCTAAGATGTCGTTGTTCACCTGTGTCAGGTTCAGACCATTATGCTCGGCAAATTTCTTAGCCATATTTTACTATTTTACCTTTTTACTTTTTACCTTTATTTATTTGGGGTGCAAAGGTACTAAAAATATTCGAGCCGACAAAAGGAAATAGTTTTTTTTAATATTTCTGCTAAAAAAGTATGTTATTTCAAATATTTTGTTTATTTTTGCAGCAGATATATATCAATAATTTATAACTTAAGCGATTTATGATTACATTCACAATGATTATTCAGCTCATCATCGTACTTGGTGCGTTGTGGGTAGGCTCTCGTTACGGCAGCCTTGCCTTGGGAGCCATCTCCGGTATCGGACTGGCCATCCTTGTGTTCGGATTCGGACTCAAGCCTGGCACGCCTCCTACCGACGTTATTTACATCATCATCGCAGCCGTCACCTGTGCTGGTATCATGCAGGCCTCGGGCGGTATGGACTGGTTGATTCAGATTGCCGAGAAGCTGTTGCGTAAGCATCCGGATCGCATCACCTTCCTCGCTCCGCTCACCACCTTCTTCCTCACAGTACTCGTAGGAACGGGTCACGTGGTTTACACGCTGATGCCGATCATCTGCGACATCGCCCTGAAGAAAGGCATCCGTCCGGAGCGCCCCTGCGGTGTGGCTTCTATCGCCTCCCAGGTGGGTATCACCTGTTCGCCTATCGCTGCTGCCGTCGTGGCATTCGTGACGATCTCTAACGCCAACCACTTCGACATCACCATCCCCCGTGTGCTGATGGTTTCAATCCCAGCCTGTGTCTGCGGTCTGATGGCAGCTGCCGCTGCATCCTATCATCGTGGTCTCGACCTCGACAAGGATCCAGAGTTCCAGAGGAAGATTGCCGACCCCGCACAGCGCGAATACATCTACGGCTCAAGTGCCACCACACTCGACAAGAAGATCCCCAAGTCGGCCAAGACCGCCGTATTTATCTTCCTCGGTGCCCTTGCCGTTATCGTTATCCTCGCAGCCCTGCCCGATATTCTGCCTTCTTATCCCACGATCAAAGCCATTAAGGGAGCCGAAGATTTCGTGATGGCCGATGGTACCAAGATCTCTGCCGCCGCTCTTGCCAAGGCAGGTGTTGTGGCTGAAGGTCTCACAGAGAAGGGAATGGTAGGTCTGAAGATGAACCTCGTCATCCAGATTGTGATGATCTCTGCCGCCGCCCTGATGATTATCTTCTGTAAGGCTTCGCCCAAGAAGGCCGTGGCTGGTCCGGTATGGCAGTCAGGTATGGTCGCCGTGGTGGCTATCTACGGTATCGCTTGGATGGCCGACACCTACTTCTCCAACTACATGTCTGAGATTCAGGTGATGCTTGAGGACATTGTGAAGGCTTATCCTTGGTCGATTGCCATCGTCTTCTTCCTGGTGTCTGTGCTCATCAACTCTCAGGGCGCCGTGGTGGTATCCATGTTGCCGCTGGCCTACAAGCTCGGCATCCCTGGCCCCGTGCTGCTGGGTGTGCTGCCTGCCGTCTACGGTTACTTCTTCATCCCCAACTACCCCTCTGATATCGCCACGGTCAACTTCGACCGCTCGGGCACCACGGTTATCGGTAAATACCTGCTGAACCACTCGTTCATGATGCCTGGTCTCATCAGCGTCGCCGTATCCACCATTGTGGCCTATGTGCTCTCGTCAATATTCTACTAAGCAATAAATATTGAATTCCCCTACTCTGCTGAGTGGGGGAATTCTTTTATAAATTGCCATGCAAGAAGGAATACACTTGTTAGAACAAGCCATCTCGTAGCCGCAAACAACCCCGTTTTGAAGTATCTGTGTAACGTGCTGAGAATATGTGTGTTACGTTTTTAGATACCTTTTCATTTCCGTTCTGATATTATCTCTTACAGTAAAACAACTTGTTTTACTCTCGAAAAGACTATCTCTTACAGTCCTGGAAAGCATCTCTACGACAGTAAAACAATTTGTTTTACTTTTGACGAGATATAGTTTAAAGGTAGTAAACTGGTAGTTTAGTACCTTTAAACTTCTACTTAGTAGTAATGTAACTGGTAGTTAGTCGTAATGTAACTACCAGTTAGTCGTAATATAACTTGTCACCCACCCTTCTTTGTATTGTATTCGGTTTCATTTAAGAAATTCGGCGGTTCGCTGAATATTTTTGGGGTTTAGGGGTTCTTGTACTACTTTTGCAGTAGAAAGTTTAATCATAACAATATTCTGCTATATGGAAATAATTAGTAAAATGATGATGACGGCAATCAATTTCGTTGCACAATTTATGGATTATGTAGTTCTCTTTTGTTTGCTCTGTTTAGCAGCCATATGCATTTTCACTCCATTGCGCCAAAGGAAAAACAGCCTACAAATTTGACAGCATGATTTGTTTATATCAGATAAAATGCCTACCTTTGCAGCGAGAAAAAAGAATGTGAAGATGGATATTAAGGAAATACTAAACAAGACGGATCGGTTTGCTGCGGAGGCGGGTTGCCGGATTACGGAAGTGAACGAGGAAAAAGCCGTGGCAACGATGACTGTGGGCGAAGGGCATCTGAACGGCGGAAACGTGTGTCAGGGCGGTGCGTTGTTTACGTTGGCCGACCTGGCCATCGCAGCCCTGATGAATTATGCGGGGCAACTGACGTTCGGCATCTCCAACTCCATCATGTTCGTGTCGAGTGCCAGGTTGGGTGACACGCTGACGGCAGAGGCAACGATGGTGGCTGACCACCATAAGATTCCTGCCGTGGAGGTGCGGGTGACCAATCAGGAGGGCAGGCTAATCTGTCACGTGACGGGAATGGGGTATCGCAAAGCTGTTGCTTTGCGAAGTGAAAAGTGAAGGTTGCGATTAAGCGAGAGAAGAACCAAGCTTGCTTGAGTTCTTCCGAGCGTGAGCAAGCTCGATGTGAAACATCAAAATTGAAAGTCGAGCGTGAGCGAGCTCGAAGTGAAACATCAATAATGAAAAAGAAATCCCAGCCAATCGGCTGGGATTTCTTTGTTTTAGAGGTTCAAGCTCTTCTTGATGGCTTCGATCTTGGTCTCGGCAGCCTTGATGCAGCGCTCGTAATCGGCGGCATCCTTGAAGCTGGGATCCTTCACCTCGGTGTAGAACTTGATCTTCGGCTCGGTACCTGAAGGACGGACGCTGACCTTGGTGCCATCCTCGCAGAACCACTGGAGCACGTTAGAGGTGTCGGGCATGTTGAGTTTCTCAACGCTGCCGTCGGCCTTCTTGCCCTCAAGGGTCTTGTAGTCCTTCCACAGACAGATCTTCGAGCCACCCAGCTCCTTCGGCGGGTTAGCGCGGAAGTCGGTCATCATCTGCTTAATCTCGTCGGCACCGGTCTTACCAGGACGAACCACGTTGATGGTCACCTCCTTAGAGAAGCCGTACTCCTTGTAGATATTCATGAGCAGATCGTAGAGGGTCATGCCATTGTCGCGGGCCCAGGCTGCGATCTCACAGATGAGACAGATAGAGGCTGGGGAGTCCTTATCGCGTACCTTATCGAACGGCAGGAAGCCGAAGCTCTCCTCACCACCGCCGATGTACTTGTTCTTGCCCTCAGAGATGCGGATCTCGTTGGCAATCCACTTGAAGCCGGTGTAGCAGTCGCGATACTCGACGTTGTTCTTCTTGGCAATCTCGGCGATGACCTCGGTGGTTACGATGGTCTTTACCAGGAACTCGTTACCCTTCAGCTGACCGAGCTTCTTCTTGTTGGCGATGATGTACCAAGAGAACATCATACAGGTCTGGTTACCATTCAGAATCTCCCACTCGCCCTTAGCGTTGCGGCAAACGATAGCCAGGCGGTCGGCATCAGGGTCACTGGCTATCACCAGGTCAGCATTCAGGCGTGTACCCAGCTTCATACCCAGTGTCATAGCCTCGGCGTTCTCAGGGTTAGGACTTACCACTGTTGGGAAGTTACCGTCGATCACCATCTGCTCGGGAACCACGTGGATATTCTGGAATCCCCATGAACGCAGAGCCTCAGGGACGATCACGCGACCAGTTCCGTGCATTGGGCTGTAAACGATGTTGAGATCTTTCTGGCGCAGGATGACGTCCTGATCGACCATAGCCTCCTTGACAGCCTGCAGGTAGTCCCAGTCCATCTCACCGCCGATGATGTCGATGAGCTCCTTGTTACCCTCGAACTTCACATCCTCGATCTTCACCTTGTTCACCTCGTCGATGATACCCTTGTCGTGGGGAGCCAGCACCTGTGCGCCATCGTCCCAGTAGGCCTTGTAGCCGTTGTACTCACGGGGATTGTGAGAGGCGGTGACGTTGACACCTGCCTGACAGCCGAGCTGACGGATAGCGAACGAGATCTCTGGTGTAGGACGCAGACTCTCGAAGAGGTAAACCTTGATGCCGTTAGCCGAGAAGATGTCGGCAACGGTTTCAGCGAACATACGTCCGTTGTTGCGGCAGTCGTGTCCTACAACAACAGCAGGCTGGATGTTGGGGAATGCCTTGTTGACATAGTTGGCAAAGCCCTGTGTAGCCATACCTACGATGTACTTGTTCATGCGGTTGGTGCCGGCACCCATGATACCGCGCAGACCACCTGTACCAAACTCCAGATTCTGATAGAATGCATCGATAAGAGCGCTCTTATCCTCAGCATCCAACATTGCCTGTACTTCCTTTCTTGTCTCCTCATCAAAGGCCGGAGAGAGCCATTCTTTAGCCCGTGCCTCGCACTGAGCAATCAACTGTGCATTGTCTGCCATAGTCTTACTGCATTATTTGTTTTAGATTGTTATACATTTACAATCTACAAAGATAGCGTTTTTTTGTTTAATGTTTACGGTTTACAGTTGACAGTTGATTACTTTTATAAATAATTAACTAATACTATCCGAACTGTAATCCGTAAACTGTAAACCGTAAACTAATTCTTGAGAATTTTATCGATCTCATCAAACTGCTTGCCCATGTTCAGGTTGAAGTAGATGCGATAGAGGGCGGGAGCCCACTTGTCTTTCTGCTGGGGAGCCAGACGGCGGTAGGTCTCCATATAAGGCATCGCCATCTGGTATTTCTTCCGGATCTGTTTCTTCTGCTTACGGGGATCCATACTCAGGGCGATATTCACCAAAGCCGTACCAGCGTTATAGTAGGCATCGGCCATCTGATCGTTCTGGGCGATGATCTTCTTGCTATAAGCGAGACTTTGGGCATACTCGCCTAAGTTCAACAGCATGGTCGATTTGGCAAAGAGATACAGCTCACTCAGACTGTCGGCTGCCAAGGCTTCGTCGGCTACAGCCAAGGCCTTTTCGTAGTTGCCTTTCGCGGTATAGCTGTCGATGAGTCGGGGGAAGAAGTAGCCCGACGTCGGGAATTTATGGAAGCCCTCCCAGAGCGTAGCCACGTAGAGCGAGTCGTCATTGAGCTGCTTCCACGACTCGGCCACATACTGCAGGGTATAGTCGAGCTTCGTACTGTCGAGGCGTGCCAAACCGGCATGGCGCAGGGTGAGCACGGGATCGTTCATCCGGTAGCCGCAGTACGTGGCCCAATAGGCTGCCTCCCCTATCCGCTCGTCGCTGACTAAGAGGTTCAGGTCGGAGAATAGCGGCTGGTTGATACAGTCGATATAGGTCTCGAAATACTCGAAGGCTTTCTGGTATTGCAGTTTCCTGAGATAATAGGCCCCGCCGAAGAAGAGGTTCGGACGATAGCCGTTCAGACGCTCGGCATTGTCCTTGCGGTATTGCAGATTGACCCTACCCTTCTTGTCGGGTATCATATCCAGCGAGTCGAGGCGTTCGCCCACGGTGAAGATGCGTTTGGTGAGGTTGAACAGCTTGACGGTATCTACCTTCTGCTTCTTATACATCTGCTCGTTCATGGCACCATACTGCTTCTCGACCGACTGTAGCCAGAAGTCGTAGATGCGGGTATTCGACTGGTTGGCAGTATCCTTCAGCAGATCAGTCATCATCTTCTCGGCCTGCTCGAAGTTCTTACCGCTTTTCAGGATAGCACGGGCTTCCTGTAGCTGTCGGCGCTGGGCCAGACAGGCTATAGTTATCACCATACAACAGATCGTGGCAATTATCCTGAATCTCATTTCCTTGCTATACCTATTTATATATATAAGAAGTTAATACGCTCGTTAAGTCTGTCTGTCAATACTCTATCAGTTTCATCGTCATCTTGCCGTGATAGTCGACAATGGTTTCCACGAGGTAGCAACTGGCTCCGTCGGGGATGCAGAGGGTGGCGTTGAAGTGAAGGCCCTCGGTGTCGATATGACTGTATTCCATATTGCCTAAGATGGCATCACTCAGGAAGTCCTTAGGTACCTTGGAGGCATACTGCTGTTTGTGGAAGTCGCTTGAATAGAGGCGCTGGGCACCTTTGAACACAGCGATGTGCATGATGTTGTCGTAGTACACGTTCTCCACCTCCATGCCGTCGTCGTTGTAGGTACGCTTCGACACCTTGTGTTTCGTGGGGTTGATGGCGATGTACCAGTGGTAGCGCTCCCCATCGTAGGTCACCACGGAGTCTAACTTCACCTGGTGGGTATAGGTCAGGATCTTCGGGGTGTCGTGGACGAACTCCTTCTCATCTTCGGCATCGTCGCTCTTGGTCAGTTTCACGATGTCGCCATTCTGATTCACAAACCAGAACAGGTGTTCCGTCTGCTTGGCGATGCCGTATTTGGTGCCAGAGGCCAGTACCAGCGAATCCTTGACAATCTTGAAATAGGCCGGCATACTGGTAGAGTCGGCATAGTAGATAGTGTCGCCTTTCACACGGAAGGCCACCTCACTACTCTCCTCGTCGAGCCAGACACCCTGTAGCATAGTCTTGGCCTCACGACTCTCCTGGGCAGACTCGGAAGAGCCTCCCTGTCCGCCGCAACTTATCAGCAGCGCCATCAGCCATACTATGTTACATAACCTACTTTTCACTTTTCACTTTATACTTTTCACTTCTACACTACTTACCAATGCAATGATACTCAAAGTTATTCTCGTCGAGTTCCTCGATATCGAAGATGTTTCGTCCATCGATGACCAGAGGCCGTTTCATCGCCTTCTTGATGACACCCCATGTGGGCAGGCGGAACTCCTTCCACTCCGTCAGCAAGAGCAGGGCATCGGCATCGAGCACGGCATCGTACATATCACGACAATAGGTCACTGACTCACCGATACGGCGCTTGCACTCCTCCATGGCGATGGGATCGTAGGCACGGACATGACAGCCTGCTGCCAACAACTTCTCAATCATCACCAGGGCTGTAGACTCACGCATATCATCAGTCTCGGGCTTGAACGAGAGTCCCCACATGGCAATGGTCTTTCCCTTCAGGGCTTCCTCGCTACCGAAGGCTTTCACCAGTTTATCGTAAAGCACACTCTTCTGGCGCTCGTTCACACGCTCTACCGCTTTCAGCACCTCCATGGAATAGCCGTTCTGGTCGGCTGTCTTTATCAGCGCCTTCACATCCTTGGGGAAGCACGAGCCACCATAGCCGCAACCTGCATAGAGGAACTTTCGTCCGATACGGGTGTCGGAACCGATTCCCGCGCGAACCATATTAACATCAGCACCTACACGTTCGCAGAGGTTGGCGATGTCATTCATAAACGAGATACGGGTAGCCAGCATGGAGTTAGCGGCATACTTCGTCATCTCGGCTGAAGGAATATCCATAAAAATAACACGGAAGTTATTGATCAGGAAGGGCTTATAGAGCTTGGTCAGCACCTTCTTGGCATGCTCACTCTCGACACCCACCACCACACGATCGGGACTCATGAAGTCCTTGATGGCATTACCTTCCTTGAGGAACTCTGGGTTGGAGGCCACGTCGAACTCAATATCTACGCCACGCTTGGCCAACTCGTCCTCAATAGCCTTGCGCACCTTACGGGCTGTGCCTACGGGAACGGTTGACTTGGTGACTACCACCACATAATGATTCAGGTTCTCTCCGATGGTCTTGGCCACCTGGAGCACATATTTCAAGTCGGCAGAGCCATCTTCATCAGGCGGTGTGCCTACAGCGGAGAAGACAATCTGTACATCATCGAGTACAGAGGCCAGATCTGTTGTAAACTTCAGACGACCTGCGGCCACATTCTTCTTAACCAATTCATCCAGTCCAGGCTCATAGATGGGGATATCGCCATTCTTCAAACGTTCAATTTTCTTCTCGTCAACATCAACGCAAGTCACATTGGCACCGGTATCAGCGAAGCATGTTCCCGACACTAAACCAACATAACCTGTTCCTACAATTGCTATATTCATTTATTCTTGATAATAAATTGTTAATCAAATACTTCCGCGTCGCGGAGAAGGGGCTGCTTTAAGTCCTTCTCACTCGTCTGCACCTTGGTGGGATCGATGGGCCATTCGATGGCCAGATCAGGATCGTTCCAACGGATACCAGCCTCCTGTTGAGGTGTGTATGGGTTATCTACCTTATAAGTAAAGATGGCTTCCTCGCTCAGCACTAAGAACCCGTGGGCAAAACCTCGGGGGATGAAGAACTGACGCTTGTTCTCCTCGCTCAGCTCTACCATGACATGCTTGCCAAAGGTAGGACTCGACTTGCGGATATCCACAGCGACATCGAGCACCTTTCCCTTGATGACTCGTACCAGTTTAGCCTGGGAAAAGTCACCCTTTTGGTAGTGTAAACCCCGAAGCACCCCGTAGGATGATTTCGACTCATTATCCTGAATGAAGTCCACCTTATATATCTGCTCGTTGAATTCGGCTTGTTTCCAAGCCTCCATAAAGTAGCCTCTGGCATCGTTGAACACCTTCGGTTCGATCACGTAGACACCCTCAATATCAGTCTTGATATAATCCATCTCTATTTAATTTTGGTGCAAAGATACGGCAAAAAAAACATTTTTCGTTCATTTTAAGATTCTTTTATTTGTTTATATCGTTTTTTTGATGTAAATTTGCAGCCGTGATTGAATTGGAAAGACATATAGAGATTCTTCTGTTGAACAATGATTGTGTCATCGTACCCGAATTGGGTGGATTTATGGCACATCATATCGACGCACGCTATGACGAGGAAGAGGACATGTTCCTGCCGCCATTGCGTACGCTCGGATTCAATCCACAACTTAACATCAACGACTCCCTCTTAGCACAATCGTACGTAGAAGCCTACGATATCAGTTATCCCGAGGCGCTACGCCGAATTGAGGACGAGGTGAATGAACTGAAACAGCACCTGCAGAATGAAGGTTCGTACGAACTGAATGATATCGGTGTGCTCTCGCTGAATGAAGACGGACATTACCTGTTCACCCCTTGTGAGGCAGGCATCCTGACACCAGAGCTCTACGGACTAAGCTCTTTTGATATAGTCAGGACGGCACAGGCTGGAGCCAAAGTCGTGAATATCGCCTCACCCCAGGTAGAAACTGAGGAAAAGAACGAGGTTGAAGCGCAGTTTGATACCACAGGGGAGAATGTTCCAGAGGTTGAAATGGAGGAAGAACTGGAAGAGGAAGAGGATGATGACGATGTGATCAAACTCAAATTCTCATGGGTTCGTAATGCGGTTGCCGTTGCAGCTGTCTTTGTGGCCATCTTCCTTTTAGCCTTGCCAACAGGTAAGAAAGAGATGGTAACGCGAACCATCAGTAATATTAACAACAGCGTGCTTTTCGGTATGATCTCACAAGACACGAATTGCAGTAAGGTCGATATCAAGAGATGTGACATCCAGAAGCCTGTTGTCAAGACAGATACCACCCAAGTCAAGAAACAGGAGCCTCCTGTTGAAGAAGCCAAGAAAGACTCAGTCAGACAGGGTTACTGCATCGTATTAGCCAGTCAGGTATCGATGAAGAATGCCAAGATGTTCGTGGAGTATCTGCAGAAGAAAGGATACGACAATGTGGAGATCTATGTTCACAATAATATCACTCGGGTGATCTATGGAAATTATGCGACTCAGATGGATGCGGTTGACGATCTGAGGAGTTTCCATCGTAACAAGGATCTGACCCAGGCCTGGATATATAAATTCAATTGAATCACATTGAGATGAAACGAGTACGTTGTCCGAAATGCGACCAATACATTACATTCGATGAAACCCAGTATACCGCTGGTCAGTCGTTGGTGTTCAAATGTCCCGAATGTGGTAAGGAGTTTGGTATCCGTATGGGGGTCAGCAAGCTGCGTGAACGACAGAAAGATGAGAATCCAGACGAGCAGGCCAATGAGGAAGGATGCGGATCCATTGTGGTGATAGAGAACGTGTTCCATTACAAACAGGTAATCCCCCTGCGGATGGGTGATAATGTGATCGGGCGTTATCAGAAAGGCAATCCTGCCAACTGTACCTTCGAGACCGTTGACCCGAGTGTCGATCTGAATCATTGTACCATTACCGTGAGTCGCGACAAACGTGGTAACCTTCGCTATACGTTGAAAGACAATAACAGCAATACCGGCACCTTCGTAGATAACATCGAACTATCCCCCAAAGAGCGTCGTATGATTGAAGACGGAACCCTCTTCACACTTGGCGCCACCAGCATCATTTTGCGTTCTGCTGACAGCGAAGATGAATAAAAATGCATAATTTCTTAAGAAATTAAACTATTATTTGTAATTTCTTGAAATAATGACACGTTTACCAATTCTTTTTTGTACCTTTGCGCCTTGATAATTCAAAGGAAATAAAAAAGATCAATGGAAACAACAGCAATTTTGCTTCTGCATTGCCCTGACCAGCAGGGTATCATTTCGGAAGTAACGAAGTTTATTACAGACAACAAAGGAAACATTGTCTATCTTGACCAGTACGTGGACAAAGTAGAAGGGATGTTCTTTATGAGAATAGAATGGGAACTTGACGGTTTCCTGATTCCACGCGACAAACTCTACGACTACCTGACAACGCTTTATGCACAGCGTTACCAGATGAAGTTCAGTCTGTACTACAGCGACAAGCGTCCCAGAATGGCGATATTCGTATCGAAGATGAGTCATTGTCTCTACGACCTGCTGGCCCGCTGGAAGGCTGGTGAGTTTAACTGCGATATTCCCTGTATCGTATCGAACCACGAGGATCTGCGCTATGTCGCCGATCAGTTCGGAATCCCCTATTACGTGTGGAGCATCAAGAAAGACCACTCTAACAAGGAGGAGGTGGAGAAAGCCGAGATGGAGCTGCTGAAGAAAGAGGATATCTCATTCATCGTGCTGGCTCGCTATATGCAGATTATCAGCGACGACATGATTGCCGAGTATCCGCACCACATCATCAATATCCACCACTCGTTCCTGCCCGCATTTATTGGTGCCAAACCCTATCACCAGGCCTACGAACGTGGTGTGAAGATTATCGGTGCTACCAGTCACTACGTAACGGCTGAGTTGGATGCCGGTCCTATCATCGAGCAGGATGTAACCCGTATCACACATAAGGATACGCCAGAGAGTCTGGTGCTGAAAGGTAAGGATCTGGAGAAGATTGTGCTCTCGCATGCTGTATCGAAGCACATCCAGCGCAAGATTCTCACGTATAAGAATAAGACGATCATCTTTAGTTGATTGAAAATTGAAATGAATGTTGCAATTGTAAAATATAACGCTGGCAATATATACTCAGTGGTGAATGCATTGAAGCGGTTGGGGATAGACCCTCTGCTGACGGATGATGCTGAGCTGCTGAAGAAGGCAGATAAGGTGCTGTTCCCAGGACAAGGTCATGCCGGTGAGGCGATGGAATACCTGAAAGCCCGCAGACTCGATGAGGTGATCCGCGATCTGAAGCAACCCGTGTTCGGCATCTGCGTAGGACAGCAACTGCTCTGCAAACACTCAGAGGAAGGCGATACCGACTGCATCGGCATATTCAACGCAGAGGTGAAGCGTTTCCAACCCCAGAAGCATGAGGACAAGGTGCCTTGTATGGGATGGAATGAGATTTGCGCTTCGCTAAATGATAAAGGAGAAATGATAAATGATAAACTCTTGGAAGGTCTGGGCGAGAAGCCGTACGTCTACTTTGTACATTCGTACTATGTGCCGGTGTGTGAGGAGACGATAGCTACGGCGGATTATATCCTGCCCTACTCTGCCTCGATGCATAAGGATAATTTCTACACCTGCCAGTTCCACCCCGAAAAGAGTGGTAAGGTGGGCGAACAAATTCTGAAGAATTTCTTAAAGATATGAAGATAGAACTGATTCCCGCCATCGATATCATCAACGGTCAATGTGTTCGCTTGACCAAGGGTGACTATGACCAGAAGACGGTTTATGGAGAACCGCTGGATATGGCGCTGGAGTTTGAGCGCTTAGGCTACAAGCGTCTGCACATGGTTGATCTCGATGGTGCCAAGTCAAAGCATATCGTCAATAGTTCGGTACTCCGTCGTGTTACAACGGAAACCCAACTCGTCGTCGATTTCGGAGGCGGCATCAAGACTGATGAGGATCTGGAAAAGGCTTTTGCTGCTGGTGCCCAGATGGTGACAGTGGGATCGATAGCAGTTACCCAGCCAGAACTCTTTATGGGATGGTTGGAGAAATATGGTGCAGAACGGATGATTCTGGGTGCTGACGTCAGAAACGGCAAGATCAGCATCAACGGCTGGAAGGAAGATTCGAGCGAAGACCTCTTGCCTTTCCTGAAGAAATACATCGATGCGGGTGTGAAGAACGTGCTCTGTACAGAGATTTCGAAAGACGGCACCTTAACGGGGCCTGCCATCGATCTGTATCGACAAGTGATGGATGCCTATCCGGATCTGCATCTGATAGCCAGTGGTGGTGTGTCATCCATAGAAGATATACAGGCTTTAGACCAAGCAGGTATCCCTGCGGTAGTCTTTGGAAAAGCCATCTACGAAGGTCGTATCGACCTTCGCAAATTGAAAATTGAAAATTGAGAATTGAAAGATAATGGGATTAGCGAAAAGAATAATACCCTGTTTGGATGTGAAGGATGGTGAGACTGTTAAGGGAACCAACTTCGTAAACCTGCGCTCTGCGGGCGACCCAGTAGCATTGGGAAAAGCCTATAGCGAGCAAGGCGCCGACGAGTTGTGCTTTCTGGATATCACAGCCAGCTTCGAGGGTCGCAAGACGTTTACTGAGATGGTGACACGTGTGGCTCAGGAGATTAATATCCCCTTCACCGTTGGCGGAGGTATTAACGAGTTGGCTGATGTGGAACGATTGCTGTATGCCGGAGCTGATAAGGTGAGTGTGAACAGCGCTGCCATCCGCCGTCCTGAGTTAATCGATGAGATTACCAATCGTTTTGGATCACAGGTGTGCGTTTGTGCCATCGATGCCAGGTTTGATGCCGATGGATGGCATTGTTACCTGAAAGGTGGCAGAGAGCGTACAGAACGAGGACTCTTTGAATGGGCTCATGAGGCTCAGGAGCGTGGTGCTGGTGAGATCCTGTTTACATCGATGGATCATGATGGTGTGAAAGAAGGCTATGCCAATGAGGCACTCCGCGAACTGGCAGATCATCTCTCCATTCCCATCATCGCCAGTGGTGGTGCAGGTAAGAAAGAGCATTTCCGCGATACATTTATCGAGGGTCATTCGGATGCTGCCCTTGCGGCGAGTGTGTTCCACTTTGGAGAGATACCTATCATCGAACTCAAACAGTATCTGAAGTCCGAAGGCATCAATGTGAGAATCTGAAAAAGTAAAAAGGTAAAAAAGTAAAAGGTGAAGAAATGAAAATAGATTTTGAAAAGGGAGGCGGTTTGGTACCCGCAATTATTCAGGACGCCAAGACCAAGAGTGTTCTGATGCTTGGCTATATGAACCAGGAGGCTTACGACAAAACCATTCAGACCGGTAAGGTTACTTTCTGGAGTCGTTCACGCAATTGTCTTTGGACGAAAGGAGAGACATCCGGAAACTTCCTGAACCTCGTAGATATCATGGTCGACTGCGACAATGATACCTTATTAGTGAAGGCCATTCCTGATGGACCTACTTGTCATACTGGTACGGATACCTGCTGGGGCGAGACCAACACGGAAAACCCACTCCTTTTTCTCACAGAGCTTCAGGACTTCATCAACCTGCGCCACGAACAGATGCCTGAGGGATCGTATACCACCAAACTCTTTAAGGATGGTATTAACAAAATTGCGCAAAAGGTTGGTGAAGAGGCACTTGAGACGGTGATCGAAGCCACTAATGGCACTTCAGACCATCTGGTATATGAGGCCAGCGATATGCTCTATCACCTCATCGTGTTACTCACGAGTAAGGGGCTGCGCATCGAGCAGGTTGCCGACGAATTGCATAAGCGCCATGATCCGAATTGGGACAAGCAGCGCCGTGAAGCCAAAGCAGCAGGGAAAATGAAGTAAGCGGCCTTCGGCCTAATGAATAATGAAAAGTGAATAATGAGTTATGCTGATAAATTATAAGAATGTAACAATCATCCAGAGTTCGGGAAAGAAGATTCTCGAAGGCGTGAATCTGGAAGTAGACGAAGGCGAGTTCGTCTATATCATTGGTCGTGTGGGTTCTGGAAAGAGTTCTCTGCTCGAGACCCTCTATTGTGAGCTGGATATCGACGAGGCCGATGAAGCCACCGTGCTGGATTACGATCTGATGACCATCCGTCGTAAGGAGATTCCAGCCCTGCGACGCGAAGTCGGTGTGGTGTTTCAGGACTTCCAGTTGCTGGGCGACCGTACCGTCTATAAGAATCTGGAGTTTGTGTTGAAGGCAACAGGTTGGAAAGACAAACAGGAAATCAGTGATCGCATCGAAGAAGTGCTTTCCCAGATCGGACTTGCTGATAAGGGCGACAAGATGCCTCATGAGTTATCTGGTGGAGAGCAGCAGCGTGTAGCCATTGCCAGAGCCATTCTGAATAGTCCGAAGCTGATTATTGCCGACGAGCCTACTGGTAATCTGGATAAAGAGACAGCCAACCACATCATGGAACTGTTGAAGAGTATCTCCGAAACAGGTACTGCTGTAATCATGTCAACCCATAACATCGGACTCGTCAACAAATTCCCAGGCAAAGCCTTCCAATGTCAGGACGGCAAGATGGAGCAAGTCTTCATCCGCAAGGCAGAGCCAAAGACGGGAGAAGTGAAAAGTGTAGAAGTGAAAAGTGAAGAAGTGAAGTTCGCGATTAAGTGAGAACAGAGCCAAGCTTGCTTGAGCTATGTCGAACGTGAGCGAACTCGATGTGGAACATCAAAATAAACAAATATAAGGCTTATGAAAGTAATGAAATTCGGCGGTACTTCCGTCGGAACCCCACAGAGAATGAAAGAGGTGACACAGTTAGTCACCAAGTCAGGAGAACCCGTATTCGTTGTACTCTCTGCTATGTCTGGCACAACGAATTCCTTAGTCGAGATTTCCGACTATCTTTACAAGAAGAATCCTGATGGTGCTAATGAGGTGATTAATCGTCTGGAGCAGAAGTATGCCAAGCATATCGAAGAGCTCTATTCAACGGATGAGATGAAGTCTGTTACACGTGAGTTCCTGCGTGGCGAGTTCGATTATCTCCGTTCCTTCACCAAGGAGCTGTTTACCTCTTTCGAAGAGAAGAGCATTGTTGCTCAGGGTGAGATCATCTCTACCAATATGGTGGTGAACTATATGAAGGAACAGGGTGTCAATGCAGTTCTGCTGAATGCGCTTGATTTTATGCGTACCGACAAGAACTCTGAGCCTGATCCTGTTTACATCAAAGAGAAGCTCAAGCCGCTGATCGAAGAGAATGAGGGCGCACAGGTATTCCTCACCCAGGGATTCATCTGCCGTAATGCCTATGGCGAAGTTGACAACCTGCAGCGCGGAGGTTCCGATTATACTGCCTCACTCGTAGGCGCTGCCATCGGCGCTGAGGAGATCCAGATCTGGACTGATATTGACGGTATGCACAACAACGATCCTCGTGTGGTTGATAATACAGAACCCGTTCATCAGCTGCACTTCGAGGAAGCTGCCGAGTTAGCTTACTTCGGTGCTAAGATCCTCCACCCCACCTGTGTCCAGCCCGCCAAGTATGCTGGTATCCCTGTTCGTCTGTTGAACACGATGGATCCTGATGCAGAGGGTACGACGATCTCCAATGCTACAGAATATGGAAAGATCAAGGCTATTGCAGCCAAAGACAATATCACCGCCATCAAGATCAAGTCTTCACGTATGCTCCTGGCTACAGGTTTCCTGCGTAAGGTGTTCGAGATCTTCGAGAGCTATCAGACACCAATTGATATGGTGTGCACCTCAGAGGTGGGTGTATCCATGAGTATTGATAACTCTGCCCATCTGGGTGAGATCCTTGACGAACTGAAGAAATACGGTACCGTAACCGTTGATACCAATATGTGTATCATCTGTGTGGTGGGCGATCTCGATTGGTCGAACATCGGTTTCGAGACACTTGCCCTCGATGCGTTGAAGGATATCCCTGTCCGCATGGTCAGCTATGGCGGATCTAACTACAATATCTCGTTCCTGATTCGTGAGGAAGATAAGAAGCGTGCCCTCCAGAAGCTCAGTGACACCATTTTTAAATAAGACAATGAGTAAAGGTATTTTTCCGATAGAAAAGTTTCAGAACATCCAGACACCGTTCTACTATTATGATGCAGAACTGCTGCGCCAGACGGTGAAGGCTATCAACGACGAGGCTGGTAAGCACGAGGGTTTTGTGGTGCACTATGCCATCAAGGCCAATGCCAATCCTCGTGTCCTGCGTATCATCCGTGAGGCAGGACTGGGTGCCGACTGCGTCAGCGGCGGAGAGATTGAGGCTTCTGTAAAGGCAGGCTTTCCTGCGAGTAAAATCGTCTTTGCCGGCGTAGGCAAAAGCGACTGGGAGATCAATCTCGGTCTCGACCAGGATATTTTCTGTTTCAATGTTGAGAGCATCCCAGAGCTGAAGGTCATCGATGAACTGGCAGCAGCGAAAGGAAAGGTGGCTCGCATTGCCTTCCGTCTGAATCCCAATGTAGGTGCTCATACACACGCCAATATCACCACAGGACTGGCTGAGAACAAGTTTGGTATTGCCATGAGCGATATGCTGACGGTGATTGAGGAAGCACAGCAGATGGAGCACATCAAGTTTGTGGGGCTTCACTTCCATATTGGCTCTCAGATCCTTGACATGGGTGACTTCCAGGCACTCTGCAATCGCGTTAATGAGCTTCAAGACGAACTCGAAAGGCATCGTATCCGTGTTGAGCACATCAATGTCGGTGGTGGTCTGGGTATTGACTATGCCCATCCCAACCGAGTACCCATCCCCGACTTCAAGGCTTACTTCGACACCTATGCCCGAAAACTGAAGCTGCGCCCGGGACAGACCCTGCACTTTGAGTTAGGAAGAGCTGTCGTGGCCCAATGTGGCTCGCTGATCACACGAACATTATATATAAAAGAAGGAGCTCTCAAGAAATTCGCCATCGTGGATGCAGGTTTTACCGATCTCATCCGTCCCGCCCTCTATCAGGCATATCACAAGATTGAGAACATCACCAGCGAAGCGCCTTTCGAGCCTTACGACGTGGTAGGTCCTATCTGTGAGTCAACGGATGTCTTTGCCAAGCAGATTGATATCAATGCTGCCAAACGAGGCGATCTGATTGCCATCCGCTCTGCTGGAGCCTATGGTGAGATCATGGCTTCTCAATACAACTGTCGCCGTCTGCCTATAGGCTATATGAGTGACGAACTATAAAGTAACACAACATGACGCATCGATTCTCTATTATCATAACCGTCTATGATCAGGCAGATTATATAGAGGCCTGCCTCCCTGCCCTGCTGTCGCAGGACTATGGTGAGGACTATGAGGTGATTGTTGTCGACGAATCATCCAACGATGAGACGCAGGATGTGCTGAAGCAGTTGAAAGACAACTATCCCCGCCTCTATACCACTTTCCTGCCGAAGACCCCCATCAGCAAAACCAGGAAGAAGTTTGCCTATTATCTTGGTGTAAAGGCTGCGAAATATGAGTGGGTGATATTTATCAATATCGGCAAGAAGCCTCTTGAGTCAGATGTGTTGTCTTCTGTTGCTGGGGCTTTCGATTCATCATCGCCGCTCACCTTGGGTTACTTCGGTAAGAAGGGCATCCGCCTTCAGTCATTTGCCTCTGTCGATGAAGCCCGGACACATATCGGAAAAGCAGAAAGATTCCTGCGACGCGTTCATGATCATAAACGTCTGCACTATCGCTTTGGCAGATACGACTTCATCATTACGAAAAAAGAGAAGGCCTATGATCTCCTGCAATATTTCGAGCAGACGATCTACTGGCCTAAACTCATGCTGATGCGTACCAAGATATTCTTCACCAATCTCTTCTGACAATGAAAGTACTGCACATATACCCAGGAAGTGACAGCATGATCACACGTCATGTAAAGATGCTGGCTGAGGGTATGCGTCATAGTGCAGACATCAGGACAGCCGACAACGGCACGACAGCCCGTCAACTGCTTCGTGAAATGGAGCCTGATATCGTACATTGTCACGGATGCTGGCAGTATTTCGTAGCTCGCGCGGCATCCAGTGCCATTCGTCAGGATGCTCGTGTGGTGCTGACCCTTCACGGACAACTGGAACCTTGGGAGATTAGTCGGCACAATGTTGGCGACAAGATGTGCAAGTCGCTCTTATGGCAACGCGAAGCTGTGAATCGCGCCTATGCCGTCATCACGTTGGGACGCCTGGAACGCGAGAATTTCTCCCATTTGGGTTGGAATCCCCGCATCGAAGAGATACACAACGCCGTCATCACCAATACGATCTCACTGGAGAGTATGGTCTCGCAGACCTTTGCTGTCTATCAGAAGGTGATGGATTCCAATACCTTGGAACAGATGGATGAGACCGAATGTCGACAGCTCGCTGCCATCCTGAAGGTTGGTATTACAGGCGATCGCCGTTGGCTGGGTGATGAGACGGTGTCTGGACATGTCAGTCGACAACTGCTCATCTATGCCGAACATGAGGGCATCCGCAACTATGTGGACTACGGCATTAACATCCTCGGACTCTCTGCCCCCTTGATTGATACAGAGAAGATTGCAGCTTATATGCCGCCCACCTACACGCGACCCAAACCCATCAAGGAGATTATCGGTGAGTATAAAGGAAAAGAAATCGATTACCTGTTGCGCATGATTGCCCAGCTACAGAAAGCACCCCTACTGCTCCACCTCATCGAACTGACCCGTGAGCTCTATCGGGATAATATCCACGACGAGCAACTGGTTGCTGCTTTAGAAGAGCGCAGTCTGCTTACTTTTACCCAGCGACTCATGCAAGTGCTTAGCGAACAGGTTCTACTCGACGAGGGATATATGCCAGTCGACCCCATCGACGATCGACAGACAAATCGAATCCGTAAGATATTAACAAACCACTTAAAGATATGATAACTAAGCATCCCAATATTCAGGAGTCGGATATGCATTATCTGCAACTCCTCTCACAGTCTTTTCCCACGATAGCTGATGCCTCGACAGAGATCATCAACCTCGAAGCCATTATGGCGCTGCCTAAGGGCACCGAGCATTTCCTGGCCGATATTCACGGAGAGAGCGAGGCCTTCCAGCATATCCTGAAGAATGCCTCAGGCAACATCAAACGAAAGGTGAATGAGCTCTTTGGCAACGATATACGCGAGTCGGAGAAGAAAGAGCTCTGCACGCTGATCTACTATCCGGAGCAGAAACTGGAACTCATCAAAGCCAGAGAGGAAGATCTCGACGACTGGTATCGCATCACCATCCATCAGCTGGTGAAGGTCTGTCGCGATGTGTCTTCGAAATACACGCGATCGAAGGTGCGCAAGTCGCTGCCTCACGATTTCTCCTATATCATCGAGGAACTGCTGCACGAGAGTCTCTCCGACAACGACAAGGCTGCCTACGTCAGCGTTATCGTCAATACGATTATCTCTACGGGTCGTGCCGACGATTTCATCTGCGCCATCTGTAATGTCATCCAGCGCCTTGCTATCGACCAGCTCCATATCCTCGGCGATATCTACGACAGAGGTTCTGGTGCCCATAAGATTATGGATACCTTGAAGCAATACCACTCCTGGGACATTCAGTGGGGCAATCACGATATTCTCTGGATGGGTGCTGCAGCAGGCAACGATGCCTGCATCTGCAATGTGCTCCGTCTTAGTCTGCGCTATGCCAACCTCGCCACCATCGAGGAGTACGGAATCAACCTCGTGCCGCTGGCCACCTTTGCCCTGGAGGTATATGGCGATGATCCCTGCGAGGAGTTCCTGCCGAAGCTGTTGCCTGGCAACGAGATCGATGAGAAAACCCGTCTGCTGACGGCTAAGATGCATAAGGCCATCACCGTCATCCAGCTCAAGGAGGAGGCACAGATCTTCTCGCGCCATCCTGAGTGGAACATGACAGACCGCTGTCTGTTCGGCTGCATCGATTTCGAGAAAGAGTGTTGCACCATCGATGGTCAGACATACGAGATGAAGAGCTGTCTTTTCCCCACCATCGATCCCAAAGATCCCAATGCGCTCACATCCGAAGAGACCGAACTCATGCAGAAGCTGCACCACTCGTTCCGCATCTGCGAGAAACTGAAAAAACACATCCGCATCCTGCTCTCTCATGGATGTATGTACACCATCAGCAACTCCAACCTACTCTTCCACGCCAGTTGTCCGCTCAACGATGACGGCTCACTGAAGGAAGTTGAGATCTATCCTGGTAAGATATACAGCGGAAAGAACCTCATGCACAACATCGGCATGATGATCCGCGCTGCCTTCAACACCCAGACCGATGAATATCCGCGCGACTATGCCCGCGACTACTTCCTCTACCTCTGGTGTGGTAAAGACTCCCCACTCTTCGATAAGTCGAAGATGGCCACCTTCGAGCGCTATTTCCTCAAGGACAAAGAGACCTATAAGGAAGAGAAAGGCAACTACTTCAAACTCCGCGACAGCGAAGAGGTGTGCGATCGCATCCTCGATGCCTTCCAGGTGAAAGGTCAGGCCCGTCATATCATCAATGGTCATGTGCCCGTGCATGCGTCGAAGGGTGAGAACCCCATCAAGGCAGGCGGCAAACTCATGGTGATCGATGGCGGCTTCTCTGAGGCCTATCACCACGAGACAGGTATTGCCGGCTATACGCTGGTCTATCACTCGCGCGGCTTCCAACTGGTTCAGCATGAGCCCTTTACCTCCCAGCACGATGCCATCCTCCGCGAGACAGATATTAAGTCAACCACCCAGATTGTCGAGATGTCTGCCCATCGTATGTTAGTAGCCGATACCGACAAAGGCGATGAGCTGCGTAGTCAGGTGGCCGACCTCAAGAAACTGCTCTATGCCTATCGTCACGGAATACTGAAGGAGAAAAGCTATAAGTCATGAGAAAATGCCTGATATCCCTCCTGATGGGATGCGCACTCGTAGCTGCTGGAGAAAACCGCACCTATGATCCTCAGGTAAAAACGCTGCAGGCAGTTGTCAACGACAACTGGCTACAGATTCCCGTTATGCACCTGGCAACTGACGATGTGCTGAACATCGGGTTCGATGAGCTCTCTCACGACTACCACCGCTATATCTACAAGATAGAACGCTGCGAGGCCGACTGGAAGACAGCGAAGGATGTGTTCGAGAGCGATTGGCTGGAGGGATTCAACGGACTGCCTATCGACGACTACGCACGTTCGCTCAACACCACCGTGCCCTACACCCACTACCGCCTGCAGATTCCCAACGATCAGACCAAGCTGAAGCTGAGTGGCAACTATCGCTTACACATCACCGATGAGAATACAAACAAGGAGGTGGCCTCTGTTGAGTTCATGGTTACTGAGCAGACGATGACACTGGCCCTCGAAGCCACCACCAATACTGATATCGATACCAACGGCAGTCACCAGCAACTCTCCATGACCTTAGACTTCGGTAAATGGCGCGTCACCGATCCTGACGATCAGATCAAGACCGTTGTGATGCAGAACGGACGAGAAGATACCTGGCGGCGCAATGTCAAGCCCACCTCGCGCACCACCAACGGACTGGAGTGGCGACATAAGCGCGACCTTATCTTCGATGGCGGTAATGAGTACCATAAGTTTGAGATTCTCGATCCCAGTCATCCCACCATGGGCATCGACTACATCTTCTTCGTCGACGATCATTACTATGTGTATCCCTATATCAGTCAGCCGCGCCTGAACTATGTCTACGACGAGGATGCCAATGGCGCCTTCTATATCCGCAACAGCGACAACCGCGAGAACGATATCACCTGCGACTATGTATATGTCACTTACTGGGTAGAGATGCCGGAGCGTATGGGTGGCGATGTCATCATCGATGGTGCCTGGACTACCGAAGCACCCATGACCTACGTCATGACATACGACGAAGCTGCACATGCCTATATCACCCGCTTCTTACAGAAACAAGGCTACTATTCCTATCAGTATATCTGGAAACCCGTCATCGGCAAAAACAGTTTCCTGCCTACGGAGGGAAACTTCTACCAGACGGAGAACCGCTATCAGGTACTCGTATATTATAAAGGTATAGACGATCGTACGTGGCGCCTTACAGCCTTCCGCGATATTCAGCTGGTGTCATCTGATGTTCGCGATAGAAAGCTGCAATGAAATAGTTAGGCGTTACAAAGCCGCATTCCTTAGAAATCTCATGAATCTCCATCTGCGTGGTATCAAGCAGATGAGTAGCCTTACGAAGCATCAACTTACGAGCCATCGGGTGCGGACTCTTATAGATATTCGATGAAATCAGGTTATAGAACTTCTGAATATCCACGCCAGCCTCTGCACTCAGGTCGCGCATCGTCATCTTCTTCACATCTGTAGAGAGTACAAAGGGCATAATCTTCTCCATCGTCTCTACAAAGTCATCGTTCAGCATGTTATTCGGGTCGGGTGTATGTCCCATCACCTCTTCGGCCACAGGTTCCAACAGCTCCGATGCACGTGTGCTGCAATGCTCCGCAAAGTTACGGATACGCTTGATTAGCGTCTGCTCACCGCTGTTTCGTATAGCCCGCAGGTTGGCATTCTTCAGGTAGAAGAAGGCATTCACACCTACCAGCAACAGCAACAAAAATGCATACAGCATCAGCACACCCGTCGTACGCCACCAAGGCTCGTTGATATTCAGAATCCACTCGTAGGGCGTTGTGTTCCACTCATCCGGATTCATCGAGGCCTGCAGTTCAATCGCATATGAGCCAGGCTTCAGGTTCATCAGCGGCAGGTGGAACTGTCCCCTGGTGTCAACCATACCATGTGAGTTATAAACCGTAAACACACGCCAGTCGTCAATCACACCATTCACTCTGACACGATAGAATGTCTGCTGTGGACGGAAATAGTTAAGCGCTGAGAATGTGAGTGTTACAGAGTTCTGATTATAGTTCAGGTTTATCTCGTAGGTGCGCGACACCGCCCTGTCAAGAATCACCTTTCCATCCAGCTCCATGCCCGTCCTGATGTCATTACCGTTCACCAAAATCTTCGTCAACTTCGGGTACAACTCAAAGGGAAGATTATGATTGATGGTGGTCATCTGAGCCGGATTAAACGTAATCACATGATCGAGCGATTGCATCACAATTCTTCCGTCGCTCATACAAAGGGCATGTCCGTTCACAAATGTCTCCTCTGGTATGTTATCGTACTTATTATAGCTGTTAACGAACTCAATATCATCATTCTTGATGACCAGACACGAGATACCATAGCTTGTGCCCACCCAGATATGGTGCTGGTGATCTTCCACAATCGAATGAATCACATTATTCAGCAGTCCATCGCCCTTGGTAATCATCTTCGGCAGGTGATCCGATGTCTTTTTATAGAGCAGCAAACCCTGCGTGGTGCCTACCCATGTCCATCCGCGACTGTCTTTGTACAAACAGTTCACCGTTCGACGCTGGAACTGCACGCTTGTAGGCAACCCGTCCATCATCTGATAATAGGGCCCTGTGCGCTTGTCGCTCCAGTGATACACCACGAAAGGCGAGTTATATGGTTTTGAGTAAAGCAATCCGCGCGTCTCGGTTCCTACCCACATACCACCCTGTCGGTCGAAGGCAATCACATTCACATCCGTCTCCAGCTCTTGTCCGTTCAGCAGCTGTAGCTTGTCAATGTGTACCATCTTCTCTTTGGGAATCACATAAGTCCAATAGCCATACTCCGAAGGCAGGTATAGCAGACTGTCCTTCTTCGCCAAGTTATTCACGTGATACGGCATCTTTGTGATGGTTTTCCACGCCCAGTTATTTAAATCGAGTCTCATCACAATCGACTCCTTCTGTCCGTTTCGCAGCTGATAGCAATAGGTGCTGTCTATAAACAACAACGATGAACTGTTGTAGCGTTTGGCATCCTCAGCGCCGTATGGACTATTTTCACGCATCTTCTTACCGGTGTTAATGTCAATCACCTCCAACAAGCCGTTTTCGTAGAACAGCATCAAGTACTTTTCCTGTATCACATCCAGGTCTTGCAGGTTCAGGTCGCGACGGATCTTGATATTCTTCTTTGTCTTCACCGAGAAGATACCATCTGGATTCAGCAGCCACACCACGCCGTCGGAACTGACAAAGAGGTCAGACACCTTCTTGTCCATGCCGAAGCCTACAATCACGCTGTCAATCGACGTGACGAAC
>JAEEGG010002784.1_pt1 | contig 44648 bp, 36 predicted proteins | sample 9134161 | NCBI WGS metagenome assembly JAEEGG01 (sample SAMN16246543, study PRJNA631951) | gut metagenome | biome: gut microbiome; feature: rumen; material: CR-attached | host: Bos | place: Iran: Karaj | collected 2018-10 | reverse complement strand
CGTGGTTTGGAGCCTCCTGTGGGACTTCGTTTGAAGTACAAATTTTACGAGAAGACCATCATTTCCCTCCTGCTCAAGACACTGGGTCTGGAGCGTCATAATTTCTTTCCAACAGCTGGAGCTGCCATTCCTCCTGCTGTCGAGGAATTCGTCCATTCTGTGGGCATAAGCATGATTGCAGGCTATGGAATGACAGAAACTACGGCTACAGTTTCATGTGACCGCTGGTTCAAACCAATCTCAATGGGTTCCGTAGGGCGTATCCTTGATGGAGTGCAGGTGAAGTTTGGCGAGAACAATGAGATTCTTCTCAAAGGTGATACCATTACGAAGGGTTACTATCGCAAGGCTGAAGTGACTGCCTTGGCTTTTGATGACGAAGGGTGGTTCCATACAGGAGATGCTGGCTACATGAAGGATGGAGAGCTTTACCTTACAGAGCGCATCAAGGATCTCTTCAAGACAAGCAATGGAAAGTATATCGCGCCTCAGATGCTGGAGAGTAAACTGGTCGTGGATCGTTATATCGACCAGATTGTTATCATTGCAGACCAGCGCAAGTTCGTGTCGGCTCTGATTATCCCTGAGTATCAGTTGCTTGAGGAATTGGCGAAAAGGAAGAAGATTGAATACGAGAGCATCGAGGATTTGTGCTCTAACCCCCGCATTGTTGAGTTTGTGATGGATCGCATCGAGACGCTTCAGCAGGACTTGGCCAACTATGAGAAGATAAAGAGGATTACTCTCTTGCCTTCTCCTTTCAGCATGGAACGTGGAGAGCTGACCAATACTCTTAAGGTGAAGAGAGCCGTCATCAATCAGAACTTTGCGGAAAAAATTGACAAGATGTACGAGGAATAATGATAACAATAGAGCAATTAAAAGAGGTAAAGGAACGTACTGAGCAACTCAATCGCTATCTTGACATTGAGGGGAAGAAAATGCAGTACGAGGAAGAGCGACTTCGAACGCAGGATCCCTCTTTTTGGGAAGATGCCAAGCGGGCTGAGACGCAGATGAAGAAAGTCAAAGGTTTGGAGAAGTGGATCAAGGGGTACGACGAAGTGAAGACTCTCAGCGATGAGCTTGAGACAGCCTTTGATTTCTATAAGGAGGAACTGGTCACAGAGGCTGAGGTGGACGATCTTTATGCGCGTGCTATCACAGCCATCGAGGATCTTGAGTTGAAGAATATGCTTCGCCAAGAGGAAGATCCTATGGATGCAGTTCTCAAGATTAACTCTGGAGCAGGAGGTACTGAGGCCCAGGACTGGGCGCAGATGCTCATGCGAATGTATATGCGATGGGCTGAGAGCAATGGGTATAAGTGTGTGGTAAGCAACTACCTCGAGGGCGATGACGCTGGCATCAAGACCTGCACGCTCGAGATTCAGGGCGAGTATGCCTATGGTTACCTCAAGAGTGAGAATGGAGTGCATCGTTTGGTGCGTGTCAGCCCTTATAATGCGCAGGGTAAACGTATGACTTCATTCGCTTCAGTTTTCGTCACTCCGCTTGTCGACGATTCCATCGAAGTAAACATCGAGCCTGCCCGTATCTCGTGGGACACGTTCCGTTCGAGTGGCGCTGGAGGTCAGAATGTGAACAAAGTGGAATCTGGAGTCCGTCTTCGTTATCAGTACAAAGACCCCTATACAGGCGAGGAAGAAGAAATCCTCATCGAGAACACTGAGACACGCGACCAACCCAAGAATAAGGAGAACGCTATGCGACTGCTTCGTTCCATGCTTTACGACAAAGAACTCAAGCATCGCATGGAGGAGCAGGCCAAGGTGGAAGCTGGCAAGAAGAAGATAGAATGGGGAAGCCAAATCCGCAGCTACGTCTTCGATGACCGCCGTGTAAAAGATCATAGAACGAATTACCAGACAAGTGATGTGGGAGGTGTGATGGATGGCAAGATCGATGCATTCATCAAGGCCTACCTCATGGAGTTTGGCGCACAAGAATAATTAATCTTTAAATCAAACCAATAAAGTTATGAGTAACAAACTTTCAAAAAAAGCAAAGCGATCTGCTGAGAGAGCTGCCCGCGAGAGTAAGCAAGCCAACAAGATTCTCTTTTACATCGTAGCAGCGCTGATTATCCTTTTTGTCGCATGCCTGATAGGCTTCTCTCGATAACAGGAAATGCATTTCGAGATAGAGCGTAAGTTCTTGGTCATAGGAGAGTTTCGCGATCAGGCTTACGATAGCAGCCGCATCCGTCAGGGCTACATAAGTTCTGGCAATGGAAGGACGGTACGTGTGCGCATTCGAGACGACAAGGGATACCTTACCATCAAAGGTCCAAGCAATCGTGCAGGGTTGGCTCGTTATGAGTTCGAGATCGAGATTCCTCTCTCTGACGCAGAGGATCTGATGAGCATCTGCGAGCCAGGAATCATCGACAAGACTCGCTATCTCGTTCATAGCGGCAAACATGTCTTTGAGGTCGATGAGTTTTATGGCGACAACGAGGGACTCATTATGGCTGAAGTGGAGCTGGCTGACGAGAACGAACCTTTCGAAAAGCCCGATTTCATCGGACCTGAAGTTACTGGTGACCGCCGATTCTACAACTCCCACATGCGCAGGTTCCCTTTCAAGCTTTGGAAGGATTCTATCTAGGCTGATACCAATCAGGATTCAAGACCTTTCTGCAGACCACCAAAAACACAACACGTCGATTCCCAAAAGACAACGTGTTGACTTTGCAGATTCAACGTGTTGTGTCTGGCATTTCAACACGTTGAATTCTCAGTCTTGACACGTCAGGGCAAAATGCTCGTTCGCCATCGCTGCTGGATTGCAGTAATGCCGATTGGAAAACCTTGTGATTCAAGGGTATCATCCCTTTCGTGCCTGAATCCTCTTCACCACCCATTTGAGGATGGTTGGTCCAATTATTGCAGCGGCTGCGACACCAATGGAGTTTGCTGCCAAATCGAGCCATTCTCCACTTCGATAGGTTGTCAGGTATGCCTGACAGAGTTCCATCAGGCCGCTGAATGCTATTGGCGCAAGAAATGCCCAGCAAAGCACTTTCCCCCAATGAGTCTGGCTGTGGTGCCACAAATATTCAGCCCAAAGCACCAGACAGAATCCTCCATACATCAACATGTGCGTCCACTTGTCTGCCAAAGGGACGTTTTCCATCAGGCGAACGTGTTGGAATGGGAAGAGAGAGAGAAAGATGATGACAGCCAACAGGAGGGTTGCCAGCGGGTATCGCTTGATATGATTTGTTACTATATTTGCCATCTTAATTTTCAATTTGTTGCAAATTTAGAGGATTTATTTGTAATTTTGCACTTGGATAGACATAATTAAAGTATTTTAAACGTGCAAAATACGAATCGTGGCAGTTTTGGTGGTAAGTTAGGCATCATTTTGGCATCTGCAGGAAGTGCTGTCGGACTGGGAAACATCTGGCGTTTTCCTACTGAAGTAGGGCGTAATGGTGGAGCAGCCTTCATTCTCGTCTATCTATGCTTCGTCTTCTTTCTTGCGATGCCTGTTATGGTCAGCGAGTTTGTGATTGGTCGCGCCTCCAAAGCCAATACGGTAGACTCTTACCATCGTTTGGCTCCTGGCAAACCTTGGTTTATCGTGGGGTATCTTGGTGTACTGGGTGGTTTCCTGGTGCTTTCCTTTTATTCCGTTGTGGCTGGCTGGACGCTCCATTACACGATAGCTTCTCTTCTTAGGCAGCTGACGAGTGGCAGAGATTATGGGGAATTCTTCAACAATTTCGTTTCCAATCCTTGGCAACCAATTGTCTACGTTGCTCTCTTTCTCCTGTTCACCCATTTTATCGTGGCGCGTGGCGTGCAGGCAGGCATAGAGCGATACTCCAAGATAATGATGCCTGCGCTTCTCGCCATTATTCTCATCTTGATGACCTGCTCTCTCTCTATGCCAGGTTCTCGCGAGGGACTCAGGTTCTTGCTCCACCCGAATTTCAGCAAGGTTACAGCCTCTGTGGTTCTTTCCGCGATGGGCCAGGCGTTCTTCTCTTTGAGTGTAGGAATTGGGTGCTTGGCTACGTATGCTTCTTATTTTCAGCGTGATGTGCCCCTTGTGTCGTCAGCTTTTAGTGTATGCTTCATAGATACCTTGGTGGCTATTCTCAGCGGATTCATCATCTTCCCTGCTGTATTCAGTGTTTCAGGCGTAGAGGTCGATGCAGGGCCTGGTTTGGTATTCATCACTCTCCCCAATGTCTTCAATATGGCGTTTGGCGATGTTCCTGTAGTGGGCTATCTTTTCTCAGGTCTTTTCTATATCCTGCTTCTCTTGGCAGCTTTGACCAGCAGCATTTCCATGCATGAGATCGACACGGCTTTCCTTCATGAGAAATTTCATCTTAGCCGTCCTCATGCTGCTTCAGTTGTTACGGCTGTCTGCTTGGTGCTTGGAGCGGCCTGTTCTCTTTCATTTGGTTCATGGGAAGATGTTAGGATTTTTGGCATGGGATTCTTCGAGCTCTTCGATTTTCTCACAGCCAAATTCATCATGCCCTTGTGCAGTATCTTCATTTCCATCTTTGTAGGATGGGTTCTTGACCGCAAGTTGGTTCGAAGTGAGCTCACCAACGATAACACGTTGCATATCCGTGCGGCTCGATTCTTTGTCTTCCTGATCCGCTGGGTAGCCCCCTTCGGCATGAGTATCATATTTCTCAATGAATTGTTATCTTAAGTCAGTTGATAGTTTTCCGTTATGAATGATCGTGGTAGTTTTGGTAGTAAGTTTGGAGTGATTCTGGCCTCTGCGGGCAGTGCTGTTGGGCTTGGCAACGTGTGGCGTTTCCCTACAGAGGTGGGGAATAATGGAGGTGCAGCTTTTATCATCATATATCTGCTCTGTGTCTTTTTTGTAGGAGTACCTGTTATGGTCAGTGAGTTCGTGATAGGTCGTCACACTCATGCCAATACGATTTCCGCCTATAGTAAACTGGCTCCTGGCACTTTGTGGCGTCTTCAGGGAGTGTCTGGCGTATTCGTTGCTTTCCTCATTCTTTCTTACTACATCATCATTTCAGGTTGGACTCTTTTCTATCTTACAGAGTCTGTTATCAATTCTCTCTCTGTCTCGCGCGATTATACTGCTTATTTCAACGATTTCGTATCCAATCCCTGGAAGCCTGTCATCTATGCAGCTGTTGTTATGCTCATGGTGCATGTGATTATAGCTCGTGGAGTGCAGTCTGGCATCGAGAAGTTCTCCAAGATATTCATGCCTTTACTGCTCGTTATCATAATCGTTCTTGTTGGCTGCTCTTTCAATATGCCAGGTTCAAGCGAAGGGTTGCGTTTCCTTTTGCAACCAGATTTCAGCAAGGTAACACCCAGTGTTGTCCTTTCTGCAATGGGGCAAGCCTTTTTCTCGCTGAGCCTTGCTATGGGGTGTCTTTGCACCTATGCTTCCTATTTTGGACCTGATACCAAATTGGTCAGGACTGCTGCTAGCGTGAGTATCATCGACACCTGTGTTGCCGTTCTCAGTGGTTTCATTATTTTCCCAGCAGTTTTCAGCGTTCAGGGCGTCGAGGTCAATGCAGGTCCAGGTCTCGTTTTCATAACCCTGCCGAATGTTTTCATCATGGCCTTCCATAATGTTCCTATCTTAGGATATATTTTTTCAGGTTTCTTTTACCTGCTGTTGCTATTGGCCGCAATTACCAGCGCCATGTCGCTGCATGAGTCTGTGACGGCCTATGTGTTCGAGGAAACTCATGTATCCCGTCGTGGTGCATCTGCCATTGTCTCCATAAGTTGCATGCTTTTGGGGGTCGCATGTTCTCTCTCCTTTGGATTGTGGAGTGATTATACCATCTTTGGAATGACTATTTTTGACATTTTCGATTTCGTGGCCAGCAAGATTCTTATGCCTGTGGGCGGACTTGTCATCTGTCTCTTTGTCGGATGGTATCTAGACAACAACCTTGTTCGCGATGAGATAACCAATCGAGGTATGGTTCCCTTCCGTTTCTTCCAAAGTTTCATTTTCCTTGTCCGCTATGTGGTTCCTGTTGCTATGATCCTTATTTTTGTTAACGAATTGTTGTTCCGATAATGCGTCGCCTTCCATTCTTGACAAAATCTGACCGTCGTGCTCTTCTGTTTCTGGAGTGGATTCTCATTCTGGGCATCATTGCATTATGGATACGCACTATCCATAAGCCCGCTTCGCAAGAGGCCATTCTTGCTGACAGTTTGTCGAGTAATCCAGCTTCTCTCTATTCTGACCACAAGTCATCCACTACCCATAAAAGCAGAAGTGACAGATTAAGGAAAGAATCTTCCTTCTATGTTCCAGAATCTATAGAAACTTTTCCCTTTGATCCTAACACGGCAGATAGTACCCAATTGCTACGTCTTGGTCTGGCTCCATGGCAGGTCCGTGCCATCTATAAGTATCGTTCTATGCATGGCAGGTATCATACTCCTGAAGATTTCAAACGATTGCCAGGCATGACTATGGAGCTATGGACACGTCTTTCGCCCTACATCCGCATTGGCGAACAGTTCCGTTATCTCGATGATTCAGATATTGCTTTACATCGTCAGGATCACCGTTCCTCGTCGTCATCCAAGTCACATGATTCCTCATTTCAGGCTGAGAAAGTAAAAGAATCTAACCAGGCCACATTGTCTGACACTTTGCATCGAAAACCTGTAAAGGATGAAATATCTCTTAATGATGGGGACACTCATGGAAAAGTAAAATCATCTTCCCCTTATGGCATCGGAAGGATGGAGAAGGTTATTAAATACCCTCATGGCACAGTGGTAGATGCTAATTTGGCGGACACAACTGAATTGAAGAAGATTCCTCAAATAGGTAGTTATCGAGCCAAAAAGATTGTGGATTATCGTGAAGCCTTGGGTGGTTTTGTTAAGGTAGAACAGGTTATGGAGTCTTGCGAGATGCCAGATGATGTCTTTGAGTGGTTCTGTGTGTCAGAAGTTCCCCTTCGCCGTTTAAACGTGAACAAGCTCACTCTGCGTCAATTGATGCGACATCCTTACATTTCTTTTTATCAGGCACGGGCAATTGTGGAATACCGAAAGGGATATGGTGACATAAAGAATCAAGATCAGCTTCTCCTCCTGAATGAATTTACAGAAGAAGATGTCAATCGCCTTTCTTCATATTTGGAGTTCTGAAAAACCATCCCCTTTCTCCAAAACGGGAGAAAAGGGATGGAAGAAATAAAGAGAATGAAACGAAATAAAGTTCTTCTTTTGTACTATCTCTGCCTGCGAAGAATGTTTTTCTTCTACTCCTTCTCAACGTAGAGTAGGAGACTACTGTCAACTTCAGGGAGATTAAGCTGGAGATTTTCCATCAATTCCTTGCCAAGCTTCACTTGAGAAGTACCATCGTCTTGGTTCGTAAGTCGATATGACACGTCTGGTGATAGGCCGTAAAGCTTGACAGAATAGGTGGGTTGTGTATTGTCGTGATGTCGGAATGCTACCACGAACCCTGTATCATCGGATGGGCGATGAAGCTGATAAGCTAGCCAGTTGTCATGAGCATCGGAACCATTGGTTCCAGTTAGAGGATAGTAATCTTCAGTAAAATAAGGTCGCACAAGTAAATACTCACGCTGACACTCCTGCATCTTGATGACATTTTCTCCATTTGTCATGATTTTCCAGTTGTAGACCATGCTACTACCCATGCTGGATCGCAAACTGTATTTGTCCTCTCTGTCAGGTAAGCCGAATCCTGTTCCGCTCTGAGGAAGAAAGAGATTGATGCCGTAAGTATGGCACTGCATATCTGAAGGGTCGTTGTAATAGCAGTCGTCAGTACGCCACATGGGAGCACTACGTAGTGTGGTTTCCCAATCGAGACGCATTCCTCCACTTGCACAGTTGTCGATTAGCAGACGAGGGAACCGTTCTAGCAGATAGTCCCAATATCGATATAAGCCACAGACATACCGTACTTCAGTGATTCCATGTCGTCCAGGTTGGTCTGCAGCATGCCAGAAATCTGCAGGGTTCATGTTGAAGTCTTGACGGTAGTAGTCAATACCGTTTCGTTCGATGAAATCGCCGATATATTGACATAACCAATCTACGGCAGAGGAGTCTGCCAAATTGAAAAGAAGGGTAGAATTGTTTGCTAACCGTAACATGAATTCAGGATGTTCTCGTGCCCATTTAGTACCCTCAATGACACGTTCAGGTTCAAACCAGACCATAAACTTACGCCCCATTTGATGACAGGCATCAGAGAGTTCGCGCAATCCGTTGGGCCAATTATCCGGATTCTCTATCCAGTTTCCCACCGTATTGGCCCAATTCTTTCCATCCTGGTATTGGTCTGCCTCGATGTACCATCCAGCATCGAGCCAGCTGGCTTCTGCTTTGAGCCCAAATTTCTCTTGGCGCTGTAGTAGTGCTTTCGCCATCAGATTGGTCATACAAGTGTATTCATTGCATGGAGCAGGATCGCCCCAACTGAATCCAAAGAAATACGGATAATGGGCCCATTTGCCGTCTATCTTGCGAGTGTGGTGAGCTAAAATGAAACGTCTCCATTGATTGTGGCCTTCGAAGCGATTCTTGTCATGCCAGAAAAGCATAGCCACGCTGGCAGTGCGTATACTTTCTCCTGGCAAAAGATATGTTTGCAGATTGGCTAGACCTGTGCGGTATGTGCAATCACGATTTGAGTTTGAAATCATTTGAGCGTGCCAGTCTCCTGTCCATCCGATTGCAGTCATGATGCCCTGCTCTGAAGCAGGATGTTCGATATTGAAGAAGGGAGCGACCAATGCAGAACTGCGTCCGCCTTCTCGATTTCGAAGCATTAGTGTGTCGCCAGGATGCAGGATGTGATCATGAGGAGCGAAGTCGCTTCGACTGGGTATGCTTCCGTTGAAGTAGTGCAGTACGGATTCTCCCTGGGTTGGAAAGTGGAACTGGATGTCGCTTTCCTGTATGTTGCTTAGTTCTGCACTATTACGAGAACCTCCGTTCGTAAAATGGAGAACCCACTCAACGGCTTGATAATCAGAATACGTAGTAACATCGCAATCTACTTGCATTAAAGTCTTGGAATCTGTGTAAGAGAAGCGGCGTCGAGTCACTCGTTCATCTTCGCTGGGCAAAAGAATTGCTTTGTATTTCCATTTCGTGATGAATTGCGATGAGGCTTTCCCATCCAGTACAAACGAGAAAGGAGGTACTTTCCCGCGGGCGAAATGTGTGCCGACCCACCTGTCTGCTTGAGTAGGCTTTGTGCTCATTATACTGATTGTCTGTGCTTTAGAGACTAAACAGGTTGCAATTAGCAATAGAAATAGAACATTTTTCACTGAAATCGTATTTAGTACTGGTTTGTTCTTCATTTTTCTGTGATATTTGTAAGGTCTGAATCTGAGTCCGACTTCAGCCGGAACTCAGATTTCAGATCTCACACAAATGAACGAAACGAAAAGTCAATATTCTGCATGATGAACCAATATTGGAATCATCGTTTTTATTCTGTTTAACGCCTTGGTGGCTATCTTTTTTTTGCATAGTGGTAGATGGTTTTCTCGTACTCTAAAATCATTTGACGCGCTTCTTCGTCGAGTCCCACCCCTTCGACATAGTGCTCTTCGAGGAACTTGTGTAAAGCTACACGAACCACATTCTGTTTCTCGTATTTGTTGAGAAATGAGATGTAGTCTAGTGCTATACGATCTTCCTCAGTGGTAAAGAAACTGAACCCCCCAATCTTCTGGATTGAGCAGACACGTTTGAGAGGTAGTTTCTGAGTGGCAGCCTTGCGAACAATCTCTGATCGTGTGGCCTCGTTCGAGGGGAGAGGTTGTGGAGCCACGAAGGTTTCGCTGGCTTCCTGTGCCACTCGGGCTATGTTGAGAGATGTTTTCTTGATAGCCATTTCAATCAATGTATTCTATTATAGTATCTATCTTGTTTCTTTCACGAATGAAACGTTGATATGCAGAGTTGGCCAATTGTCCCCATTTTAGAGGGGTCCAACTGTGAGGACGAGTCTTTCGCCCAATAAGATATTCTGCTACTCGCATGTAATCATCTGCTGCAGTGCAGTCTGGACTGTATTCGTAAAGAGACATCTCGTAAGCAACCGACTCATTGCACCTGATACATTCTCTAATGTAAGCTGGAATTAAAGGGGCTTTTACCTCATTGATGTCGCTGTAGTAGGCTTTTACTTCGCGTGAAATGGCTCGACGTGGATTCCATCGGATCAGAAGGTAACCAAGGATTTCCACGTTGGCCCTCAGCTGCGCTCTTACTTTGTCTATATATGAGAGCAATCTTGGCAGACCTTGTAAGTTGTAAATACTTGCTTCTGTGGGAACTATCACGTAGTCGCTGGCTACGAGTGCATTGGTGTTCATCAATGTCTCGCCGCCAGGAGCGCAATCGATGAATACGTAGTCATACATGTCACGTATGGCAACTCCACTCTCTGGGTCTACGACGGAGAGGAACTCCCTTAGTCTATATTCCCTATTATACATAAGTTGAAGTTCCGCATTTATATTGCTCATGCTGTGACTGCCAGGGATATAATCCAAGCCATCGTAACGAGTATAAATGGGGAAAGGTAACACTTCGCCAGATTTGCTGTCGTGCATCCATTCGTAAATGGTAGACTCCGCTTCTTTGTGTACAGTCTTGTCGATTGTGTCTGTCAGATTGCATTGCGGGTCTGTATCAACCAAAAGTATTTTTTTTCCCAAAAGCCAGAGAGCGAAAGCCAAATTGACTACTGTGGTTGTTTTTGCGCAACCGCCTTTGTCGTGGAGCAAACAGATAACTTTCGACATCTCTTTTATCGATGTAATGACTTGTTTTGTGACTTCTGGTTGCAAATTTATTCGTTTTTTTCTTTTCCCGCAAGAAAATATCCAAATATTTTTGCATATTCTTTAATATTCGCATATTCGAGTCCTCAAACATTCACATATTTTAAAATATATGCCATTATTCTTTTGAATTTTATTGAGGTTTTAAAATTATTGCATATTTGTAAATATTCATACATATTTAAGAATATATTGAAATATTCAAATATCTATTTTGTTTTATCTTTGTTTGTTTTATACGAGAAGGGGAGGAAGTGCGGCTTGGCAGGAAGTCTACTTTTCGACAGTTGTCATTGAAGATTTTGAGGAAATACGTGGACAGAATCGTGCCATCTTTTTTGGGGAAATTTCAGAAAAGGATGGAAAAGCTAGGCAATTAGTGAAATTTCACATATTCAGCATAACATCCATTGACAAAATATCTTATCTTTGCAGAAGAAATTTGTGAACAAATAAATGATAATGCTATGTTAAACATTAATGATTTTATGGCTCGTCTGGAGGCTAAGCATCCTGGCGAAAGTGAGTACTTGCAGGCAGTGCGCGAAGTTCTAATGAGTATCGAGGGCGTTTATAATCAGCATCCTGAGTTTGAAAAGGCATCGTTGATAGAGCGTTTGGTGGAGCCTGAACGCATCATCACGTTCCGTGTTCCTTGGGTGGATGACCGTGGGAAGGTGCAGGTTAATTTGGGTTATCGCGTCCAATTCAACAGCGCCATAGGTCCTTATAAAGGAGGGTTGCGTTTTCATGCCAGTGTAAACTTGAGTATACTTAAGTTCCTGGGCTTCGAACAAACTTTCAAAAATGCGCTGACCACGCTGCCTATGGGTGGTGGCAAAGGTGGTAGTGATTTCAGTCCTCGTGGTAAGAGCGACGCTGAGATCATGCGTTTTTGCCAGGCATTCATGAGTGAACTTTATCGTTACGTAGGTCCCAACATTGACATTCCTGCTGGTGATATTGGAGTTGGTGCTCGTGAGATAGGTTATCTTTTTGGACAATACAAGAAGTTGACCAGCGATTTCAGTGGAGTCTTGACAGGAAAGGGTTTAGAGTATGGAGGTTCATTGGTTCGTCCTGAGGCAACGGGGTATGGCGGACTGTATTTCGTCAGTGAGATGCTTCAGGATGCAGGAGAAAGTATCGAAGGAAAAACTGTCGCCATCAGCGGATTCGGAAATGTCGCTTGGGGAGCAGCCACCAAGGCTACTCAACTGGGTGCCAAGGTCGTCACTTTGAGTGGACCTGATGGATACGTCTATGATCCAGAAGGAGTTAGTGGAGAGAAAATTGATTATATGTTGGAATTGAGAGCCAGCGGAAACGATGTGGTGGCTCCTTATGCAGAGCGTTTCCCTGAGGCAACCTTCTATCCTGGTCGTCGTCCTTGGGAACAGAAAGTCGATATTGCTCTGCCTTGTGCCACTCAGAACGAGCTCAATGGAGAAGACGCACGCCATCTGACAGAAAATGGAGTGCTTTGCGTTGGCGAGATCAGCAACATGGGATGCACTCCTGAGGCTATCGATCACTTCTTGGAGACCCGCACGCTCTATGCGCCAGGAAAGGCTGTGAATGCTGGCGGAGTGGCTACCAGTGGATTGGAAATGAGTCAGAATGCCATGCATCTTAGTTGGAGTGCTGAGGAGGTCAACACGCGTCTCCACCATATCATGCACAGCATTCATGAGCAATGTGTGAAGTATGGAAAGCGACCTGATGGAAGCATCAATTACGTTCATGGTGCCAACGTGGCAGGTTTCATGCGTGTAGCTAAAGCTATGATGGCTCAAGGCATTGTTTGATAGACTGGACCTTTTCTGAAGGATGCCCTGAAACGTTGGCTCCTTTGGGACTTAGGCATATAGTTGCGACATCCCATTTCTACGTAGGTAAGATGGGATGTTGCTTTTTGTTGTAGAGAATGGGACAGGTGGTCAGAAGCGAATCACCGTGTACGAGTTTGCTTCCAGTCTAATTCTTCCCTGCGAATTTACCTTCTTTTCCACAGAAATTATTTTCCTTGGTTCTTCTGGCGTGTTTCTGTCATTTTCGTCACCTGAGATGGTGAACAAGGTCATCTCGTCTGGTAATGATTTTCCATTCAGCTTCAGACGAAGAAGCTGTTCTTCCTGGCTCATGTTCACGATGTGCAGAACCAGTTCACTGCTTCCCTTATCACGGGTGGCAGTAATGTCCAGATCAGGATTCTCTTCAGCCAGCTCGCTTCTTACCAAAAGCGGTTTGTGGTTCTTCGAACTTATTTGCTGAGCATAGTAGGGAGGCATGCCCCACGTTTGACTGGGAGTGAAGAAAATCTGCCCTTGATTCCATCCGTTGTCGTTCTGCTTAAAGGGTTCCAGAGCATTGGCAGGACAGGTGGTCAGTACGAAATCCCCCATGCGTCGCACGGCATTCTGGGTAATCACGTGGCATAGCATACGGCGTACGGCATGAGAGTTTCCGTTTTCCTCGAAGATGGCACACTTCATGGTCGTCTTGGGGTCCCATTCGTGGAACTTCTGCTGCATCTTCCGCAACTCTTTCTCTACGTTCAAGGCTGAGCGGTAATCGTCCACCCAAGGATGATAATCCCAGTAGTCGCACTTCCCGTTCAAGGCACGGAAAGTCCGCTCCACGTTGGGTGAATCAGGTCGCCACCATGCTGCACAGACAAATTGCAGCGTGGGATCTACTTTCCGCATAGCTTCAGAGAGCAGTAAGAAACGTTCCACATAATGGTCGTATTCGTCGCTTTGGTCTCCATGGAAGAGAACCTCCTCATTGCCTATCTCCACGTATTTCACCCGTCCCTTCAGGTCACGAATCATCTGGGCAACATCTTCAGGGTTATCCTCGATGTTCACGGCGAAGGAAAGCTCGTAGTTCTGAGCAGTCGCGAAGTCCACAAATTCCTGAATCCCAAAGCCATTCGTGCTGTAAGGATACCAGAAGCCACGATATGGTGGGCGTTTGTCGCGCTTTCCGCGCATGTTGGCATAGCGGTATTCTGGTGAGTTCACCATCGATCCGCCATAGCGCAGGAAAGTCAGTCCTTGCTGTGTGAACATGTCTGCAATGTCGGCTCTCAGCGGTTGGCCTTTGTATTGATCGTTTCCTGTGTGCATCAGCTCTGCAGCGTCTGCCACGATGTTCCCTTTCCCTTCCAGATAGAGAACGAAGCGGGCGCAGGGATCGAAAGTGTTACTTTGAAGCCTGAAAGGAAACTTTCTCCATCTGTTCTGGATATTCCTGAGTTCCATGCGTGCATACTCTTTGCTTCCATCCTGGCTCTGCAGCGCTACGTAGACGTGTTTTGCCGTCCCTCGCAGGCTGATGTGTCCCTGGAATTCTTGTCCCTCGCGGACGCAGATTCCCCATCGGTTGAGGCCCATGTTGTCTATTCCCACGCGACCTTCGTTCGACAGGTTTGTCAGTTCTTGTGCTTGTTTTCCGTGCAGCACATTCGTGTTCTTCACGATGGAGAACTTTGGTCTCGCCTTATCCGTCGAGAAGCCACGCCACATGCTGCTCACTTCCTCCTGCCTCTCGACGACAAATTCAGCATCCGTTTTCCCCGTTTCGTTTGTGATAGCCAGATTACGGAAGGATACGGCCGCCTCGTAGGTCCTCACTCCCACTTTCCCTGCAGCCAGAGGATGATCCTTGTCCTCGTACTGGCAGACTTTCTTGCCGTTCAGGTAAATCGTCATTCGTGCGCCGTCCAAATCCACCTTCAGGTGGTTCCATTCAGTAGCGTTGTAGGTGACAGGAAACTCGCCCAGTGAGCGGAAATCCATGTTGTGCTTGCCCAGGATGATGTGGTTGCCTGACCCATGCAGGCTTATCTCATAGCCGCGGAAATTGTCTGCTCCGTTGCCGCAGTCATTCGTCGAAAGGATAAGTCCTGCCGCATTCCCCTTCCCCATTGGCTCGTCGTATCGCACCTCCACTTCTGCTGTTCCCTGTCGAAGTGTGATGGGATCGTAAACCAGCTTTGCCGTCTTGCAATCGTGTATGTTCACTTCCTTTCCCTCGCTCTTCCACTCGTGGTCATAGCTGCTGAAGTCTTTCAGATGGTCAGCCAGTGGCCCTTCCTCGAAACTCTCGCCAAAGATCTGCTGGTCATAGAATCCACCATAGATCTCGTGATTCACGTCCTCCATGCCGGCTCCATAGAGATACGGAGTGATGTGTGCCTGCACGTCATTGGGGTATATGGTCAGTACGTTTTCCTGATTGGAAATCCACACGCGGTAGCTGGTATCCTTGCAGCGGTTAGCTATCATGCAATAAGGAATGGCTGCCAGCTCCCCGTCACGACTTCTAATCGTGGGAACATCTGCCATGATGGGATTCTTGGTGTCCAGATAGAAATCGCGGTTTGCCAGGTTTGTCCTGGTCCAGTTCGATTCGTTGTCCAATTTCTCCAGACAATAGACATACGGGCCTGATGCCAGGCAAGCCTTCCCACGAAGTTGTTCGACGTGTGGGTCAGCCTTCACGATACGGGGACTCACATCAAAGCGCATCGTTATCTCAGTCGTTTCCTTTCCTTCGTAGATGCGGTATCCCTTTTCCAGGTTCCCTGCCTCTAGGGGGCGGATGTCACTTTTGTAGAGTCCCAGCGGAAGTTCCTCACCCTGAGCCCAATGAGGGATGCGCACGTGGATGCGCAGTTTCTTTGCCTTCTTTCCCTTCACGCGTACCTTCACTTCTCCCTTCCTCCAGTCCACCTCTTGGCTTACGCTCACTTTTCCTATCTTGGGGACAGTCAGGTTTGCCTCGCTTCCAATGAGCAGATTCACATAAAGATTTCCCTCGTTCCACGAGTAGATCATGCTGGGCAGCAGCCCCATCATCTTCAGCAGCATGGGAGGGCAGCAGGGACAATCGTGCCAGGGCCAGCGGTTCATTCCATCGGCATTCAGCGGGTTCTGGTAGGTGTAGGTGTCTCCCTTCTGGGAAACGGCCGTAGGGATGCTGTTGTAGAGGATTCGTTCCAACACGTCCATGTATCGCCCGTCGCCTGTCAGTTTGCTCATCTGCCATGAGAACATCCCAGCTCCGATGGCAGCGCAGGTCTCCAGGTAAGCATCGGTGGGCAGATAGTAGTCAGGGCCGAACTTCTCGTCCTCGTGGATGGCACCCACGCCGCCCGTTACGAACATCCTTCGTCCCACCATATTCTCCCACAGACGGCGGGCAGTCTCCTTGTAGCGGTTCTCGCCGTTGGTCAAGGCAGCACTTGCTATGCCAGTAGCCAGGAGCGTTGCCCTCACGGCATGCCCCTCGATGGTCTTGGCTTCGAAGACAGATTCTGCATCCTGCGCATAGGCTTCCAAGGCTCTGCGTCCTTCCGTATGCCCCCGCATCTCTATCCAGTATTCTGCCAGACGGCGGTAATGCTCTGCGTGGACGGGAACAGAGAGCCTTCCTGCCAGCTTGGGCTCCTCTTCATAGAGTCTGTAGAGTTCCAGCAGGGCGTATTCTGGAAGGGCATGGCCTGGCACCACGTTGTGCTTCTGCTCTACCATGTATTCATACATGTAATTGGCAAGTCGTGTTGCCACTTCCAGCAGTTTCGTTTTGCCCGTTGCCTTGTAGTAGTGTACGCCAGCCTCCACCAGACAGCCGCTGTTGTAGACGTCGTGCTGCCAGCGCAGATTGCCTCCGTTCTCGCCCCAGCGGTGATCGTTCTCCGTCAGGGTTGTGTAGGTGTTGATGTATCCGTTTGGGTCTGCTGCCTGTGCTGCTGCGATGCGGTCGACGTAGCCGTCCAGTCGTTTCTCCACCTGTGCGTCAGGGTATTGCAGCAGGAAATCCGACACACCCGTGATGGTCTCGTAGATAAGGCCGTCGAACCAAGGGAATCCGAAGTGCCCGCCGTCTGCCACATGTCCTTCGGCCACCAGCTCAAAGTTGTGCAGTGTGTTGTGCGAGCCTCCCCCATCCTGTGCCCCACGGCTCTTGTCTGGCGACCAGTCGTTGCCCTGATCCTTGTCGCTTTTCCCGATGCCTCGTCCCTCGAACTTGTCCATCACGTCAGGAATGGTCACGTGGTTCGTCCGTTCCATCAGGGGAGTCCAGAATGGGTCCTCGATCTTTACCTGCTGGGGTTCAGGATATACCAACCGCACGTCCTCTGCCCGACCGTTGGCAGCAAAGATGCCCACCGTCAGAATCGTCAGAATCACCCTTTTCCATATCCCTTTCATGCGCGTTCTTAATTTTGTTGCAAAGATACAAAATTTTCTCCATATATGCAATAGGCAAAAGAGGGAAATCCCTCTCAAAAAGAGAAAAAATCCCATCACACTTTAGGTGAAATACGAAGGAATCCCCTCGCAAACGCCTTACCTTTGCAGCAGAAAACAGTTCACCAGATGTCAAACCATTTAATACTTACAACTATGAAGCGCAATATTTTTCTCTCCGCAGTGATCATGATCGCCATGATAATGGCAAGTGTTAACGCAAACGCTCAGGGACGTGGCAGAGGCTATGCAGGCAGCCGCACTCACCGCGAGATGCAGATCCGTAACGCTGCCCCCATCCATCACCACTATGGCAGGGTTGACGTGGTTCATCGCCCGCATCACGCCATCGCTCCCGTCCCTGTGCATCATCACGCAGGGCATGTGGTCCTCGCTGGCGGGCCTCGTCTCGACCATCGTGGATTCCTGCCTGGATGGGAAGGCCGTGTTCGCTATCTCGACGGACGCTGGGGCTATCTCCGCGACAGCAGATGGTACTGGTACGACACTTACTTCGAGCCTGAGTTCTACTTCGCTCATCGTCCCCACTACTTCCGTGCCCACTACGTTCCCGTTGATGGCCGTGTGGTAGCTGGTGTGGCTGGAGCTGTTGCCGTGGGCACTCTCATCGCTGCTCTCTGCCATTAAGTCACCCTCTCTTGCTGACTTATTGGTTCCATATAACTCCCTGGCTCCCTTTCCTCACCGAAGGGGAGCTTTTTTATTCCTCCCCATCACTCGCCTTCGCTTCTGACTCATCAGATTGTTTTCGACACATCAAATGTTTTGCCCCGATATAATTGTATGATCGAGCGGTTGTTCCTTCGCGGCAGCAAAGTTACGAAGAACTGGGTGTCATGCCCCGTACCCAACTCATCCCTGCCAGAGCAGCAAGGAAGGATGTGTTCTGGATCAGCCAGCGGCTGAAGGTGCGCATGCTTACTCCTGCAGCACGTGCTAACTCGTATTTGAAATAACTTTTCATAGTATCTTTTTCTTTTTCTGTTTTACTATACAAAGATACAGAATTTCCACGAATTATGCAAGAAAAATACTGACAAAATCACGACGAATCACGCCATATCACGCCAAAAAAAAGACAAATTGCGCCATATCGCGCCAAAACACGCCAGCGGCTCACCAGTTCTTCGTACCTTTGCCATGTGTTAGAAAGAGGAAATCGACAAGTTGAAAATCCGGAGTCAACACGTTGAGGAACTCAATCGGACACTTCGCCCTGAGCGCAGGGAGAGGAAACAATTGAAATAACGGACAAACAGATGATTGTCAGGAAATTAAGGTCGCTGCGATTCCACGCAACAAGAAGCAATCGAACGAAGTTTGGAAGCAAGACGAAGGACATTTGCAGGAACCAAGGGTCACAATACAGCTAGAATTCAGAAATCTTTACATCCGACAGCTATGGAAGGAAGTGGGACAGAAAGAGAAGGATTGCAGGCATTACCCTTTTAGTAATACCAACGAGATGAACGGCCCATGCCTGGAGGAAGGTTCTTGGGACGACGATGAAAGGCATAGCCTACACGAAGGACAAAGTTGTTGGACAAGCCGTCTTTGCCAGAAATCATATCGACGAACCCATGACGGAAGGTGAAATCGACATTGAAGTCGTAGAACCAGACTCCTGTTCCCACTTGAATCCCCGCATCCCCACGGTTGTAGTCCTGCCTGTCGCGAAGCTTGATGCTCCCATCCTTTTGGAACAGTCCCTGGAACCAGGTGTAACGCCCTGCATAATCGTAAGAGACAAATCCTCCAGCATGGAAATCGAGATAGACATCGTCGCCCACCTTAGGCTGAAAACTGACCTGCGCAGGGACGAGGCGTATCGTATGGGCACGAATGGAAGCATGTTCGCTCCACTCGTTCTGTTCCCCTTCTTTCTCACCACGAGTTCCGAATCCTATCTCTGGGGAGAAGAAAATCCTGCATTTGCGTTCGTTGATCATCCACTGATAACCTAGCGAGACATCGTAAAGGGAAAGGACTCGAGTATCTGTAGCATCAGTGCCCTGGACCGTATTGAAACTGACCCCTGCACGCAAGATGGGCAGGTTGCGGCTGAGAACCTTCTTCTTCTCAGGAATCTTCTGTCCCATCACAAAAAGGCAGGAGGACAGGGCGAATATGAAAGTGAAAAATCTGTAATGTCTCATCTGTACAATACTTAAAACAAGGATATCAGTCAAACTTCTTTTCTTCTGCAATTTCGCTGCTTTTGCCCATAAGACGAAAAAGAATCAGAAATGTAACACACGCGAGGCACTTTTTTCAAAAAAAATCTCCCAAGAGCTAAGACCGGCGTTTCTAAGACCCGACTTCCCCACGGGAATTCAAAGCGAGGTAATCATCCAAAGATATGCCTTCGTGTCTGGCAAAGCAACTGCGGGCGGTCTTCGTCGTGCCGAATCCAGAATCCAGACAATCGTTGAGAGTGGACACTTTGCCCCGCTTAATCTGACGCTTCAGGTGAGTCACGCGGTAACTGTTGATGTAATCATGAACATTATTGAATCCCTGGCTGCGAAGGCTCTGCAGAACCAGATGCCGATTATACCCGACTCCCTCGCACAAGCCAGAGCGATTGAAGGAACTGTCGGTCCACGCATCCACATGATTCTGCATCCAATACTGGATACGCTGGAAGCGCTGGAGGTTCGCCTCGTTGAAATCCTCATGCTCAGCCTTCTCGACCTCCTCGGCGGTAGGTTCTTCCTCCACGGTCTCCAGTACAGGCTTGGGAAGGTTCATAGCCATCGTCTCCAAGGTACGGAACGTCAGATACATGTTGATCAGCGTGAAAAGGATCACATAGAGAACGAGCCCATCATGGGAAAAAGAAATCGTGATGTAGATATAGAGAAGGGACACAACGCTCAATGCGAAACTATAGCCAAACATATAGCCTGGCACATTCGCCTTCCTTGCGAGCAGGCGGGGAAGAAGCAATATGTTGAGGACATAGTAGGCAGCAAGGATCAGAAAAGCGAACCTGAGCAAGACGTCGAATGTGAACAGATTGGCGAGGATGTCCTGAAGACTGTGCAATTCAAGCCATCTACCTCCCCAAAGAAGCGCGACGCCATAAAGCAGAATCAGGATAATGGCAGGAAGAGCGTACTTGATCATACGGCCCATCTGGAGGAAACCCGGCATAGGAATGCTCAGTGGATAGATACTCTGGAGGAAACACGTGACCACCAGAAAAACCATCATGACGGGATGCATCAAAGCAGGCTGTCCCTCGCTGATATAATCAGAAAAGAAAGCACATAACGTAAGACCAGCCGCAAAAAGACCATCAACCCAAGCTATGCAAAGATACTGGGTCTGATAGCGGGCATAAAGCGACATGACAGCGGCAGCAATCCAATGAGCCGTAGCACAACACGCAAAAACAAGAAGCAACGATTCTACCATAAACCAGTCGTTTTTTTACCCTTTCGTTTTGCAAAGATATAAAATTCCAGCCGAAGAACATCATTTCTCCCAAATTTTTATATCGTAAAAAGTGAAAGAACGACCTGCTACGGCTTAGCTTTCTTGCTACGCTGCTCCACAATCATCTTCAGAACCACCACATCCTGAAGAGGCCGGTCCTGTTTGTCCGTCTCGACGCGCTGGATAGCATCCACCACACCCATTCCCTCGATGACTTCACCAAAAACCGTATAGGTGCCATCGAGATGAGGTGTGCCGCCACGCATGATGTAATCATCCACCATCTGAGGAGTCAGGGTTACCCCCTTGTCGGCCAACGTGGCTTTCACTTTCTTAATGGATGCAGGAGTCTGTTTCTTGCCCCACACAATGTAGAACTGGCTGCCACTACTGCGCATCTCAGGATTCACATCGTCGGACTCACGAGCGGCAGCAATCACGCCGCGCCAATGATAGAGATAGGGCAGAAGGAACTCTGGCTCCAGCGTATAGCCAGGCCCTCCATCGCCCAACTGCACACCTGGGGCAGCACCCTTGCTGTCAGGATCTCCTCCCTGAATCATGAAGTCGCGAATGACACGATGGAAAAGCGTCCCCTCGTAGAAACCCTTAGAGGCAAGCTTCAGAAAATTATCACGATGGATGGGAGTGTCGTCAGATAGAGCCACGCGAATGTTACCCATCGAAGTTTCGATACGTACCACTGAGCGTTTCTCTTTCTTCTTGGCCACACCAGAAGTGCAAACCAACAAACATGCCAAGAGGGCAAAAAAGAATTCTTTTCTCATGATTTTTCATTTTCTCCCCACAAAGATACGGAAAAATTCCCCACCGCCAAGACTTTCTTACACAAAAAACTGAACAAAACAGAGAAAACTATTGATTTTGAATAACATTATACTTCCATTTGAGGTTTTTCAAATGACATAATTTCATCAAAAAAGTGGGCTTTGAAATAAATTTTCCATGCGCGCGAAAAAAATATGGAGAAAAATGTGGAGAATTGTGGGGAATTTTGTAACTTTGGCACAAAATTAAAAAAACAAGCAAAAAAACATGAGATTTACAGGCAACATAGATGCCAAAGTTGACGAAAAAGGACGCGTATTCGTGCCCAGTAGTTTTCGCAAAATCCTACAGAAAAGCGAAACTCAAGGACTGATTATGCGACGGGATGTCTTCCAGCGCTGCCTCGTCCTATACCCGCAAGAAGTGTGGGATGCTCAGGTGGATGCCATCACGCAGAGGACCAACATGTTTGACCGTCAAGGAAGAGATGCGTTGCGACGCTTTGTGGCTGGCGCAGAAGCAATCAGCCTGGACAGCGGTGGACGCATGCTGATTCCTCGCAGATATCTAGAAGAAACTGGTATCCAAAACGAGGTCCGTTTTATCGGTGTGGACAACACCATAGAGATTTGGAGCCGTCAAACAGCTGAAGCCCTGTTGGCTGAACCTGAGAGTCTGGCCGACAACCTGGAGAGCATGATGAACCCAAACGAAACGCACTAAAACGGCTTCAGGCCAAGTAACTGACAAGAAACAAAAAAAATGGATTGTACCACCTACCACATACCCGTACTCCTCAATGAGACCATCCAAGGACTGGACATTCAGCCCGATGGAACATACGTGGACCTGACGTATGGCGGTGGGGGACATAGTCGAGAGATTTTAAGCCACCTGGGGACCAACGGACGCCTCTATGGGTTCGATCAAGATTTGGACGCCATGAGCGGCGCTCTGAAGGATGACAGGTTCCTGTTCGTACGGAGCAACTTCCGCTTCCTGAAGAACTGGATGATGTACTACAAAGTGGAGCAGGTCGATGGAATCCTGGCTGATCTGGGAGTGAGCAGCCATCATCTGGATGAAGGAGAACGCGGATTCAGTTTCCGCTATGATGCTCCTCTGGACATGCGCATGAACCAGAAAAGTAAGTTGACGGCCCGAATGGTGGTGGAAGAATACAGCGAAGAGGATTTGGCCAATGTGCTTTACCTCTACGGAGAATTGAAGAACAGCCGCAAATTGGCATCTTTCATAGTAAAGGCACGTGCGGCACAAAGCATCCGCACAACAGGAGAATTGGCAAACATCCTGAAACCCTTGATGGGGTTCAATCGCGAAAAGAAGGATTTGGCTCGTGTATTCCAAGCATTGCGCATCGAAGTCAATGGAGAAATGAAGGCGTTGCAACAAATGCTTGAAGCCGCTATCGAAGTGTTGAAACCAGGCGGACGACTGGTCATCCTGACCTATCATTCTCTGGAAGACCGCATGGTGAAGAACATGATGAGAAGTGGGAATGTGGCAGGAAAGGACGAAACGGATATTTACGGGAGGAGCCAATCCTTGCTGAGGCCCGTGAACAGAAACGTGATTACCCCTACTGAAGAAGAGCAGGCAAGCAACCCGCGAAGCCGATCGGCAAAACTACGAATTGCAGAGAAAATAGGAGAAGATGAGTAAGAAAGAGGAAAAGAAGAAACTGAACCCTGAAGAGGAAAACATCCTAGACCTGCAACAGAACAAGCAGCAAGTCAAGGAAGACGGCAATGGACAGAGATTGCTCAATTCCTTGCTGAATGAAGGCGAAGATGAAGATCAACCCATCAAAGGATGGAAGGACCTGACCAAAGTGCTGAGCATCGACGGGCAATGGTTCCGTCGCCAAATCTGGGTGATTCTGATCATTGTGCTGGGCATTATCGTCTACATAACGAACCGATATCAAGCTCAGAGCGAAATCATCCTTGAGGAGAATTTGCGCGATTCTTTGAAAGACATGAAATTCCGAAGTCTGACCCGTAGTAGCGAATTAACCCTGAAATGCCGACAAAGCAAGTTGGAGGAACAATTGAAAGCAAATGGAGACAGCAACCTTGCGCCAAGCACAGAAGCGCCATTCTACATATACAAGAACAAGTAAAGAAAAGAAATGAAGGCTGACAAGAACAATTCCATCGGACGTTTCCGCATCATCTTCCTGGTGATGTGCCTGGCAGGTCTGTACATATTAGGATCAGCCCTTCATACCATGCTGCCTCCTACGAGCGAATATTGGGAGAAAGTGAGCAAACGTTTCATCAAGGAGAACCTACCCATCCCTGCTACTCGAGGCAACATCTACTCATGGGATGGCCAATTGCTGGCTGGATCCATACCAGAATATCGTCTCTACCTGGACTATGTGGTAATCGACAGGGACTCCATCGCTCGCGTAAAAGCACAAGCCTGGAGAGACTCCGCATTCCAGCAAGACCTGGACAGCATTTCCTTAGGACTGGCAAGAATCTTCCCTGACAAGAGCCCAGAATGGTTCCGCCAACGGCTTCTTGAAGGGAAAAAGAGAAAAAGCCATGCTTGGCGCATTTACCCAGGACATGCCTCCTACATCCAATACAAAGAATGTAAGAAATTGCCTCTGCTGAGAGAAACCAGTTTCAGAGGTGGCTTCTATGTGGAGGAGCAGATGAAACGCAAGCGTCCTTACGGCTCGCTGGCTTCAAGAACTTTGGGCGACTTGTATCGCGACTCCGATGCCGCAAAGAATGGCTTGGAACTGAGTTTCGACAGTATCCTAAGTGGAAAACCTGGCATCAGCCACCGCACGAAGATCCGAAACAAACGTCTGAGTTTCACTGATTTAGAGCCAGAAGACGGCCATGACATTGTAAGTACAATCGATGTGAACATCCAAGATGTGGCAGAGAAAGCCATCGTGAACAAGCTGAAGGAGGTCAAAGGTGAAACCGGCATCGTCATCGTGATGGAAGTCGCCACAGGTGACGTGAAGGCTATTGTGAACATGACACGAGGACAAGACAGCCTCTATTACGAAATGAAGAACAATGCGATCAGCGATCTGATGGAACCTGGCTCGACTTTCAAGACTGCCAGCATCATGGTTGGACTGGAGGACGGAACGATCAGCATGGATGACGTGGTAGATTGTACGGGAGGAATATACAACATGCACGGACGATGGATGAAGGACCACAACTGGCGCAAGGGAGGATACGGCGTGCTCTCTGTCAGTCAAGTTCTGGAATACAGCTCAAACATCGGAGTGAGCAAACTGATCGACAAAGCATATCACGATCAGCCAGAGAAATTCGTTCAGGGCCTGAATCGAGAAGGAGTCGGTCTTTTGTTGGATCTCCCGTTCAAAGGAAAAGGTGAGCCTATTGTTCCTCACCCCAAAGACACTAAACGCTACTGGAGCAAAACAGACCTTCCTTGGATGAGCATCGGCTATGTGACCATGCTGCCTCCTATCAGCACCCTCACCTTCTACAATGCCATTGCGAATGGAGGAAGGATGGTAAAACCACGTTTCATCAAAGCCGAGATGAAGGATGGAATAATAGTAAAAGAGTATCCAACGGAAGTGCTGAAGCAGAGAATCTGTAGCCCAAAGACGCTGGACAACATCCAATTAATCCTGGAACGTGTAGTAAGCCGAGGCCTTGGGAAGAAAGCCGGAAACGGAGGGAAATTGTTCAAGGTCAGCGGAAAGACTGGTACAGCTCAAATTGCGAAAGCGAATGGTGGAGGTTATCATAGTGGAATCCCCAGATACATGGTAAGTTTCTGTGGTTACTATCCATCTGACGCCCCAAAATACAGCTGCATCGTCTGTATCGTGAAGAATGGTTTGCCAGCCTCTGGTGGTGGTCAGTGCGGGCCTGTCTTTCGAGAGATATCAGAGTACGTGATGTCTTCTGGAGATCATCGAAACATCGAAACTGCTGCAGACAGCAATTCCGTCTATGTACCAGAAATCACCTTGGGCAACAAACAAGATGCTCAAGACATCATAAAGAAGATGAAGCTGGAGCAAGTTTCAGTAGAGGAAGAAATGATTGACACGATACCTGAGGATAAAGTTCCGAACGTGGCAGGCATGGGAGCAAAGGATGCCGTATACCTTTTGCAACAACGAGGGTTGAAAGTTCGTCTGAATGGCGCAGGAGAGGTACAACAGCAAAGCATTCCACCTGGATCGGAAGCGATAAGAGGAAAAACGATCACTCTGGTCCTGAAAGAAAGGAAACAAAGCGAATAAAATTCTTGTATTAAATATAATATTATAATAAGGTATAAAATGAAACTGGAACAATTGATACAGAAATGTAAGCCAATCCGAATCGTTGGCTATCCAGATATAGATATAAAAGGAGTGGAGATTGACTCTCGCCAGATCAAGCAAGGCATGCTGTTCATTGCTATGCGAGGAACTCAGGTAGACGGTCACTCCTACATAAGCAAAGCCATTGAGATGGGGGCGACAGCTATTGCTTGCGAAACTCTTCCTGAAAACTTGAACGAAGGAGTGACTTACCTGCAATACGAAAGCACGGAAAAGGTAGCAGGCCCAATTGCCACACAATATTACGGAAATCCCAGCAGCAGGATGAAGCTGATTGGTGTAACAGGAACCAATGGAAAGACAACCATTGCGACAACTCTTTACAATATCTTCCGCCGAATGGGCTACAAAACTGGACTATGCAGTACCGTATGCAACTACATAGATGGGAAACCCATCTCTACAGAATGTACGACCCCCGACCCTATCACGTTGAATCGATTGTTGGGACAAATGGCTGACGAAGGATGCCAATATGCTTTTATGGAAGTGAGCAGTCATAGCGTTTCCCAAAAAAGAATTGAGGGACTGAGATTTGCTGGTGGAATCTTCACCAACCTCACACGCGACCACATGGACTATCACAAGACCTTCGAAAACTATCGTGATGCAAAAAAAGCCTTCTTTGACGGTCTCCCCAAAGGAGCCTTTGTAATCACAAACGCTGATGACAAGAATGGTCTGGTGATGACTCAAAACACAAAAGCACAGGTAAAAACCTATTCCATGAGAGGTGCGGCAAACTATAGAGCGAAAATCCTGGAAGAAAGCTTCGAAGGGATGGAACTGGAAATGGATAGACATGATGTATTCGTACAATTTGTTGGTCGTTTCAATGCAAGCAACCTGCTGGCCATATATGGAACAGCCGTCATGTTGGGTATGGATCCCCAAGACGTGCTGATCCAACTGAGCACAATGAAACCAGTAAACGGACGCTTCGAGACAATTCGTTCCAAGAATGGAGTGACAGCCATTGTGGATTATGCACACACGCCTGATGCTTTGGCAAACGTACTGACAACCATCAACGAAGTTCTTCAGCACAAGGGAAAATGCTGGACAGTGTGCGGCGCAGGAGGCAACAGAGATAAAGGCAAGAGACCTTTAATGGCTCAAGAAGCTGTAAAATATAGCGATCATGTAATCATTACAAGTGACAATCCTCGTTTTGAAGATCCCCAAGCCATCATTGACGACATGCTGGCAGGTCTGAGCGATAAACAACGCAAGGGAGTACTGAGTATAGTGGACCGCAAAGAGGCAATCCGCACGGCATGTACGCTGGCTCAGTCCGGAGACGTGATTCTGGTAGCTGGCAAGGGACACGAGGACTATCAAATCGTACAAGGAGTAAAACACCATTTCGATGATCATGAAGTAATTCGCGAGGCATTTGGGTTGGATAAGAAATAATAACCATAAAAGAGGAATAAAAAAGTGTTGTACTATCTATTCAGATATTTAGGCGAATTTGGCGTATCGGGTGCCAACCTCTGGCATTATATCTCATTCCGCGCATTGCTTACCCTCGTATTGAGCCTACTCATCTCTATGTGGCTGGGGCAATACTTCATCAAATGGATGAAAAAGCATGGGGGAAGCGAAGCACAACGAGATGCCAGCATAGATCCTTATGGCGTAGGGAAAAAGGGAGTCCCCACAATGGGAGGCGTGATGATCATCGTGGCAACTGTTATTCCCTGTCTCCTTTTGGGACGATTGAGAAACATTTACATGCTTCTAATGCTAGTGACTACCATTTGGCTTGGGGCATTAGGGTTTGCTGACGATTATATCAAACTGAAAATCACGAAGGATGGTCTTCACCCCATATACAAACTCATAGGGCAAGCCCTACTTGGACTATGTATAGGACTCACTTTATGGTTAAGTCCTGATGCAGTAATCCGCGAGAATGTAACCATCGAACGGCAAGGCGCCAAAACCGTGGTGCACAAGAGTGAACCTGTCAAGAGCACCATTACGACCATTCCTTTCGTGAAAAACAACAATTTGAGTTACACGGAAATCATGAGTTTCTGCGGCAAGTATAAACGAGCTGCTGGATGGATCCTCTTTGTGCTGGTGACTACTTTCGTAGTAATGGCAGTGAGCAATGGAAGCAATCTGAATGACGGAATGGATGGAATGTGCGCAGGCAATTCTGCCATTATGGGACTCGCCTTAGGAATATTAGCCTATGTAAGCAGTCACGTCGAGATGGCCAGCTATCTGAACATCATGTATATACCAGGATCTGAAGAACTGGTAATCTTCCTATGTGCTTTTGTAGGTGCATTGATTGGTTTCTTATGGTACAATGCCTATCCAGCCCAAGTATTCATGGGTGATACGGGAAGTTTGGCAATCGGAGGCATTATTGCTGTGATTTCCATTATCATCCATAAGGAATTGCTCATCCCTGTTTTGTGCTTTGTATTCCTATTGGAAAGTATCAGCGTGTTGCTTCAGACACGAGTGGCGAAGATGGGAAACAAGCGGGGAGAGAAATGGCGCGTGTTTAAGCGTGCACCACTTCATGATGCCTTCCGCGTAAAACCTGGTCAAATCCCAGACAACTTCAAAATTCTATTTAACTGGCCAAGTGGATGCTGGCTGGAGTCGAAGATTACAACCCGATTCTGGATTACATCCATTATTATGGCTACACTAACCATTGTCACTCTGAAGATAAGATAAAAAGAAAGAATGAAAAGAATTGTAGTATTAGGAGCTGCAGAAAGTGGAGTCGGAGCTGCTGCACTTGCCAAGACAAAGGGATTCGATGTCTTTGTCAGTGATATGGGCAAAATCAAAGACAACTACAAGGAGCTGCTGAATGAATACCAAGTGAGCTGGGAAGAAGGACAGCATACAGAAGAACTTGTCCTCTGCGCAGACGAGATCGTGAAGAGTCCAGGAATCCCTGAGAATGCTCCTATAGTACAAAAGGCAAAAGAAATAGGAATCCCCATTATCAGCGAGATAGAATTTGCGGGAAGATACACCCATGCAAAAATGATCTGTGTAACCGGATCGAATGGTAAGACAACAACCACCAGCCTGATCTACCATATCTTCAAGGAAGCAGGTTACAATGTGGGATTAGCTGGCAACATCGGACGCAGTTTAGCTCTACAAATTGCAGAGGGGAAGACATATGACTACTACATCATCGAGTTGAGTAGTTTCCAGCTGGACAACATGTATAAGTTCCGAGCAAACATAGCTATTTTGCTGAACATTACACCCGACCATCTGGACCGATATGACTACAATATGCAGAATTACACAGATGCCAAAATGCGTATTGTACAAAATCAGACTGAAGAAGATGCATTTGTCTATTGGGCAGATGACCCTATCATCAGCCAAGAACTAAAGAAATATGGCATCAAAGCTCAAATGTGTCCCTTCAGCATCTTGAAAAAAGATGGTATGATAGGATACATTGCAGACGGTCAATACGTGATAGAGAAGCCAACCCCATTCAATATGGAACAAGAGGAACTTAGTCTAAGTGGCAAGCACAATATGTACAATAGTCTTGCTGCTGGTATTGCAGCTCATCTAAGTGGCATTAAGGACGAAACCCTTCGAAAAAGTCTAAGCAACTTTGAGGGCGTGGAACATCGGTTAGAAAAAGTTGCTCGCATAGGGGGGGTACAATATATCAACGATTCAAAGGCTACCAATGTGGATGCTTGCTGGTATGCTTTGGAGAGCATGAACACCCCAACCATCCTGATTATAGGAGGCAAAGACAAAGGGAACGACTATAACGCCATCAAAGATTTGGTAAAACAGAAATGTGCAGGTCTTGTATACTTAGGAGCAGACAACACAAAACTCCACGATTTTTTTGATGGAATGAATATCCCTGTAGAGGACACACATAGCATGAAAGAATGTGTTGCAGCCTGTGTGAGAATGGCCAAACCTGGCTATACTGTCTTGTTGAGCCCATGCTGTGCAAGCTTTGACTTATTCAAGAATATGGAAGATAGAGGTGAGCAATTCAAAACATTGGTAAAAGCACTTTAAGCAAGAAAACAACAAATGGCATTAAACAAAGCATCATTTGAAGAGAAGGGCCTCATGCAAGGCGATACGGTAGTATGGATGATCTTCTTGCTGCTGTGTATGGTTTCTGTCATTGAGGTATATAGTGCAAGCAGCAACATGAGTTACGACTCTGGGCATTATTGGGACCCTGTGATGAGACATGGTTCCTTCGTGCTGGTCGGAATCATACTAGCATGGTTAATTCATTTGATACCCTGCGTATGGTTTAAGCTATTAAGCGTGGTGATGCTTCTTGTTTCTCTCGTGATGCTGGTTTTTGTACTCTTCGCAGGCAAGATCAATGGTGGAGCCCGATGGTTGGATGTGGGAATTTTCAGTTTCCAGCCTTCTGAACTTGCCAAGATCAGTCTTGTAGGTGTTGCCGCATTTCTCCTTTCTTCTATGCGAACAGAAAAAGGAGCCTCAAACCTTTCCTTCAAGATTGTCATAGGACTGACTTTGTTAGTATTAGGACTGATAGCTACTGAGAACCTATCTACCGCAGGCATAATCTTCCTTGTGATATTGGGAATACTGTTTATATCACAAGCACCCTCAAAATGGTTGGCATGGATTGTTGGAGGAATGATAGCAGGTGCTGCACTGGGAATTTTCACGGCCCACTCCATTCCAGAATCCACTTTAGATAATTGGAGTGCACAAGAACATGGAATTCTCCACCGTGTTCCCACTTGGGTTCATCGTATCACAGATCACCACGTAACACCAGAGAACCCTGATGATTATGACATCTACGACAACGTACAGGTAACACATGCAAAAATAGCCATTGCAACCTGCAATCTTGTGGGTAAAGGACCTGGCAACTCAGTAGAGCGTGACTATTTGCCTCAAGCCTTCTCAGATTTCATCTATGCCATCATCATAGAAGAAGGCGGAATCCTGAGTGGAGCTTTCGTCATGTTCCTCTATCTATTACTGATGTGGAGAGCCATGAAAATAGCTAAGCGATGTAAAGCATTGTTCCCCGCCTATTTGGTGATGGGATTAGCATTGATGATGGTCGTACAAGCCATGATCAATATGGCTGTTGCCGTTGGGGCTTTCCCCGTGACTGGGCAACCTCTCCCTCTAATCAGCAAAGGAGGCACAGCAACCTTTGTCAACTGTGCATACATTGGTATGATACTGAGCGTGAGTCGTTCTGCCAAGAAAGTGGATGAGGCGAGTAACGAACAGAAAAAGATCACAACAAAAGCTGTCTAGCTAAAAATGAACCTTATATGACAGAGAAAAGATTTATCATAAGCGGTGGCGGTACAGGGGGACACATTTTCCCTGCGATCAGTATAGCCAATGCCCTCAGGAGACTGAATCCAGACGCAAAAATTCTTTTCATCGGAGCAGAAGGGCGCATGGAGATGACACGCATTCCTGCTGCAGGATACGAGATAATCGGGCTGCCTGTCCAAGGTCTATTACGCCCCTTGTGGAAACCTGAGAATCTCCGTGTTCTCTGGAAATTCATGAAGAGCAAACATAAGGTGAAAAAAATTATCAGCGAGTTCAAGCCCGAAGTAGCGATTGGGGTTGGTGGATATGCAAGTTCTGCCACACTGAATGCCGCACATGAGTTGGGAATTCCTTGCCTTATACAGGAGCAGAACAGTTTTGCGGGATTAACCAACAAGTCGTTAGCAAAAAAAGCACAAAAAATTTGTGTGGCTTATGAAGGCATGGAGCGATTCTTCCCTAAGGACAAAATCCTCTTAACAGGGAATCCGGTCCGCCAAAGTCTCTTGAGCAATAAAACCTCCAAAGAAGAGGCAGCTGCTGCATTTGGACTCAATCCCAACGTCCCAACAATCCTACTGATTGGTGGCAGTTTGGGAGCTAAAACATTGAATGAGAGTGTACTGCTTAATGTACAAAGAATAGCAACTGCCCCAATTCAATTCATCTGGCAAACTGGTAGCTACTACAAGATTACCATACAACAAGAACTAGACAAAATAAGCAAACCAGACAATCTGTATGTAACAGATTTCATTAGCAAGATGGATCATGCATACAAATTGGCAGATCTGGTAATCAGCCGTGCAGGAGCCAGCAGCATCAGCGAATTATGCCTGCTAGGGAAACCGTCCATTTTGGTTCCAAGTCCCAATGTTGCGGAAGACCACCAAACTCATAATGCAATGGCTCTCGTAAACAAACAAGCTGCCATTTTGGTCCGTGATGCTGAAGCAAAAGAAAAACTGATACCCTTAGCCATCGAAACAGTCACAAACAGGACATTATTAGATTCTTTAGGACAGAACGCACTAAAAATGGCTCTTCCTGATTCTGCAGAAATAATTGCCAAGGAAGTGCTCAAACTGGCAGACAAGAATAATTAGAGAATGAATCTGAAGACATATTAAGAATATGGATCTGAACGACATAAAGGCTGTATATTTCATAGGAATCGGCGGGATTGGCATGAGTGCTATCGCTCGCTATTTCCTGCACAAAGGAATTGTGGTAGCAGGATATGACAAAACTCCTAGCGACTTGACGAAGAAACTATGTGTCGAAGGAGCAAAAGTACATTATGAAGATAATATTGAACTTATCCCAAAGGAATGCAAAGACAAAAATTCATGTCTTATAGTCTATACACCAGCTGTTCCAAAAGATCATAAGGAACTTGTATTTTACCAGGCAGGAGGCTTCGAGATTCAAAAAAGAGCTCAAGTACTAGGAACATTAACACGCTCTTTAAAGGGTCTTTGCGTAGCAGGAACTCATGGAAAAACGACTACAAGCAGCATGGCAGCTCACATATTACATCAGAGCCACGTTGATTGCAATGCGTTTCTGGGTGGCATCACTAAAAACTATGGAACAAACTACATCTTGAGTCACAGCAGTCCCTATGTGGTAATTGAGGCAGATGAATTCGATCGTTCCTTCCATTGGTTATCACCATATGCGAGTGTAATTACCGCAACAGATGCTGATCATTTGGACATATATAATACGGAAGAAGCTTATCTGGAGAGTTTCCAAAAGTATACTACCCTGATTCAACCTAACGGCTTTCTCATCCTGCATGAAAACTTAAAGATGAAAGCTTCTCCGCAAAAGGGAGTGACTACCTATACCTATAGTCGAGAAAAGGGTGATTTCCATGCTGAAAAAGTGAAAATAGGAAATGGAGAAATCTCCTTCGATTTGGTTTCACCCCTGGGCGATATACAGGGAATACAATTAGGAGTACCTGTAGCAATAAACATCGAAAATGGAATCGCAGCCATGGCATTGGCCCAAATAAGTGGAGTTACCAGCGAAGAGATAAAGGCAGCTATGGCATCTTTCCAAGGAGTAGACCGCAGATTCGATTTCCGCATACGCAGCGACAAGATGGTCTACTTGAGCGACTATGCACATCATCCTGCAGAAATACGTCAAAGCATCATAAGCATCAAGCAACTTTACGAAGGGAAACATATCAAAGCTATTTTCCAGCCTCACCTGTATACGCGCACACGAGATTTTTACAGGGATTTTGCAGATTCACTATCATTACTGGACGATATTGTCATCGTGGATATTTACCCTGCTCGAGAGAAACCCATTCCAGGAATAACCAGTGCACTGATTTACGACAATCTGCGTCCAGGAGTCCAAAAGCAACTATGCACAAAGGACGAGATTTGTGATATCGTCCGTCAAGGAGGATTTGATGTCCTCGTGACCTTAGGAGCCGGAGATATAGAAGATTATGCTGATAAAATAACAGAAATTCTACGTCCAAAAGCATGAAGATTGCAACAAAAATAGTTCTATTAATAGGAGTCGTGGGATATCTGATATTCGCGATTGCCAAACTCTCACAACCTGCAGAAGATGTGACATGCTGCGCTGTGGAAATCCTTTTCCAAGACAGTCTTCAAGAAGGTTTTGTTCAAGAGGGAGATGTTCAAAATATCTTAGCTCACAACAAGATATCTCCAGAGGGGCAACATCTATGCAGAATCGACATGCCCAATATAGAAAAACAGTTGACCCAAAACCCTTACATAAAGAGTGCCTTGTGTTACCACACCTCAGAAGGTAAACTTTGCATACTCGTTTCCTTGATGCAACCCATCCTTCACGTCATAGCAAACAACGGAGAAGAATACTATCTAGATAGAACTGGCGAGAACATGCCCATAGGAAACTTCAACCTGAATCTTTGCATTGCTACAGGTAACATCACCAAAGAGTATGCAAAAAAGGAGTTGGCTTCCATGGCTGAATACATCCATGATAATGATTTCTGGAACAAGCAAATCGAGCAAATCACCGTTTCTTCAAAAGACGAAGTGACGCTCTATCCCAGAGTAGGAAACCATACTATCGTTTTGGGTAATACGCAGAACTATAAGGATAAATTAGACCGCATGCTTCTCTTCTACGAAAAAGGACTCCCCAAAGTGGGATGGAATAAATACAAGACCATCAATCTAGCCTTCAACGGACAAATTGTATGTACCAAAAGAGACAAATAAAATAAAAGAGTTAAAATATGGGAGCAGAAAAGGAAATTATTGTAGCCATAGAATTAGGCTCAACAACCATTCGGGCTATTGCCGGCAAACGAGAGCCGGACGGGACGATGCAAGTTCTTGCATTTGCACAAGAGAGTGCGGCCAACAGTATCCGCAAAGGTATCATCGATAACATCGATAAGACAACACAGGCCATCTCAAAAGTTGTGGGACAATTGAATGACCGTCTGAACATCTATGTGAAACGTGTGTACATTGGTTTGGCAGGCCAGTCACTACACACGGTTCAGAACAAGGTGTTCCGCCAATTCGATGGGAAGATTCAGATTACCAACGATATGGTAGATCAGTTGAAGGACATCAACCAAGGAGAAGTATATACAGACTCACGGATTCTAGACGTTGTGCCTCAAGAGTATGGAATCGGGAATCGGAATGTAGCGGAACCCGTAGGTATGCTCAGTGAACAAATTGAAGCACGCTTTATGAACGTTATAGCACGCAATTCCCTTTACGAGAATATAGAGAAATGCGTTAAAGGTGCAGGTCTGGATATTGCAGAAGTCCTTATTTCACCCATCTGTCTGGCTGATGCATTGCTAAACGCCAGTGAAAAACGCTCTGGATGCGCTTTGGTTGATATAGGTGCTGACACGACTACGGTTGGTGTATATACTCAAAACACCTTGCGACATCTTGCTGTCATTCCTTTGGGCAGTTCAAACATTACAGCAGACATTGCCACCAAATCCATCGACATGGAGGAGGCCGAAAAACTCAAATTGGACTATGGAACTGCTTACCATACAGATGGAGAAGATCATACTCCCCGTAAGATTCAACTGAGTTTTGACAGAACTATTGATGAGGATGTACTGCAAGAAATTGTGGAGGCTCGATACGAGGAAATCATCGTGAATGTATGGTCACATATTTCTAAAGAAAGTGACAACTTGCTTTCTGGTATCATTCTGACAGGCGGAGGCTCACGCGTAAGAAACATGACCAAAGCATTTACGGAACACACTCACTGCAACAAGCCCATCCGCATTGCTAAAGGACTGCCTCTTAACATCACGACAGCCCACAATGTCAACATTCCCGAAAACAACAACTTCAACACTTTGATGGCTCTCTTGCTCAAGGGTGACCAAAACTGTGTGAGCGAGATGCCTGTGGAGAAAGAAGCTGTACAGACAGAAATCTCTTTTGATGCAGGAACAGAGAAAAAGGTTGAAGAACCGATAGAGACAAAAAAAGAACAAGGTGAGAAGGTAGGCAAGAAAGTAAAGAATCTTTGGGGAAGAATTGCTTCTATGCTGATGGATGATGATGTATAATGGAAAAAAAGAAAAACTATGCAAGACAATAATACAAAAATAAACGAGGGTGGCATTGCATTCAATTTCAAAACTTCCACGCCTAGTATCATCAAGGTAATTGGTGTAGGTGGCGGTGGCGGCAATGCAGTCAATCACATGTATCGTGAAGGAATCCACGACGTGACATATCTTCTTTGCAATACTGACAAGAAAGCTCTTGGTGATTCTCCCGTACCCAATCACTTACAATTAGGCAAGGATGGATTAGGGGCAGGAAACCGTCCCGAAAAGGCACGCTTGGCAGCCCAAGAAAGCATCGAGGACATCAAGGAAATGTTGAACGATGGCACACGAATGGTCTTCATCACCGCAGGCATGGGTGGCGGTACAGGCACAGGAGCGGCTCCCATCATTGCACAATGTGCAAAAGATGCAGGAATCCTGACTGTGGGTATCGTTACAATCCCCTTCAAGTTTGAGGGCAACATGAAAATCAATCAAGCACTCGATGGCGTGGAAGAAATTTCGAAGCATGTTGATGCTCTATTGGTAATCAATAATGAACGCCTGCGCGAGATCTATCCAGAACTGACTGTCGTCAATGCCTTTGCCAAAGCAGATGACACTTTGAGCATTGCAGCTAAGAGTATCGCTGAAATCATCACCATGCACGGTATTATGAATCTGGATTTTCAGGATGTGACCACCGTACTGAAAGATGGAGGTGTGGCTATCATGAGTACAGGATATGGCGAAGGAGAGAATCGTGTCACCAAAGCCATCGGGCAAGCTTTGAACAGCCCATTGCTGAACGGTAACGACATCTTCAATTCCAAGAAGGTTTTACTAAACATCAACTTCTGTGGTGACAAGGATCAGGATAGTTTGATGATGGAAGAGATGAACGAGGTAAACGATTTCATGAGCAAGTTCAAACGAGATGTCGAGACGAAGTGGGGTTTGGCTACTGACAGTTCACTCGGCAGTAAGGTGAAAATCACCGTGCTGGCTACAGGATTCGGTTTACAGAATGTGCCAGGCATGCCGGAAGCAGTAGAACAACAAAATCGAGAAAAAGCTGCAGAGGACGAAGAAAAGAAAGCCAAGGAAGAAGAACGGCGTGAAATGTTCTACAGCAACGGAGGAACCACTACAGCACGCAGGCGTCATCACAACATCTACATTTTCTCTGATGCTGACCTCGACAATGATGATGTCATCTCGATGGTGGAGACTCTGCCTACTTACCGAAGAACAAAAGACGAACTGAACCGCATCAAGAACAAAGAGTCTCAAGCGCAAGTTCCACAGCAAAAACCCAGCATAGAAGAAGGAGGATTCCAACTGGAAATACAATAAGACGCGTTAGGACAAGACATCGCGCAACACCGCAACAGACTTAAGAACAGGGAAATCTGGAATGTGCAAACGATAATAGCTGTTGAGAACATCCAAGAATCTGCCTCGTTGCACATGATTCATCCGAAACAGACGCATCGTCGGATAACTCATTCGTAGAAACAAAGGCACGAGACAGGCCTCCTCAGGTATCAAATAAAAACCATGAGGAGGCCTGACTCTTGTATATTGACTGGAAAGCAAATCAAAGAAATCATCCTCGTGATAATTCTCCACATTCGGCCAAAACCCTAAGAAACGAGTAAGACGCAGGAGAAAGACCAGATGGAAGTTGGAATATTCTTTGCGACTCATATCCAACCATTCTAAGCCATTTGTGAGATAAGAGAACAAGGAAATACTGGGTTGTTCATTCCTTAATGCATAATAGAGGAACTCTGACAGGAAAAGAGCCATTGTTTCTTTCAAGGGATCAAAAGGAAGTGTCTGATAAGAAACAGCTAAACGTATTTCTGTAATGCGTTGCAAACTTAAGTTGGGACGATAATCGAAAACGATTTCCAATATACTCAACGGGCGAAGAAAAACCGTCCGCAACGAACTCGTTCGAGACTTTGGAATCTTCACGATAAAGCCTAAATTGCCATGACTCTCCGTGAAAATGTTCACGATTAGACTTCCCTCGGAATATTTCTGAGAATGTAATACGATACCACGCGTTGTCTCAAGCATAGAACAAGCATTTAGCGATTGCTAAGGTATAAAAAAACTCCATAAAAACTCTATTATAAGCTAAAATACATTCGAAAATGAAAAATTTCCGAAAAAAAATTTTGTCAGTCAAGGAAAAACGCATACCTTTGCAACCACAATTCAGGTCTATGCCTTGAAAGTGACGGTGGAAGCCGTAGGTTTGGTCCCTTCGTCTATCGGTTAGGACGAGAGATTTTCATTCTCTAAAGAGGAGTTCGACTCTCCTAGGGACTACAATAAAAAAAGAAATAAAGTAACAAGAAGAAAAGATGGCTAATCACAAATCATCATTAAAGAGAATCCGTCAAACTGAAAAGAGAAGACTCCACAACAGATACTACGCTAAGACCATGCGTAATGCTGTTCGCAAGTTGCGTGCTACTACCGACCAGTCTACTGCTATTCAAATGTACCCAAGTGTACAGAAAGCTATTGACAAGCTGGCCAAGATGTCTGTTATCCACAAAAATAAGGCATCAAACTTGAAGTCTAAACTGGCTAAGTATATCCAGAAATTGGGTTAACTCCCAGTTCCTTTTTCATAGCGGATTTTAATCATAGCAGCCATCACGAAGTGATGGCTGTTTTTTTGTGCTTTTTTCTTTCTGTTTCAAAATATTTTTTGTAAATTTGTACCCTAATAATAACGATTCTGAAAGAATGGAAGAAATAGAGAAAAACAGTACCGAATACAGTGCCTCCAACATCCAAGTCTTGGAAGGTTTGGAGGCAGTACGCAAACGTCCCGCCATGTATATTGGCGACATCAGTGAGAAAGGATTACACCATTTGGTCTACGAGACTGTAGACAACTCCATCGACGAGGCTCTTGCAGGATTTTGTACACATATCGAGGTCACTATCAACGAAGACAACAGCATTACTGTTCAAGATAATGGCCGTGGTATTCCTGTTGACATGCACGAGAAGGAACACAAGAGTGCCCTCGAAGTAGTCATGACCGTCCTGCACGCTGGAGGTAAGTTCGACAAAGGTTCCTATAAAGTCAGTGGTGGACTCCACGGTGTGGGTGTGAGTTGCGTGAATGCCTTATCCAAGAGAATGATATCACAAGTCTATCGTGACGGCAAGATATACCAGCAGATTTACGAAAAAGGCAAACCCATCACAGACGTAGAGACGATTGGAGAGACCGAATTGAGAGGTACACGCCAACAATTCTGGCCCGACAACAGCATATTTACCGTCACAACATACAAGTATGACACTCTCGCCAATCGTATGCGCGAATTGGCCTACCTGAATGCAGGCATCAACATTACCCTGACCGACATGCGTCTCGACATGAATGCCGCAGCAGGGTTCGAAGGCATACGCAAGGAAGTCTTCCACAGCGAAGGAGGTCTGAAAGACTTTGTCCGCTACATCGATTCCACCCGTACCCATCTCTTCAACGATGTAATCTACATCAACACAGAGAAGCAGAACACGCCCATTGAGGTCGCCATCATGTACAATACCGGCTACAATGAGAATCTGCACTCCTACGTCAACAACATCAACACCATCGAAGGAGGCACACATCTGACAGGCTTCAGGGCCGCCCTCACACGCACGCTGAAGAACTACGCAGAACAGCAATGTGCCAAAGAGTTGGAGAAATTAACCAAGAATCACGTTGAAATCAGCGGAGAAGACTTCCGTGAAGGATTGACCGCTGTGATTAGCGTAAAAGTTGCAGAACCACAGTTCGAAGGCCAAACCAAGACAAAACTGGGAAACAGCGAGATTGCAGGTGCCGTACAGCAAGCTGTAGGAGAAGCCTTAAGCTATTATCTGGAAGAGCATCCTCAGGAGGCCAAACTGATTGTAGACAAAGTAATTCTTGCAGCTACTGCACGTGTGGCAGCACGTAAAGCACGCGAAAGCGTTCAGCGCAAAAGCCCCATGGGTGGCGGTGGCCTTCCAGGCAAACTTGCCGACTGCTCCGACAAGGATGCAGCAAAATGCGAGATGTTCATCGTCGAGGGAGATTCCGCAGGAGGCTCCGCAAAGCAAGGACGCAACCGCCACTTCCAGGCCATCCTCCCCATCCGCGGTAAGATTTTCAACGTAGAACGTGTAATGTGGCACAAAGCATTCGAGCACGAGGAAGTAAACAACATCATACAGGCACTTGGAGTACGCTTCGGTATTGGCGAAGACAGCAAAGAAGCCAACTACGAGAAACTCCGCTACTACAAAGTCATCATCATGACCGATGCCGATGTCGATGGTTCTCACATCGACACCCTCCTCATGACACTTTTCTATCGTTATATGCCCGAATTGATTCAGAAGGGACATCTCTACATCGCAACACCTCCTCTTTATCGATGCAAAGTCGGCAAGAACGAAGAATATTGCTACACAGAGGTAGATCGCCTGCGCTTCATGGACAAATACAATAATGGAAAAGAGGAAGGCATGACTACCCAGCGCTACAAAGGTCTGGGTGAAATGAATCCTGACCAACTTTGGGAAACCACCATGAATCCAGAGACTCGTCTCCTCAAACAAGTAACCATCGAAGATGCAGCAGGAGCCGATTACGTATTCTCAATGCTTATGGGCGAGGATGTCGGCCCACGTCGTGAGTTCATTGAACAGAACGCCACTTTCGCCAATATTGACGCATAAAGAAACACAACACGTTGAGATGCTCAACTCAACGTGTTGAAACCGCCGACTCGACGTGTTGATCCTTCCGATTCAACACGTCGAGTTTTTTTTGCAATCTCGCGAGATGATTATTGCAACAATATCAACTTTGCTGCATCATAATCAAGGTCGGGCATCTGCATGCCAACATCTGCTCCAATGTAAGTGGGGTCACAAACCACATAGGACTCTTCTTCCAAGACAAAGCTGTCTCCTGCAACATTCTCCTCGAAATGTACCCCTGCAGCAAGATGACCAGGATAATATACCAAAATACACTTCAAACCCAAGAGATCACGAACAAGACGAGTCAACAAAATGGAACGATCTTCGCAATCACATCCAGAGTAAAACAACGTTTCTTCCGCATAGAATGCTCTGTCTCGTCCCCAGACAGAACTATCAAATTCGTATGGGAAACCATATTGTATCCAATCAAGTAGCAAACTGACTGACTCAAACTGGCTTTTCCCAGCCATGAGTTTCCTAAACTGTGGGTACAATTCCTCCTTTACCTTCTCATCCAAAGGGGTATTCGCATAAGATGCCCATCGCGTCATAACGTTCATGTTATAGTCAAACGTAGGATACGTGTTGTAGAAATCTATCAGATTTTTATTTACACTAATGCTAACCGAAAAATCTGGATGAGTCTTTGACTTTATGGTTCTTTCCACAGTAGGAGCTTCTGCAAACTTGGGCTGTGGTGGCATTGATAGAGACAAAGATTTTTCGCGGGGCATAGATGCTGGGCAAATACAAACACGATCAGGGATACTGTCTTCGACGGGGTAGAAGGATTCTCCATTCAACTGGTACGAAGCTCTGCTATAAATTCTGTTCTCGCATCCAACCAACAGATACAGTTGGGTGTTATCTGTAGCATACCTAACCTTGTATCCAGACTGACAAAAGAAATAGCCTGTCATAAGGACTGATTCATTGGTACCAGGACCACAAAATTGTTCACAAGCAGTCTTGAGCATATTTAGATATGCCCAATCACAAAGTCTATGTTCTTTACGTAGATTCAAGAAATCATACAACGCATTGTCGTACACTTTACTTGACACATATTCCAAAGCATCAGCTATTCGTCCAGGCGAGATGGATCCTATATTTACACGTTTTGTCTCATCCAAACGGATCTGCATGTCTGTTCCGTAAAAGGAGAATGGCATCGTGGAAAATTTTTCCTCAGAGACAGGAATCTCCACTTCCTTTACGGGCTCCAACGGCTGGGGTGTTTCCTTTTCTATCTGGTCAACATTACGTGGGCGCACAACGGTAATGTCGCGAATGTTGCTAACAACCTTCTTTACCCAACCAACAATTTTCAATTTTTCAGAATGCTCCTCAGGCGAGAAGATTATTGGCTCCAACTCATGCTCCTGAGGAATAGGAACACCTGCAACTGCGCTGAACTCTTCCCAAGCCTGGCGTACAAAATCATTGTACTCTTTATTGCACTTCTGCCGATAATCCTCAAACTCCTTTCTTGCTTCATTTCTAAACTCCAAAAACCAGTCTTTGTCTGACTTTGGCTTTTTCTTGACAGAAGAACTGTCACGTGTCACAGTTGCAAAATCAGTAAACTTCTGAGCAGAGACAACTTTGGAACTATTCTGCATTTGACTAATAACATAAGCTATATATTGTTTAGACAAAGTAAGCACAGTATTACCCTGCTCCTTAGCCATCTCCTCAATAGAGCCTTTTCCTGGAGTCTTTATCGTATAGCGTTTAGCATTATCCTTATCCAACAATTCCACCATCGCCTCATAAGGTACATTCACAACTGTAGAAGGGGAAACGATGTCCTTCAGCTGAAGTTTCTTCACTTTTCCTTCTTTTTTCTCTATCTCCACATTTCCCACAAGACGGTAAACCATAAGGTCCTGGGAACAAAGACAAGGAACTATCAGAAAGAAAAACAAGGATATAAAGAAAACTCTTTTCATCTTATATTCATACTTTACTTATTATCGGCTGTCAGCTATCTTTGCATCGATGTATGAAACGATTGCCTCATAAAGATTTCTTGACGTAAAGAGGAAGGGCAAAGAAGCCAAAGTCCAACCCAAATTAATGTTGACCTGTGTAAAATAAAACACCAAAAAACAAATCCCCAAAAAAACAGAGGTAAAAAGAAACGTCAGAATATTTACGACATAGGTTGACACAATCACAAATCTTACAAAAAGATTAGAGGATGAGCCCATATAACCCCTATACTTCATCTGGAAAGAAAAAATGAGCAAAGTTAAACAAAACGATATAATAAAAAGAGGAAGAGATGGTAAGGTTTTTACCTCATTTCTTTCCAATAATGTCTGGATACCATAAGCAAGAAGCATGACACCAGGGATTTTACCTACAGGAGTCCAATGGAAATCAGAATCGTCATACATGGCACCAAACAGAACTATTCGATCCTTTATCAATTCTGGATGATCTAGCACTTCATCTGATTGTAAAATGCGAAATTTTTTAGGACAGAAATTAATATCTACATCATTTTTTCCTTCTTTTTTCCAACTTTCATCGCCGACATAAAGAGAGACTGCCTGAGTGACCATAGAGGGAACGTATTCGCCATTGGATTTAACCTGTAAAGGAATTACACGTTTCATTCCATCATATTGTCCACCTCGGGGAACATTGACAAATCCTTCTTTAAAATCAACATATTTTTTTAGGAAAGAATGTATCTGTGTTGTGAAGCCAACATTTTCATCCGTATAATCAAGCAATTTCAAAGCAAATACCATATTAGGATATTGCGCAGCCAGGGCTATCAAAGAATCATTACCGGCAAAGTCATCCTTCTCTACATCAAATGCAACATCTACACCAACTGCTTTGGGATCGCACGATTGAATATCTTCCAACACCTGTGCAAGTTGGCCGCGTCTATAAAGTTGAGTCATATCAACGATAGTAACAGCCATACTTGTATCAGGATCAGCAGTCTCTTCCAGAATACTATAATAAATATCAGTAAAAGAAAAATTCTTCACAGCCATTGCCAATGGATTTAACGGTTTAACAGAAACCGCTATCAAAGTTATAAAACCCAACATGGCAAAGGCAAAGACTGTGATAATAATGTTTTTTGCCAGAGTACTTTGTCTTATCAGATTCCAAATCTTAACCATAAACGGATCTATATCACCATTCTTTCAAGAGAATCTCCAACTTTTGTCGCAAGGATTCGGTTTCATTCTCTAGCGCTTTGAGCAAATCCCTCTTTGCTAATCTACTTTCATAAGCGACATTCAGCATGACTTCCTTCTGAGCATCTTTTTCCCTGTAAACTTCGAAAACAATCGGCAAAGATCCTAGAGTCTGACTAACCTTCGTGACAGAAGCTGATACGACTTTCGTCAAAGATTCCGCTTCTCCGTTACTCAGCTCCTGATTGTTGACAGATGCTTCAATCAATTCTCGCATTTCAGAAGAAATCTGATTAGCCACATCTTGACGAGCAAACTCCATAGCAGCTTTTTTTGCTGCCGTATAATTGCCTGGAAGATTTGTAGAGGAACCCCTTATCTATTTAGGAGTAGTCCCTTCCATCTCCACTCGTTTTCGATAAGAATTATCCAACTGCTTCTGGATAGGCAAAGTGCCAGGTCCAGGCTGCCAACCTTGCTTTTGAAGACGCTTGGCTTCTTTTTTGGCTGTTTTTGTAACTCTCGCTTCTATCGCTTTTTCTGTCATCTTTGATACAGCCTTACGTTCACTTATTATCGCATTTCTTTCCTGCTCCGTTGTTTGAGCATAGAGAGAAGTTCCCAACCAGAGCAAAAGCCCTAAAATAAAAACTCTTTTCATCTTCTTTATTTGTTCTTTTGTTAAAATCTCAAATTCCTCCATTTGTTCTCCATACTGGCTGAGGCTGTTGTAGTGGGCGTCTGTACCTTACCATGCTTGCCATTGATGGCAGTTTCGCGTACTTGCTTGCTGATATAATCAAAGAGCTTCCCATAAGAAACACTACCTCCAGATTCCTTCAACTTTTTCAAAAGAAAGTAAGTGAACAGACCATGCCCTTTTTCTTCATACGGCTGTGCCGTTTCGTCACCCTGAGCAGCAGAAAAGACAACCATTCGCCCACTCAATGTAGCTTCTTTAGGACGGACAGCAACACCTCGAAGTCCCTGGGCTATCATCTCGCCATTTCGCTGGATTCCACTAAAACATGCATCAAGAAATACTGTAATATCATCTGCAGAT